>ENA-OZFE01000008-OZFE01000008.1-human-gut-metagenome-genome-assembly--contig:-NODE-8-length-120023-cov-22.134828_pt1 | contig 120023 bp, 98 predicted proteins | sample MGYA00245077_ERZ653627 | MGnify/ENA primary metagenome ERZ653627 (study PRJEB26926, sample SAMN06165121) | human gut metagenome | biome: ENVO:00009003; feature: ENVO:2100002; material: ENVO:00002003...
GGGTGATCCGCTCGATCGAGTCGCTCTGGCCGTGGGCGTAGTCGTACATCGGGTAAATGCACCACTTGTTGCCCGTGCGGTGGTGTTCGGCGTGGATGATGCGGTACATGATCGGGTCGCGGAAGAGCATGTTCGGATGCGCCATGTCGATCTTCGCGCGGAGGACCTTCGAACCGTCGGGGAACTCGCCGTTCTTCATGCGCACGAACAGGTCGAGGTTCTCCTCGACCGAGCGGTCGCGCCACGGCGAGGGGGTGCCCGGTACGGATACCGTGCCGCGGTTTTCGCGTATCTGCTCCTGCGTCTGGTCATCGACGTAGGCCAGACCCTTGCGGATCAGCTCCAGGGCCCATTCGTAAAGTTGGTCGAAGTAGTCCGAGGCGTAGTGCTCCTCGGCCCACTGGAAGCCGAGCCACTGGATGTCGCGCTTGATCGAATCGACATACTCGACATCCTCCTTGACGGGGTTCGTGTCGTCGAAGCGCAGGTTGCACCGTCCGCCGTATTTCCTGGCCAGTCCGAAGTTGATGCAGATACTCTTGGCATGGCCGATATGCAGGTAGCCGTTCGGCTCGGGCGGGAAACGGGTCTGTACGCGCTTTTCGCCCTTGGCGATCGACTCTTCGATGATCTCTTCGAGGAAGTTCAGCGACTTCTCCCGGCTTTCGTTGGTTTCGCTTGCCATATTAAATATGTACGGATTAATTTCTGTGTTTGGGGCCCACGTCGAACAGTTTCTGGATATCGACCGAGAGCTTGACCACCTGCTGTGTGCCGAGCCCCGTGCCGTCGTAGTGGAAGACCATGCCGGCCTCGACGTGCATCGTATCTTTGAAGAAGCGGCGGTCGTAACCCACCCACGTGCGGTTGTAGATGTGTTCGGTCGTGGCGTAGAAGGCTTCGCCGGCATAGAGGCCGTCGGCCCCGTAGGTGATGCCCGTCGCGGGGTTGGCGATCTCTCCGCGCAACGGCTGGAGGTTCTTGCCCACGTAGAGGTTGTTCTCGATCTTCACGCCCCAGCGGCTGACCGTCAGGTCGAGCTGTCCGCCGTAGGGTTTCCGCCATTCGTGGTCCACGCTCCGGCCGCGCTGGGGAGCGAAGAGCGCTCCGGCCTTGACGTCGAAGGCAAACCTTCCCTCGATGCTCCATCCGGCGTAGGGGTTCACGATCAGGTTGTCCGTCACGTTCTCGTTGAGCTTCGATCCGGCGAAGTGGAACATCGAGAAGGCGTAACCGATATAAAACCCGCGGTCGAAGGTGTATCGTCCGGCCGAGAGGATGCGGAACATCTCGCGCGACTGCTCGGAGTACATGCCCTCCCAGTCGAGGGCCAGCTCGACATAGGTGTCGGGCCGTTGGGTCGAGACGTAGCGGCCCAGGAATCCCGACAGGCGGTTGTGGTAGAAGGCCACCGAGTCGCTGACGAGTGCCGCGGAGTAGTCGCCCATGAGCTCCTTGCGGTCGAAGATACCGGCGTTGGCCTGCACGTTCTTTGTGGTGAACTGGTAGTACATCAGGGGCTTCACGTCGCTCAGGAACGGTTCGCGCGCCCCGTTGTGCTGCCCGAAGTTCTGGAGCATGTCCACGCCGACAACCAGCCGGTTCTTCTCCATCCATTCGACACCCACGCGCGGCGAGAGCCGGGCACTGAAGAGCGTCTGCGATTCGTTGAAGTCGTTGTTGGCGTATTCGCGGTTGTCGAAGCGCGTGGCGAAGTCCGCGCCTACGAGTATCTTCTGGGCATGCAGGCCCCCCCCCGTAACGAACAGGGCGAGAACGAGCGCCGTCACTTTTCTGAACTGCATGGTTTCTTTTTGATTGAGGCCTCAAAATTAGGCAAAATATTTTTTATTTGTGTATTTTTGGCCCCGAAATCATACAGAAGTTCCGCCATGCGCAAGATCCTCAATGAAGAACTCGGACGCCCGACAGCCGCCGAGTTCGCCTCGATGCCGAAAATGCCCGTCGTCGTCGTGCTCGACAATGTCCGTTCGTCGCAGAACGTCGGAGCCTTTTTCCGCACGGGTGACGCCTTTGCCGTGGAGCGGATCATCCTGTGCGGCATCACGGCGACGCCGCCCTCGCGCGAGATCCACAAGACGGCTCTCGGCGCTGAGCAGACCGTCGCCTGGGAGTATGCCGCATCGACCGGGGCGTGCATCGACGAGTTGCATGCCGCGGGGTATACGGTGCTGGCCGTCGAGCAGGTCGAGGGTGCCGTGATGCTCGACGGGTTCACGCCCGAGGAGGGCGTGCGCTATGCCCTTGTCTTCGGCAACGAGGTGGAGGGCGTCAGCCAGGAGGTCGTGGACCGTTGCGACGGTGCGATCGAGATCCCGCAGGCGGGGACCAAGCACTCGCTCAACGTCTCGGTGTCGGGCGGGGTGGTGCTGTGGCGCTTTTTCGACCGGATGGGCCCGAAGCGCTGACCTCGGTGTGCCGCGTAAAAAACGCTTCGGCGCACGGCCGGCGGCCGGAATGAAAATAAATTTGCTACTCCGCGCGGCATGCGCTATCTTTGCCGCGTTTTAACCCCTAAACAGAGAAAAGATGTCAGTAGAAAGCACCGTCCGTGCGGTTACGACCTACCGCCTGACGGAGATGAAACAGCGGGGCGAGAAGATCGCCATGCTCACCTCTTACGACTATTCGATGGCCAGGATCGTCGATGCCGCGGGCATCGACGTGATCCTCGTGGGCGACTCGGCGGCCAATGTCATGGCCGGCTACGAGACGACGCTGCCCATTACGCTCGATATGATGATCTATCACGCCCGTTCGGTTGTCCGTGCCGTGAACCGTGCACTGGTCGTTGTCGATCTGCCGTTCGGCACCTATCAGGGCAACTCGAAGGTGGCGCTCGACTCGGCCGTGCGGATCATGAAGGAGACCGAGGCCGATGCCGTGAAGATGGAGGGCGGCGAGGAGATTCTCGAGTCGGTCCAGCGTATCCTCTCGGCCGGCATTCCCGTCATGGGTCACCTCGGCCTTACGCCGCAGTCGATCCACAAGTTCGGCACCTATACGGTCCGTGCCAAGGAGGAGGCCGAGGCCGAGAAGCTTGTGCGCGACGCGCACCTGCTGAGCGAGGCGGGCTGCTTTGCCATCGTGCTGGAGAAGATTCCGGCGGCGCTGGCCGCCCGGGTGACGGGTGAGATACCCACGCCGACGATCGGCATCGGGGCCGGTGGCGCATGCGACGGCCAGGTGCTGGTGATCCACGACATGCTCGGCATCAACAAGGGCTTCTCGCCGCGTTTCCTGCGCCGTTATGCCGACCTGCATACGGTGATGACCGATGCCGTGTCGCAGTATGTCCGGGATGTGAAGGATTGTGACTTCCCCAACGAGAAGGAGCAGTACTGATCCTTGCGACGGACCTTCACGGAGCTTGTACGGCTCCGTTCCTTTAATGATTTCCGCCCCGCCTTGTCCCCTGTGGATGGCGGGGCGGTGTTTTTCGCACGGCCTCAGCGCAGCATCTTGAGGTAGGCGAGCAGGACCACGTTCATCACCAGCGCATATACGATGGCCGGAATGGCCATTTCGCCGTTGTTGAAGACGAGCGGCGAGGAGGCGACGGCAATCGCCTGTGCGGCGTTTTGCATGCCGATCTCGATGACGATGGTCCGCCGGGCTGCCGTCCCGAGCCGGAACGAACGGGCCAGCAGCGCCCCGGCCCCCGTGCTCAGCAGCAGCATGGCGGCGGTTGCGGCGCCCAGGCTTGCGATGTTGGCGACGATCTCCCGGGTGTATTGCAGGAAGAAGAGCGCCGCAAGGAGCATCAGGGCAGGGAAGGCCACGCGCTTCAGCACGGCGGAGACTCGCCCGGCCGCCTCGTTCCGCAGCCGCCGGAAAAGGGCTCCGGCCGCCATGGGCAGGAAGAGCAGCACGATGTTCTGCAGGATGAGTTTGGCGACGGGGAGGTCGATCGAGGTCTCGGTGTGCCGTTCGACGATGCGGGCGGCGAATGCCATGACGGGCGGGATGGTGAAGAGCGTGATGATGCTGCTCAGGGCCGTGAGCGTCACCGAGAGGGCGACGTCGCCCCTGGCCAGCATCGAGAAGACGTTCGACGAACTGCCTCCCGGGCAGCAGGCGATGAGCATCAGCCCCATGAAGTAGACGGGCGGCAGGCGGAAGAGCGTTCCGACGGCGAACGCCGCGGCCGGAAGCAGCAACAGCTGCCCGGCCAGCCCCACGAAGAGGGCCTTCGGGTGTTTGGCGACGCGGCGGAATGCCGCCCCGTCGAGTTCGATGCCCAGCTGGAACATCAGCACCAGCAGGACGGGGAGTACGATCCAGATCGTGTTCATCTCTTCTTTTTTGTAGTTTTTATTTCAGCAGCCGGTCCATCGTTTCGGCGAATCCCGGGTGCTCGCCGACAAAGTTTCCGGCGATGCGCCCTTCGGGGTCCACGATGACCTTCGTGGGGAAGGCCGCAGCGGAGAGAAGCAGACGTACGGGTTTCATTCGGACGGTTCGCTTTCGTTCGGCGCAAAGATAGTGAAAACCGGCCTTCCTGCAATGGGCCGGCCGGTTTTTGCCTGTGTTCCGGGCAGTCGCGGCCGGCTACCCGATTCGCAGCGTGAAGGTCACCTTCCGGTCGGTGTTGGCCGTCAGGCGGAGTGATCCGCCGTGCAGCTGCATGATGCGGCGCGAGAGGCTCAGCCCGATGCCCGATCCGTCGGGCTTGGTCGTGAAGAAGGGGGTGAAGATATTCTCGGTCACCTCGGCGGGAATCGCTCCGCCGTTGTTGCTGATCTCGATGACGACGTGCTCCGCCGCATCGATGCGCGAGCGGATTTCGATTTCGCCGTCGCTTCGTCCGGCGACCGCCTCGCGGGCGTTTTTGAGCAGATTGACGGTCACCTGGCCCAACTGGGCCTTGTCGGCATAGATCATCGTGTCGGCCGGTTCGATGTCGGTGCGGATGCGGACTCCCTCCTTTTCGGCTGCTGTCAGCACCACGGCCTGCCGGATCAGCTCGCGCACCTCGAACGGCTCCCGCTGCGGCTCCGGAATACGGGTGAAGCGGCGGAATCCCTCGACGAAGGTCATCAGCCGGTGGCTGGTGGCCGAGATCGTGTCGAGGCCCCGCACGATGTCGGAATCCAGCGGCTTCCCGATGTGGAGCAGCGTGTCGCTGAGCGAGGTGATCGGTGCCAGCGAGTTCATGATCTCGTGGGTAAGGATGCGCGTGAGCTTGCTCCACGACTCGACCTGCATCTCGTTCAGTTCGCTGTTGATGTCGCTCACGGAGACGACCCGGCGCCGCTGTTTCTCGAGCGTGATCTCCGCGCAGCCGAGCGTCAGGGCCATCTCACCCGCCTCGGTGATGCACGAGACACGGAGTTTTTCTCCGGGACGGATCGCCCCGAGTGCGCGGAAAACCTCGGGGGCCGACTCCTTGAGCTGGAGGATGTGGGTCATGCGCTGCAGCCCGAAAATCCGCAGGGCCTCGCCGTTGGCCTGATAGACGCTGCCCGTATCGTTGATGGTGATCAGTCCCGTCTGGGCACACTCCATGATGAGCTGGTAATAGCGTTCGCGCTCCTCGGCCCGCAGCTTCGTGCGGAGCAGGATTTCACGGATGCGGTTGAGCGCGGCGTTGAGCATCGTGCTGTCCACCTTCGAGGGGTCCTCGTTGAAGCGGAACGTGAGGTCGTCGTTGTCGATGGCGTCGAACATGAAGGTGACGCGGCGCACCGAATCGCCGTAGCAGCGCAGGATCCGGCAGAACTCCAGCACCATGAGCGGGATGCTGACCAGCAGCAGCGGGTAGAGCTGCCGCGCGACCAGCCATCCGCTGGCCAGGGCCGCTGCGGCCAGCACGCCCGAATGGGCGATCATCGGGCCGTAGGCTATGCCTTTCGGTCGTTTCATAGGCCGTATCGTTTGATCTTGTTGTAGAGCGTCTGGCGGGTGATGCCCAGCTGCCGGGCCACCTCGGTCATGTTGCCGTTGCAGCGGGACATGGCCTGGGCGATCATCGAGCGCTCCATCTCGTCGAGGGTCGTGACGCCGGCTGCGGCCGGTTGCGGCTGCGTGGGGCGGAGCAGCAGCATCTCCGGGGTGATCGCCCGGCCCTCGCCGAGGATCACGGCCTTCTCGACCGTGTGCTGCAGCTCGCGGATGTTGCCCGCCCACGGGTAGGCCTCCATTGCGCTCCGGGCCTGCTCGTCGAACCCTTCGATCGCCTTGCCGTACTTGGCGGCATAGCGGCGCAGGAAGGCTTCGGCCAGCGGGAGTATGTCTTCGCGCCGCTGGCGCAGCGGCGGAAGGTCGATGTGGATCGTGTTGATGCGGTAGAGGAGGTCCTCGCGGAGGCGGCCCTCGGTCACCATGCCGTAGAGGTCGCGGTTCGTGACCGAGATGAGGCGGATGTCCACCTTGACGGGCGTGTTGCTGCCCACGCGCACGATCCGTCCGCTCTGGAGTGCCGTCAGGAGTTTCGACTGCAGGTGCGGCGGGAGGTTGCCGATCTCGTCGAGGAAGAGCGTGCCGCCGTTGGCCGCCTCGAACTTGCCGGCCCGGTCTGTGCGGGCGTCGGTGAAGGCCCCCTTGACGTGGCCGAAGAGCTCGCTCTCGAAGAGCGTTTCGGGGATGGCTCCCATGTCCACGGAGACCATCAGTTCGCGGTGGCGCGCCGAGCGGTTGTGGATCTCGCGGGCGAGCATCTCCTTGCCGGTGCCGTTCTCGCCCGTGATGAGGATGTTGGCATCGGTGGCCGCCACCTTCTCGACGATCTCGCGGATGCGCATCATGGCGGGACTCGTCCCCCAGAACATGGGTTCCTCCTGCGTCAGTTCGCGCTTGATCTCCTTCAGGCGCTTCACCTCGCGTTGCGAGCGGGCCAGCGAACAGGCGTTGCGCAGGGCGGTGACCAGCCGTTCGTTGTCCCAGGGCTTGACCACGAAATCGACCGCCCCGTCGCGCATGGCCCGCACCGCCAGGTCGATGTCGGCATAGGCGGTGAAGAGCACCACCTTGACGTCGGGCCGGTTGCGGAGGATCTCCTGCAGCCAGTAGAACCCTTCGTTGCCGGTGTTGATCCCGGCCGTGAAGTTCATGTCGAGCAGCACGACGTCCACCGGCTCCCTGCGCAGGGTCGAGATCAGCTGGTTGGGCGACGGAAGCGTCAGCACACGTTCGAAATGGTTGCCCAGCAGCAGTTGCAGCGCTGCGAGGATGCTGCGGTTGTCGTCCACGACGAGCAGGGTTCCCTCTTTGGTCATAGTCATGCGTTTGGCCGGAGTCCGGCCCCCCCCCGAGGACGGGGGCGTTCCGGCAGTTCCGGGATGTTTCCCGGGGTTAAAATTAGTACTTTGCCGCCGAAAAAAAGACCTTTTGTCCACATTTTTTACGCGTGTGTCAATATTTTTTACACCCGACGTTGTGCGTGTGAGTGATAAGGCTCTGTATTGTAATGCGTTGTGTTGTTTGGCATCGGGTTGGCAGGTAAACAGGGTGCAAACGAACCGTGAAATCCGTATGATATGAAACGAACGCTTCTGATAATTTTGGTCACCATTCCGTGGATCCTCTTCGTGGTCTTCACTTCGTCGGCCGCACAGCGCCCCGCGACGCATCCCGGGGTCCCGGAGCCGGACGCCTCGGCCGATTCGCTCGCCGTTGCCGTTCCCTCGGACGGAGCCGTTCCGGCGGGGGAGCCGAAGCCGATGACGCTCGACGAGTGCATGCGCTATGCCGTCGAGCACAGCCCGGCGGTGCGTCGGCAGGACTACACCAACCGCAGCTACCGTCAGGACTACATCGAGGCCGTTGCCGCGATGGTCCCCTCGGTGAGCGGGTCGGTCGGCGCCTCGACCAGCTTCGGCCGTTCGGTCGATCCCGAGACCAACACCTATACCGACGTCTCGAATTTCGACAACTCCTACTCCCTTTCGGGACAGATGCCCGTCTTTGCGGGCCTCACGCGCATCAACACGCTCCGGGCAGCCCGGGTGATGCGCAGTTAGGGGATCGAGGAGCTGCAGCTGGCCCGCGACCAGATCGCGCTGAAGACCATGGAGGCCTATTTCGATGTGGTCTACTATACCGAAAGCGTGCGCCTGGCCCGCGAGCAGCTTGAGACCAGCACGGCCGAGCTCGCGAAGAGCCGCAAGATGTTCGAACTGGGGCTGCGGAGTGCCGCCGACGTGGCGGAGGTCGAGTCGCAGTGCGCCTCGGACGACTACCTTGTGACGCAGCAGGAGAACAACCTTGCGCTGGCCGAGATCGCACTCTCCGAGGCAATGAACTATCCGGCCGACCGGCCGCTCCGCATCGTGACCGACCCGCCCGTCGAGACTCCGGCCGGGGTCGCACCCTTTGACGACGTGCTCGATTACGCGCTGGAGAACAACCCCAAGGCTGTGGCCGCGCGCCACGACGTGCGCTACTCGCGGCTGCAGTTCTCCATCACCAAGGGCAATCTCTACCCGTCGCTCTACGTCGGCGGCGGCTACTCGACCAACTTCTTCATGAATCTCGACGACCGGTCGCTCTATGCCTCCTTTCCCGACCAGTTCCGCGACAACCGCGGCTACTATGTTTCGGCGCAGCTGTCAATCCCGATCTTCGGTGGCCTTTCGCGCCGTACCTCGGTGAACCGCGCCCGCAACAGCTGGCGCATCGCCGAGCAGAACCGCATCGAGACGCTGCGCACCCTCCAGAGCGAGGTGGCGCAGGCCTACCAGCAGATGCTCGGCTACGGCAAGGAGTTCGTGCAGGCCTCGAAGAAGAGCGACGCCGCGAAGCTGGCCTACGAGGCCGTCTCGGGCAAGTACGAGCGCGGCATGGTCTCGGCCCTCGACCTGCAGACGGCGGCCGACCGGCTGCTCGAAGCCCGCTCGGAGCGGCTGCGCGCACGCCTGCAGTACATCGTCAAGGTGCGCCTGGTGGCCTACTACAACGGCGAGCCGCTGATCCGATAAACCCAGACAAAACATTACGACCATGGATATTCGCATTGAAAAGAAAAAAGGGCTCCGGGCCCTCTTCACCCGGCGGGGCGTTCCCTACCTCGCAGGCGGTATTTTCCTTTTGTTTGTCGTGTGGCTGCTCGTGCGCGACCACTCCTCGACGCTGCGCGTCGATGCCCGGACGATCTCGGTCGGCGAGGTCGTGCGCGGGGAGTTCAACGACTACATCCGCGTCACGGGACAGGTGCAGCCCATCACGACCGTGCAGTTGAGCCCCCTTGAGGCGGGCATCGTCGAGCGGCTCGTGGTCGAGGAGGGAGCTTCGGTGCGCAAGGGCGACGTGCTCGTGGAGCTGAGCAACACGTCGCTGACGCTCGAGATCCTGAACAGCGAGGCCGAGCTGGCCGAGAAGCAGAACATCCTGCGCAACACGCTCATCTCGATGGAGCAGGAGAAACTCGACCTGCGGCTCGACAAGGTGCAGCTGGACCTCGACGTCGAGCGCAAGCGCCGCACCTGGCAGCAGAACGAGGAGCTCTACCGCAGCAACCTCATAGCCCGCGAGGAGTGGCTCCAGTCGAAGGAGGACTACGAGTTGGCCGCGAAGAAGCGCGAACTGAACATCGAGCGGCAGGCGCAGGATTCGCTCTACCGCACGGTGCAGATCGAGCAGATGGAGGACAATCTCGAGAACATGAAGCGCAACATGCAGCTCATCCGCCAGCGGATCGACAACCTGCAGGTCAAGTCGCCGATCGACGGCGAAGTGGGGCTGCTCGACGTCGTGCTGGGGCAGTCGGTCACGTCGGGACAGAAGATCGGGCAGGTGAACGACCTGTCGGACTACAAGGTCGAGGCGCAGATCGACGAGAGCTACATCGACCGCGTGCGTGCGGGGCTCGACGCCACCTTCGAGCGGCAGGACACCTCCTTCACGATGCGCCTTCGGAAAGTCTACCCCGAGGTGCGCAACGGACAGTTCCGCGCCGACTTCACCTTTGCGGGGGCCCATCCGCGCAACATCCGCAGCGGCCAGACCTACTACCTGCACCTCGAACTGGGCCAGCCGACCGATGCCGTCATCATCCCCCGCGGATCGTTCTACCAGACGACGGGCGGTGCGTGGATCTACGTCCTCGCGCCCGAGGGCGACCGCGCCTACAAACGCACGATCCGCATCGGGCGCCAGAACCCGCAATACTACGAGGTGCTTGAAGGATTGGAGCCGGGCGAGCGCGTCATCGTCTCGGGCTACGAAAACTACGGCGCCAACGACGTGCTGATTCTCAACAAGTAAGTCTCTTCGCCCATGTTCCGCCAATTAGATCTCCGTTCGTGGTTCACCTTCCTGGGGCGCAACCGCCTCTATACGGCTGTCAATTTCATCGGTCTGGCCCTTGCGCTGGCTTTCGTGCTGCTTGTGGCCGACTACACGGTCCGCCAGCTGACGGTCGATCGGTTCCAGACCAGGGCCGACCGCATCTATGCCGTCTGCTCCGAGGAGTCGGTGGCCAGCGGCTACTACCTCCAGAAACACCTCCGTGACCGTTACCCGGAGATCGAATCTACCTGCTCGGTAGCCTTCTTCGAGGATTCGGATGCGGGTACGACGCCCGTCGAGATCGGTCGGCAGAAGTTCCTCGCCTCGGTGCTCTACGCCGACACGACCTTCTTCCGGATGTTCGACTTCACGCTGCTCGAAGGCTCGCGCGAGGAGGCGCTTGCCGCCCGCGAGAACGTCGTCCTCTCGGAGTCGTTCGCCCGCAAGGTCTTCGGGACGTTCGACCCGCTGGGGCAGACGCTCCGCGTGGACAACGACGACCGTGCCTACGTCATCAGCGGCGTGATGCGCGACATCGAGCGCTCGACGATCCCTGCGGCCGACATTGTCATGCGCGCCGAGCGTATCACCGAGAACAATGCTGCCAACGACGAACGCATGTCCAACAGCGGTGCCGGCGTTACGTTCCTGCTCGAACGCCAGGGAGCTGACCTGCAGGCCAAGGTCCCCGACATGCTCTCCTTCTTCAAGGAGATCTATTGGCCCTATCAGGGGAATGTCTTCTCGCAGGTGCGGCTCGTTCCGCTCCGTGAACTTTATTTCGAACCGGTCAATAACTCCAACAAACTGGCCCACGGCAGCCGGTCGTTCCTCTACATTCTGCTGGGTGTGGGGCTTGTGGTGCTCGTCTTCGCCGTGATGAACTACATCAACCTCACGGTGGCACAGTCCGGGTTCCGGGCCCGCGAGATGGCGGCCCGGCGGCTGCTGGGCGCCTCGCGCGGCGATATTTTCCTGAAGTGGATCCTCGAATCGACGCTCTTCTGCGCCGTTGCGCTGCTCATCGCCTCGAGCATCGCCGAACTCCTCGTGCCATGGGCCTCGCAGCTGCTTGGCGTGAAGATCGCCGTGTGGGACGACCTCTCGTGGCCGGCAGCGGGCTGGTGCCTGCTGGCCGTTGTCGTGCTGGGCGTGGTCTCGGGATTTGTCCCGGCGCTGCTCGTGGCCCGTTACCAGCCCATCGACATCGTGCGCGGCACCTTCCGCCGCCATGCCAAGACGGTCTATGGCCGGGTGCTCATCTCCCTGCAAAATGTCATTACAATAGCCCTGCTTGCCGCCTCGATCGCCATCGGACTCCAGATCCGCCATCTGGTGAACGCCCCGCTGGGCTATGAGACGCGCGACGTCCTCAATATCGGGACCGACATTTTCCCCGACCGGAGCTCCGCCCGCCGCTTCTGCGACGCGCTCCGCACACTGCCCGAAGTCGAGGCCGTCGGGCTCGGATGCGGAACGCCCCACGACCGCGGCAACAACAATACCATCGCGTATGGCCCCGACCGGATGGTCTCGTTCCAGGTCTTCATCGGCGACTCGACCTATTTCCGGATTCTGGGTCTCGAACGGCTGCGCGACAACCATGTGGCCGTTGCCGCCGAGAGTGCCGCATCCCAAAACTTCTGGGCCTCGAATGTCTGGTACATCAACCAGTACGCCCTGCGCGAGCTGGGCATTGCGGAGGATGTCCCCGAATTCAAGCTGGGTAACAACCTCTCCTATTCGGTTGTCGTTGCGGGTATCTACCGCGACTTCCAGGTCGGTACGGCGCTCGACGCCCCGACCTCGGTACTGCTGCGCGAGGTGAACGATCCCGACGGACTCCGGCCCTGGAACATGCTTGTGAAGACCCGCGGGGATCATGCTGCGGCCTACCGGGCCGTCGAGGAACTCTTCCGCCAGACGACCGACGGCGGCGTCTTCTCGGGCCGTTATATCACCGACGATATCGCCGCCGACTTTGCCGCCCAGCGGCGCCTGCTGCACATCATCGGGCTGTTCACCCTCGTGGCCCTGCTTATCTCCTCGCTGGGGCTCTTCGCCATGGCGGCCTACTACATCCAGCAGAAGCGTCAGGAGATTGCCGTGCGCCGCGTCTTCGGGGCTTCGCGCCGCGAAATGCTGGCGCGACTGGTGCGCAACTTCATGGCGCTCGTGGGCGTAGCCTTCGTCATTGCCGTGCCGATCGCCGTCTGGGGGCTGGGCCGCTGGTTGGAGGAGTACAGCGTGCGCATCGCCCTCTCACCGTGGATTTTCCTCGCAGCAGGTCTTTTTGCAGCGGTCGTAGCGCTGCTTTCGGTCGGATGGCAGAGCCGTCGCGCCGCCGATGCCGACCCCGTCGAATCGCTCAAAAACTGACCCGAAGCCATGCACAACCTTCTCTTTGCCTTCCGATACCTGCTCAAGCCACGCGGCGGAAACCTCGCGCGGCTCGTTTCGCTGACGCTGGCGCTGGCCGTGAGCATCGTGGTCTTCTCCTATGCGAACTACGTGCTGACCTACGACCGCTTCTACCCCGACGTCGAGCGCATCTACCAGCTCTGGGACTTCGACGACGAGGGTAACATCTCCTCGTCGATGATAGCCCCACTGGGGCCGGCCCTTCAGGAGGAGATTCCGGCTGTCGAGGCCGCCACGCGCCTGCGGGGCAACTTCGAGACCGACCTCTGCCGCGACAACCACACCTACGAAGCCTGGGTCATGGCCGTCGATTCGATGTTTTTCCGCGTGCTGGATTTCGGCCTCATAAAGGGCGAAATGACCACTTTCACGGGGCTCGACAAGCTGATGCTCTCGGAGTCGCTCGCCCGGACCATTTTCGGAGACAGCGACCCGATCGGGCAGATCGTCCTGTACGAGAACGCCACGCCACGCACGGTCGTGGGAATCTTCCGTGATCCGCCCCGCAACACCCACCTCGGGAATTTCAACGCCCTGATCCCCTTCGACGCCCTTGCCGGCAGCTTCTACATGGGCTGGGACGGCGGCGACTCGTTCCCTACCTACCTCAAGCTCCGCGCAGGGCACACACCCTCGGATGTCGAGGCGCTGCTTCCGGCCTTCTTCGAACGGCACGGACTGACAAAGAGCATCGAGCAGTTCGGCTCGCACTACCTGCTGCTGCCCGTCACGCGCTCGGCACAGACCGGCACCACGCTCGTGCAGACCACGCGCATTCTTCTGGCGCTGGCGCTGCTGATCCTCTTCGTGGGGGTGATGAACTACGTGCTGCTCTCCATCTCTTCGCTCGCCAGCCGCGCGAAGACCTTTGCCATGCTGCGCTGCAACGGCGCCCGCCGCGGGGACGTGCTCGCCATTTTCCTCAGCGAGACGCTGATCCTCACCGCCGCCGCCCTGCTGGTTGCCGCCTTCGTGATCTGGGCGCTGCAGCAGCAGATCACCGGGCTGACCGACACGCCGCTCGGGGAGCTCTTCGCCCCCGCGCGCATCTGGGTGCCGCTGAGCGTCGTCCTCGTTACGTTCCTCGCCGCGGGGCTCCTCCCCGCGCAGCTTTTCGCCGCAACACCCCTGACGCTCGTCTTCCGCGGCATGAGCGCCGACCACCACTGGTGGAAGCGCCTGCTGCTCGTCGTCGAACTGCTCTGCGTAACCTTCGCCTTCATCCTGCTCACGGGATTCTCCCTGCAGCTCCACCGCCTGCGCTACGGCGACTTCGGATTCGACGCCTCACGGGTCGTCTCCATGAGTCCGGTCGGCACGCGCGCCCAGTGGCGCAACATGGAGGAGGCCTTCACGGCCATGCCCGAGGTCGAAGCCGCCGGGGCCACGTCTCACCTTCCCGTATGGGGTTACAGCGGCCAGCCATGCTACGACGAGACGACGCGCGAGATGCTCTTCGGCTGCCGCTTCAACATCATCGATGAGAACTACCTGGCGACGATGGGAATGCGTCTGATCGCCGGCGACAACTTCACGCTGCAAAGCTCCCTGCGCGATGTGCTGGTCAATGAAACCTACTGCCGGCTACGGGGCTGGAGGCCCGAGGAGGCTCTCGGACGAAGGATCTGCGGCTTCTCGGATCAGGCACCCGAAAATTTCTATACGATTCGGGGAGTCGTGCAAGATTTCCGTACCCAGGTAGCTTCGGGACTCGTCGAACCCATCGTGCTGCACAATCTGAACGAATGGATGCCCCGGGAGGATCGTGCGTATGGCTATACGAATCTCTGTCTGAGGCTTCGTGAGATAACCCCCGAAGCACTGGAGGCTGTCTCTGAGAAACTGCACACGTTCGAGACCTCGGACAACTACCGCATCCGCGTTCTCGACACGCTCATCGACGAGAAGCTGCGCACGGAGCGCCAAGTACACGATCTGGCGCTGCTGATCGGCAGCATCGTGCTGCTGATCACCCTCATCGGGCTCACGGGATATCTCGGCGACGAGATGCGCCGCCGTAGCCGCGAAATAGCCATCCGCAAGATCAACGGCGCTTCGGCCGCCGACATCTTCGCCCTGCTGACACGCAACACGGCGGTGCTGACGATTCCGGCCGTCGCAGCCGGCACGCTGGCGGGATACCTCATTCTGGCGCGCATTCTGGAGCTTTTCGTCGAGCGGATCGCCCTGCGCTGGTGGATCTTTGCCGGTGTTGCAACAGCCGTAATCTGCATGGTCTATATTATACTACTGATCCGAACATGGCGCATAGCGACTGAAAATCCAATAAACCGTATCAAAACGGAATAATATTATGAAGATCGCTTTCCATAATTTCCTCACCACGCTGCGGCGATACAAGGTCTCGTCGCTGCTCAACATCGTCGGGCTGACGCTCGCCTTCACGGCCTTCTACGTCATCATGGTGCAGGTGCGCTGGGAGATGACCTTCAACCGCGCCATTCCCGACGCCGGGCGCATCTACCTTGTGGCGCCCCTCTCGCCGTTCGACGAGACGGGCCTCTCGATCAATTCGCCGCGGCCCGAGAGCGAACAGCTCATCGCTCAGTCGCCCGAAATCGAGGCCGGCGGCTGCATCCGGATATGGTATTGGGAACAGCCGGTCTGGGTACGCCGGGGCGGTGATCTGCTCCGCCTTCAGGCTTCGTTCAACGAGATATCGGCCGGTTTTGTCGAGGCTTTGGGGCTGAAAGCCATCGAGGGGGATCTGAAGGCGCTGTCGCGGCCCAACACGGTGGCTCTTGCTCGTTCGCAGGCCGACCGGCTCGGACTGCGCGTCGGCGACGTCCTCTGGTTTGGCGACGAGGAGAACCAACGTCCCGAGGAGCAGAAAGAGGTGGTAGCCCTCTACGAGGATTTCCCGGCAAACAGCTCCTTTGCCCATATCGTCGGCCTTATTGATGTCGGCGATCAGGATCTCGACTCGCCGAACAACTGGAACGACTGCTATTTCGTCCGCCTGCATGCAGGGGCCGACCCCGATGCGGTAGCGCGGCGCTGGTCCGATCTCCACCTCTCGATCTACCGCGACTACCTCGAGCGCATGGCCTCGGTCTGGGGCGAGGAGATCAGCGAGGAGGAGCTGAACGATCCGCGCGCCTGCGCGCTGCTTCCGCTCGACGGACTCTATTTCGACCGCCGTATTGCCGGCGAAGCGGACGACTTTCCGATCGGTTCGGCCACGCTGACCTATTCGCTGCTGAGCGTCGCGATGCTCATCATCCTGATTGCCCTGATCAACTTTGTCAATTTCTTCTTCGCGCTTGTGCCCGTGCGGCTGCGGGCCGTCAATATCCTCAAGGTCTTCGGGGCCCCGACCCGCTCGCTGCGCTTCAGCTTCCTGTTCGAGGCTTTCGGCTTCATGCTTCTGGCACAGCTCTGTGCCTGGTATGTGGCCATCGCGCTGAAGGGCACCGAATTCGCCTCGTATGTCAGCAGTTCGCTCGCGCTGGGCGACAACCTTCCCGTGCTGGGTATCTCGCTCGGCGTTTCGCTTGTCGCGGCGTTCGTCGCCGGAAGTTTCCCGGCATGGTACATCACCTCGTTCAATCCGGCGATGGCCGCCAAGGGGTCGTTCGTCGGTTCGACGGCGGGCCGACGTTTCCGCACGGCACTGCTCGGCGTACAGTTCATCGTCGCGATCGGACTGATCGTCTTCTCGGTCTGCACGCTGCTGCAGCAACGCTACGTGCGCCGCTTCGACCTGGGCTTCGACCACGAACAGGTGCTGACGTTCTATTTCCCCTCGTCGAAACTCTCCAATCCCGACTCGTTCGATACCTTTGCCTCCTCGTTGCAGGCTGATCCGCAGATCGCCGGCGTCACGGCATCCGGAAACCGCTTCGTGGCAGAGGCCATCTCGGTCTTCGGGCGCAAGATCAACGACGAAGAGGTCGGCATCCATGTCCGCTTCGTCCGCAGCAATTTCCTCGATGTGCTGGGCATTCCGGTCCTTGCCGGCGAGGATTTCCGGCCCGAGCACGACCGCGACTCGACGGCGCGCTTCATTGTCAATGACCTGCTTGCCCGCAAAGGGCTCAAGGTCGGCGGCCGGCTGGACGAGGGAGAGGTGATCGGCATCTGCCCCGACATCCACTACCGCCCGTTGCAATATCCTACCGAACCGTTTGCCTTCGTAACGGGCACCTACTGGCAAACGCGCATGTCACGGTTTTACGTGCGCCTGGCCGCCGGATTCGACCTCGATGCCGTCTGCGAGGGGATCCGGGAGAAGGCCCGCAAATTCGATCCGGGAAGCGAAGTCTCCGACTTCCAGTTCTTCGACGAGGAGATCGAGGCGCAATATGCCCGCGAGCGACGCATCACGACCATCGTCGGGCTCTTCACGGTGCTGGCCGTGGTCATCGCCCTGATGGGCGTCTTCGGAATCGTCCTCTTCGAAACACAGCACCGCCGCCGCGAGGTAGCCATCCGCAAGGTCATGGGCGCCACCACACAGGAGGTGCTCCGCCTCTTCAACCGCCGTTACGTTACGCTGGTTACGGTCTGCTTCATCCTTGCTGCACCGGTCGGCTACTGGGCCGTCGACCGCTGGCTCGGGTCGTTTGCCTATCGTGTGCCGATCCGCTGGTGGATCTTTGCCACAGCCTTTGTCGCCGTACTGATCGTGACGATCGGGACCGTAACCTTCTGCTCATGGCGCACGGCCAACGAGAACCCCGCCAACTGCGTAAAATCCGAATAATCAAAACAATTTCCGCATATGAAAATCGCACTACGAAACTTCCTCACCACGCTGCGGCGCTACAAGGCCTCGTCGCTGCTCAACATCGTCGGGCTGACGCTCGCCTTTACGGCCTGTTACATCATCCTGGTGCAGGTGCGCTGGGAGATGACCTACAACCGCACGCTCCGCGGCTCGGAACGCATCTATCTGATCGAAACCACAGACTGGTATGAGCCCGGAGCCTGGCAGGCGTGGGCTAATCGGCCTCTTTCCGAACGGCTTATTGCATCGACTTCGGCCATCGAGGCCGGCGGCTGCACCTGGAGCGGCTTCGGCCCCACGGTCGTGCTGCGCGAGAATGCCTCGAAGATGGGTTACGACCGCTTCAACTCCTATTTGGGGGACATTTCGCTATCGCTGCTCGACGTCTTCGACTTCCAGAGCGTCGCGGGCGACGTCCACGACCTGAAACGTGCGCAGAGCATCATCATCTCACGCTCGACGGCCGAACAACTGGGGGTCGGTGTCGGCGACATGATCTGGTGCGACACCGAACAGCCTTCGGCCGAGAATGCCTACGAAGTGGTGGCTGTCTTCGAGGATTTCCCCCAGAACTCGCTGCTGGCCGACTGTAAAATAGCCATGGATCTGGGCGACCGATCGCTCGACGACCCCTCGGAGTGGAGCTACAACTACTTTGTCCGGCTTCATCCGGGAGCCGATCCCCGGACAGTGATCGAGGAGTGGAAGAAAACCTATGCGGAGATGTATCCCGGCGAGGCAAATGAAGAAGGGCAACTCGAAACGGATCCCATCCGGCTGTCGTGCGTCCGCGACCTCTATTTCGAGAGCGACAGCCGCGTGCCGTGCGCCCAAGGGTCGCTCGTAACGACCTATACGCTGCTGGGCATCGCCCTGCTGGTCATCGCGCTGGCCTTTATCAACTTCGTTAATTTCTTCTTCGCGCTGGTGCCCGTCCGCATCCGCACGGTCAATACCTTTAAGGTTTTCGGCGCCCCGAACTCCTCGCTGCGCTTCGGCTTCGTCTTTGAGGCCGTGGGGCTGGTCGTCATCGCCCTGCTGCTGGCCTGGTACCTCGCCTTCGCCATCCAGAGCACCGAACTGGCCAGCTACATCTCCGCACCGTTGAACCTGGCGCAGAACCTTCCGGTTATCGGCATTCTGCTTGCCGTGGCGGTGGTCATGGCCCTTGTAGCGAGCCTCTATCCGGCGTGGTATATCACCTCGTTCCCGCCCGCCATGGTGGTCAAGGGGTCGTTCTCCGGCACGGCTGGCGGCCGGCGGCTGCGCACGCTGCTGCTGGGCTTCCAGTTCACCATCTCGCTGGGGCTGATCGTCGCCACGGGATTCATCCTCCTGCAACACAACTTCATGCTGCGGCAGGAGATGGGCTTCGACCGCCGCAACCTGATGGCGGCACCACTCTCCGGAAAGGCCGCACTGAACTACGACGCCCTGCGCGACCGGCTGCTGGCCGATCCGCGCGTGGTCGACGTCACGGGGGCCGAGGGGCAACTGGTGAACGTAAGCCGCATGAGTTGGGGCCGCACCTACAAGGGGCAGCGGGTCAGTATGCAGGCCTACATCGTTCGTTGGAACTTTCTGAAGATGATGGGTATTGCCATTACCGACGGCCGCGACTTTCTCGAATCGGACGAGCATAAGGAGACCGGCATGCTGATCTGCAACGAGGCCGCCCGCCGCGAATACGGATTCGAACTGGGCGACGAAATCGGCGGATTCTGCGGCAACGACCCGCTCGTGGGCGTCTGCGCAGATTTCCACTTCCGGCCAATGCAATACAACGTCATACCCTTTGTCTTCTATGTCATTCCCGAGGAGATGTCGCGAAATTCAAGTGGCCGCGCTTCACAGCTTCTCTACCTGCGCTACCGTCCCGAGGCCGACGTGGAGGGTGTGGCCGACTACCTGCGGCAGTGCATCGCCGAGACGGACCCGCATCTGACTCCGGGCGAGATCCAGATCCGCACCTTCGAGGAGGAGCTGGGCCAGGAATACGCCAAGGAGCGGCGGCTGGCCACGGTTGTGGGGCTCTTCACGCTGCTCTCGGTGGTCATCGCCCTGATGGGCGTCTTCGGCATCGTGCTCTTCGAGACGCAGCACCGCCGCCGCGAGGTGGCCGTGCGCAAGGTCATGGGGGCTACGACGGGCGAAATTCTCCGGCTGTTCAACCGCCACTACATCCTGCTGGTTGTCGTCAGCTTCGTGATTGCCGCGCCGTTGAGCCTCTGGATCGTCCACCGCTGGCTTGCGTCGTTTGCCTACCGCACACCGATCCACTGGTGGGTCTTCGCCGCGGCCTTTGCCGCCGTGCTGCTCGTGACGATCGGAACCGTCACCTTCTGCTCGTGGCGCACGGCCGACGAAAATCCCGCCGACTCCGTGAAATCCGAATAACCGAAATGCAAAAACAGAACATCTTACTTAAAAAAACATCTGATATGGCTATGCTGAAAGTAGAGAACCTCCGCAAGGTTTTCCGTACCGAAGAGATCGAAACCATCGCCCTGAACGGCGTGTCGTTCGAAGTGAACGAAGGCGAGTTCGTCGCCATCATGGGCCCCTCGGGCTGCGGCAAATCGACGCTGCTCAACATCCTGGGCCTGCTCGACAACCCCACGTCGGGAAGCTACCGCCTGCTCGACCGCGAGGTGGCCGCGCTCCGCGAGAAGGAGCGCACCTCCTTCCGCAAGGGCAACATCGGCTTTGTTTTCCAGTCGTTCAACCTCATCGACGAACTGAACGTCTTCGAGAATGTCGAACTGCCACTGATCTACCTGCGAGTGAAGGCTTCGGAGCGCAAGCGCCGCGTGAACGAGATCCTGAGCCGCATGAACATCTCGCATCGCGCCGAGCACTTCCCGCAGCAGCTCTCCGGCGGCCAGCAGCAGCGTGTGGCCATCGCCCGCGCCGTGGTGGCCAACCCGAAGCTGATCCTCGCCGACGAGCCCACCGGAAACCTCGACTCGAAGAACGGACAGGAGGTGATGGAGCTCCTCTCGGAACTGAACCGCGAAGGGACGACCGTTATCATGGTGACCCACTCGCAGTACGACTCGACCTTTGCCCACCGTGTGCTGCATCTGTTCGACGGCGAGCTGGTCAAGGACCTCACCAACCGCATGTGACCGCTGCAGGACAAACGACGGGGCCGGATCGCTTTCAGACGATCCGGCCCCGTTTTCCGTTGTCTTGTCCGGCCGCCGCCCGGGAGGGCGGCCTCCCTTGCGGCTGCTGCCGGGTGTTGCGCGCGGCTATTCTTCCTTTGCCGCGTTCAGGTCGAGCATCTTGATGAAGTATCCGCCGACGACCGAGCGGGCCATGAAGCCGCGGCGGTTGGGCTTGTCGGTATAGACCCAGTCGGACATCGGTACGCGGTCCACCGTTTCGTTCATGAAGTCGTAGAGCGGCGAGATGAATGCCTCGAAGGTGGCCGGGTCCTCGGCCAGCGTGGCCGTCCAGACGATCCAGTCGGCTTTCGTGTAGGTCTCGCGGCTGTCGAGCGGGAGTCCGTAGCGGTTCTGCCGTGTGAGGTAGTAGGCGATCTCCTTGCGGGCGATCGAATCGGGGAAGATGCCGAGCCCGAGGAGCTTGTCCCAGACGATGTTGTACTTCTGGCTCCACGTGCCGGGCTTGTCGAACGTCAGGCGGTAGTGGTCGCCGTCGTCGGCCATTTCGGCCCAGCGGGCGGCCATTTCGCGTGCCTTTGCGGTGTAGCTCTGCGCCACGTCGTCCTTGCCGAGCATTTCGGCCATGCGCCCGTAGGCGGCGATGCCGAGGATCGCCTTGATCGAGAGGTTGGCATTGTGGGCGAAGTGTCCGGCGAAGTCGTCGGTGCAGAGCTGGTTCTCGGGGTCGAGGCCCTTCTCCACAAGGTAGTCGGTCCAGGTCGTGAGCGTCTCCCAATGCTTCCGGGCATAGCCGGCATTGCCCTCCGCGGCGCATACGGCCGCCGTCAGGATCAGCATGTTGCCGCCCTCCTCGACGGGCATGTCGCCTCCGTAGGTCTGGCCGTTGGCCCGGGGGTAGGTCCCGACGTCGTGGGCCGGGAAGGGCTTGGTCCAGCGTCCGCTTTCGCTGTAGTCGAAGATGTGGTTCATCATGCCCTTGGCCAGTTCCGGGTTGTAGAGCAGGTACATCGGGGCCGAAGGGTAGGTGATGTCCACCGTGCCGATCGAGCCGTTGCTGTTGTTCTCCTTCGAGAAGAAGCGCAGCTCGCCGTCGGGTCCCTTCACCAGCTTGTGCGCGGCGAACGACTGCCTGTAGGCCAGGGCGCACAGCTCGGCATACTTCCGGCCTCCGGCCTCCGTGGCCCGGGTCATCAGTTCGCGGTCAAAGGCGCAGCAGCGTCCGATCAGTTCGTCGTACTCTTCGTGGGCGGCGCGGAACTCGTCCACGATCGTGCGGTCGCCCGCAGCGTTCCAGTAGGGACGCAGGTTCTCGCCGAAGTACTGGATCGAGTAGATGTCGTCGTAGCCGATGAGCCATTTTCCGCGGGCCTCTTTCGTCGTGCCCAGCTTGCGGGTGAAGGCCATCGTGGCCCGCTCGTTCTCGCCCTTCGCGGCATCGGGCGCCGGTGTCCCCTCCACAAAGGCGCGGCGCAGCTCCTCGCTGGTCCCGAGGCTTGCCGAGGTGGCGGCGTCGGCCTCCGTGGCGAGGAGGAAGTAGCCCCAGTCGATGCGCAGGTCGTCGCCGCTCTTGGCCAGGATGTTCTGCTCCTTGCTGCCGGCCTTGACGAAGAGCAGCCCCTGCTGCTCGAAACGCTCGCCGACCGACTCCTGATAGGGTTGGTCGAGCGCCCAGCGGGGCGATGCCTCGAGGTAGAGCTCCGTGTCGTGGGCCTTGCCGTCGTTCGACGTTATGGTGTAGGAGATGTAGTTCACCGGACGGCTGATCAGCTCCAGGTCTTCGGGCATGAGGGGTGCGGTGAACGTAAGGCGCAGGTCCACGCCGCCGCACGTGAACGTGTAGCGGGTCTGCGTGGCCTGTACGTCCGCGCCGGTCTGCACGGCCGTCCTCTCGAGCAGCGTGTGCTGCTCCTTCTGCACGAGCAGCCCGAAGTCGAGCAGTCCGTTGGCCACCGGGTTCCAGCAGTGTGCGGCGATCAGGTTTTCGCCCTTCGCGAGGCTGCGCACGGCCTCCTCGGGGAGTTTCACCACGGCGTTCTTGTTGCACGTGGCTCCCGTCTCATGCACCTTGATGCCGTTGATGTAGAACTCGGCGTTGTCGTCGTTCGAGAACTCCATGTAGACCGTGCGTCCCTCGAGCGGCTCGTCGAGCGTGAAGGTGCGGCGCACCCAGATGTGCTCGTCCGTCCAGTCGGTCTGTGCGGTCGGTTCGTTGATCTTCGTGCCGAAGGCGCCGCGGGCGCTCTTCCATGCCTTGTCGGCGAACCCCGGGCGCTGCCATCCCTCGGCGGGCTCCGCCGTCGTGTAGCGTCCCTCCCAGGCTCCCTGCTGCGAGGTCGGCACCACGGGGGTCATCTCCACCTCCTCGGTGCCCATGAAGCGGTAGGGGATGCCGTCCACCTTGAGTACGCCGATCAGCGGGAAGTCTTTCCCGGTCCAGTGCTTCACCGGACCGTCATAGAGGTTGTCGGTCATCGACCATGCGCTGGTGTAGGGGTCGATCGTTACGAGCGGGTAGGCCGGAGCGCGGAGTGCGCTCGCGATTACGTCGTGCTGCGCCGCTTCGTGCCCGCAGCCGGCCGTGAGGGCGGCTGCGGCGCAGAGCGGCAGTAAAAGGAATCTGTTCATTGTTCTTTTCCGTGTGGGTTTGTGTGTTCGTTTACCAGGTGATCCGCACCGATACGCCGTCGGGGTTGTTCTCGAAGCGGATCAGGCAGGTGCGTGTCGTTTCGTCCCAGCAGCCGTCGGTTGCCGTTGCGCGTCCGTCGATCAGGATCTGCTTCGGGCATTCGGGCAGCAGCACGCGCGAGACGTTGGTCGTGTTCACGGGGCTCTTGGCCACGAAGGCGTAGGAGCGCTTGCCGTGCTGCTCGTCGTAGATGCGGCTTGCCGAGGCCAGCACGCGGGCTTTCCGGGGATTCTTCACCCGATCGACGTTCAGGAAGAATCCCTGTTCGCCGGGGGCGATCTCGCGCGACCGGCATACCGGCAGCTCGGGGTCGAACAGGTCGATCAGACGGCCCTCGATCCGCACCGGTTCGTCGCTTACGCTCTCATCGAGCACGGCGACCAGGTCGTAGGCGCCGCGCTCGAGGCGGAAGTTGTTCTTGAAGACCAGCTCGCCGCCGCGGGCCTTGCCCTCATAGAGCCGTTTGACCGTCTCGACCAGCGGGGCGTCGCCGCCTTTCTCGAGAACGAACTCCTTCGGGTCGTTGCGCAGGATGCAGACCGTGCCCTTCCCGCAGGCATACTCCCCGGCCCCGGGGTCGGAGCCGATGCCCAGCAGTTCGAAGAGGTGGTCCGACGGGGCCGCGTATGCGTTCCCGTTCTGGTTCCACCACTCCGCGACGCGCTGGAACGGGTCGTCGTCGCGGCCGCTGTAGACCAGCACGCCGCCCCGGCGCACCCATGCGGCGAGGTGCTCGTGCGCCTCGGGATCGAGCGGCTTCATGTTCGAGTAGGACATCAGCAGCACCTTCGTGTCAGCCAGCGCCTCGGGGTAGGCGAGGTTTTCGATGTGGACCGTTTTCACGGGCACGCCGCGCTTGAGCAGCGGCAGGGCCTGGCCGTAGAAGTTGGCCAGCTGCGGATCCTCGTATCCGTCGTGGGTCGGGAAGCGCTGGAACATCAGCGAATTGGCCATCAGGATGCCGATGCCGCCGCTTCCCGATACCTTCGTCCGGGTTGCGGGCATGTCGTTCAGCGTGTTGATCATCACCTGCATCTGCGTGGAGTAGTGGCGCGGGATGCGCTCCTTGCTCTCGCTGTCGGGACTGGTGCGGTACAGCCCCTCGTAGATGCGCTCGGGCCACGGCATCACCTCATAGTCGGCGATGTTCGGGTAGAGCAGCTGCGCGGTGAATGTGGCCTGGTAGTTCCGCTTGTAGTCGGCCCAGTCGCGCGGCCAGTCCTCGATCGGGTCGGTCAGGAAGAACATCTTGCGGCCGGTCGGTGCGGTCATCGACTCCATCGATCCGTATTCGAGGTAGGCCGTCTCGAAGACGCGCTCGCGGAGCGTTCCGTCGTAGTAGTTCGGCTCGCGCGAGGTGCCGGTCCAGACCTGGGCGATGTAGCCGTCCACGCACGGCAGCGAGGCCAGGCTGGCCTCCGGGCTGACGATCTGCCACTGCGAGTAATTGACCAGCGAGTGGGTCGGGACGTAGCACTTCACATCCATTCCCTTGCTGCGGCCGTACTCCTTGGCGAAGGTGAATACCTCGCGCAGGGCATTGTAGTAGAGCTGGTACTTGAGCTTGTTGGCCAGGTAGGTGTTCTCGGGCGATTCGTGCTGGGGGCGCCACTCGGAGCCGTAGTACTTTTTCCATTCCCTCTTGAAAGCCTCGCTGTAACCCGCGCGGGCCCAGAACTCGGGTTCCTCCATGAAGATGGCGTCGATGCCGGCGTCGATGACCCGTTTTACGTGGCGCTCCTTCATGTAGGCCAGGTAGTTGTCTGTCGGGACGATGTAGGGCACCAGATGTCCGTGCCAGATGGTGTCGCCGCTGCGCTGCACCTGTCCTTCGTCGAGGTGGGGACGTCCGTCCCACTCGCCGGTAAAGTAGTCCTTGTATTCGCCCCAGGCGATTCCGGTCATGAAGTGCACCGTGTATCCGCGGTCGCGCCACGAACGGACGCGGTATTCGAAATTGCGGTTGCCTTCGTTGTCCGAGGGGTTGCCTCCGACGCCGTATACCATCACGGCATCGGCGCGGTTGTCGATCGTGGGCCTCCATTCGCGGGAGGTCTGGAAGGTGGTCTTCACCTTCCGGTCCGTCTGGGCCTGCGCCGGGGCGACGAGCACTGCGGCGGCCAGACACAGAGTGGCTGTGCGTAGATTCATCATGTCGGTTCTTTGGGATTTTTGTCGGTTCGTATCACAAAATTGAGGTTTAAGACCGGTAATCCGGTCTCAAACCTCAATCCGGTATCCTTTGGTTTACGGGATCATCACTTCGACAGGCTCGCTGTAGTTCCAGCGGCGGGTTCCGCTGCCCTTCGGGGTGTCGTAGTTGATGCGGGCGGCGGCGCGGATGAAGACCTTGCGGCCCGAGGGAATCGTGCCGAGCGACTTGATCGTGACGGGCTCGCCGAGCAGCGACTCGAACTCCGATCCGCTGTACTCGATCTTGTTCGACCAGCGTTCGTCGCGGGCGCGGTATCCGACCGTCGAGGAGTAGCTGACGAAGAGCTGGATGTCGGTGACGTTCTGGAAGCTGTCGTCGTAGCTGCCCATCGGCTCGATCTTCTCGCGGAAGATCTCCTCCGAAACGCCGCGTGTCACGCGCACGCGGGCCGTGATCTTGCCGTTGCTGACCATCGGGTCGCCGACGAATTCGACGTTGAGGAACGGCTCGACCTCGAAACGGACCTCGGTCACGCCCTTGATCTCCATCTCCTTTGATTCGTCGGCCAGGGGAATGCCCTCCTCGGTCTCACGGATGAGCGGGATGAACGGCCCGTCCACCTCGATCAGGTAGGTTCCCTTGAAGAGTTTCGTATTCTGGAACGTGCCGTCGGGGCGGCAGTAGAAGTCGGGGTTGGGCTGTACGTTGGGGCCCCAGCTGAGCTCGGTCAGCCGGACGCGGATTCCCTCGGAACCCTGATCCGTGAGCACGGGATTGCCCGTGGCCTTGTCCACGACCTCTCCGCGGAGCGTCTCGCCGGGAGCCTCGTAGTTGTCCACTTCGAAGAGTTCGCACGAACAGAGCGCAAGCGATGCGCAGCATGCAAGCGTATGCAACAGTATCTTTTTCATCTTTTTCATGAGTTTCGTGAAACGGTTATCGGTTCGGTTGCTGGTCGATGTAGGAGCTCTTGCTCACCTCGCCGCTCGGGATGGCGAAGTAGTAGTCCAGGATGCTGAACGACGGGGTGAAGCGCGATACCCAGTGGAAGTGGGCGTCGAAGAACCACTTCCCGGCCTGGGTCGAGAAGAAGGGATAGAGCCCGCGGAAACGGTAGCTGGCGTTGTTGCTGTAGGTGTTCTTGTCGCGCGTCTCGCCCCAGAAGCCGTCGCGGCCCTCGTAGTGCCATACTCTCCAGCGGCGGAGGTCCCACTTGGTTTTGTGCTCGAAAGCGAGCTCCTTGCGGCGCTCCTTGCGCACGATGTTGCGGCCTTCGGTCGTGGGCTGTATGTTCGACTCGAGCAGTTCGGCTCCGGCACGTTCGCGGATCTCGTTCACGGCGTCGGTGGCCACCTGCATCAGGTCCGAACCGTCGGGCGACGGCTCTCCGGCCAGCGCCAGCTCGACGGCAGCCTCGGCGGCGTTGAGCATCACCTCGGCATAGCGCATCAGGATGAACGGCTGGTCCGACTTGCCCTCGTCGGGCGTGAACGACGGGTCGTCCTTGAGGTACTTGCGCAGGTAGAGTCCCGTCACGGTTGCCTCGCCGTTGTTGTAGAACGGACCGTTGGCTCCTGCGGCGGTCATCGTCGAACCGTTGTATTCGACCTTCTCCTGCTGGCTGTCCGCATTGGGCGAGAGGTAGAGCTGCTTGTTCGAAGCGTCGGTGTAGAGCGAGAGCTTCTCGTAGGGCGTCTCGTAGGAGTTGTACGAGTAGTCGCTGAAGAAGGGCTTGATCGGGGTGCTTCCGGTGTATACGCCGGCCCGGACCTCGATCTCCTGGCTCTTGAACTGGTCGCCGGGGAAGATGACGTAGGCGCGCAGACGGGGCTCGGCGTTCTTGAAGAAGTCCATCGGCGAGTCGTAGAGCAGGTAGTTGCCCTGGGCGTTCGACACGCCGTCGGTGACGCGCACCGTGCCGTCGTCGTAGCGGTCGAATCCGTCGAAGAGTTCGAGGAAGTCGAGCGTGGGGCAGGTCCCGGCCGACAGCGGGCTGCGGAAGATGTAGGGCGAGCTGTAGGCGTCGAGTCCGTGGGTCATGGTCGGGTAGGAGTACTGCTTGACCAGAATGTTCTCGGGGCTGCTCAGGTCGCTGAACATCTCCACCATGTTCTGGTACTGCGCTTCGGGATCACCGGCCGCCCACTTCTTCTTGTAGAGCGAGTAGCCGCCTTCGGTCATCACCTCGCGGGCCGCCGTGTAGGCTTCGCGGAAATAGCGCTTCGAGGCTGCCTCCCACGTACCGGCGTCGAATCCGATGACGCGCACGCCGGTCTTCTCGCCCAGTCCGGTCAGACGGCCCGAGACCGTCTCGTTGTACTTGGCTACGCATCCGGCATAGAGCATGGCCTCCGACTTGAAGGCCAGGGCGACGTATTTGTTGGCATAGCCCTCCTTGAGGCTGGTGGTGCCGAGCAGCCGGGCCGCATTGTCGAAATCGGCGAGGATCTGGTCCCAGGTCTGCTCCTCGGACGAACGGGCCACTTCGAGCTTGTCCGAGCTGGCGGGGTACTCGATGACCCGCGTTACCAGCGGAATGCCGCCGAAGCGGCGCGCCATGGCGTAGAAGACCATCGCGCGGACGAAGTAGGCCTCGCCGAGGTAGTGATTGTAGGTGACTTCGGCGAAGTTGCTCTGGAAATCGGGCAGCCGCTCGAGCAGGTAGTTGGCATCGCGCAGCGTGGTGAAAGCCGTTCCCCAGTAGGGGGTGTCCTCGCCGGTGAATGCCGAGCCGAGGTCGCTGGCGCGGTTCAGCGCCTCGCCGGTTCCCTCGATGCCGAGGGCTCCCAGCCACGAGTTGAAGTTGAGGCCCCATTTGGCCATGTACTTGAAGTCCTCGAAGGGCATGTAGCTGTACATGCGGGCCATGTAGATGTTCATTCCCGACTCGCTCGACATGAGGTCGTTGTCCGAGACGAAGTTTTTCGGGGCGATGTTCAGATCGACGCACGAGGTGAGGCAGCAGACGGCCAGCAGTGCGGATATGATCGTTTTTTTCATTGCTTTCGGTTTAATGTTCACGGTAGAGGATTTAGAACGAGAGCGAAAGACCGAGCGTGTAGGTCCTGTTCAGCGGGTACATGCGGCCCAGGTCGTCGTCCGGGTGTTCCGGATCGACGAATTTGACGCCGGTGATCGTGAACAGGTTGTATGCGTTGGCATAGACGCGCAGGCTCATCGTCGATACGCGCTTGAACTTGGGCAGCGTGTAGCCGATCTCGATGCTCTTGAGACGCAGGTACGACGTGCTCACGCGGTTGAACTCCGAGTTGCTCTTCGGATAGTGGCCCGTGTATCCGTAGTATCCCTCGACCCATTCCGTTTCGGGATCGTAGGGGTCGGCGTTGGGATCGACGGGATGCCATCTGTCGAGGTACTGCTCGAGGGTGCCGCCGCCGTTCGATCCCCAGATCGAGTAGAGCGGCTCCTTGTACTCCATCGAGCCGAGTGCCGAGCCCTGGAACAGCAGCGAGAGGTCGAAGTTGCGGTACGTGGCGTCGAAGCTCAGGCTGAAGTTCATCCACGGAGTCTGGTCGAAGGCGAACGGATGTTCGTCGAGCGAGTTGATCTCGCCGTCGCCGTTCCAGTCCACATACTTGTAGTCTCCGGGCAGGATGTCGCGGTCCTTGTAGATGTCGTACGACCAGATGTCCTCCCAGCTCTCGTAGCGGCCGGCCGATTCGTAGCCGAACTGTATGCCCTGGTAGCGGTGCGTCAGGTTGTCGTTGCGCCAGCGGTCGTAGGAGTTGCCCCACGGGCCCTTCTCGGAGGCGGTCAGGTACTTGTTGCGCGTGATCGTGGCGATGGCCTTGATGTTGTAGGCGAACTCCCCGATGCGGTTGCGGTGGGTCAGTTCGAGTTCGAGGCCGAACTGTCGGTCGCTGTCGAGGTTCTCACGCGGTGCCGATGCGCCGACCACCGTCGGCAGGTCGCCCGAGCGGCGTGCGAACATGCCCTTGCGGTAGCGGTTGAAGTAGTCGAGCGAGAAGCCGAACAGGCCGTTCCAACCCTCGAAGTCCACACCGATGTTGAACGTGCGGGAGGTGTACCACGTGATGTTCTCGTTGGGCAGGGCGAGCGGGGTGGCCGCATAGACGAATTCGCCGCCGAAGATGTAGCCCGGGGCATACTGGTTGTAGTATCCCTTCTCGGCGTTGCCGCTCGTGGAGGGATAGGTGTATCCCGTGGCCCAGTCGTACTGCAGGTCACCGTCGTCGCCGAGCACGCCGTAGCTGGCACGGAGCTTCAGCTGGTCGATGAACGAGAAGAAGTCGCTGTTCTTGATGAACGGCTCTTCGGAGATGCGCCATCCGGCCGATACCGAGGGGAAGAAACCCCACTGGTGTCCCTTGGCGAACTTCGACGATCCGTCATAGCGGAACTGCGCCTCGATCAGGTAGCGGTTGTCGAAGTCGTAGTTCACACGGCCGATGAGCGCCTCGTTGGCCAGCTCGTAGATGTCGTTGTAGCTGCTCGACATGCCGCCCAGCTGGCCCGAATCGACGCCGGCCATCAGGTAGGGCGAGCTGTAGGCCAGGTCGCGCTGTGCATAGAAGTTGTCGCCGATGCGCTTCTGGACCTCCCAGCCGACGAGCCCGCTGACGTGGTGCCGGCCGAAGGTGCGGTCGTAGTTGATGACGAACTGTCCGAGCACCTGCTGCTTGCTGTACTGCTCGCGGCGCAGCTGGCTCGGCGAGCTGCCGCTGTAGACGATATGGTTGTAGGAGTCGGTGTCCTCGTCGTAGGCGTAGAGGTAATACTCCTTGCGGTAGATCTCGTTGTCGTTCAGTCTGTAGTCGAAACTGAAGAGTCCTTTGGCCGTGAGTCCCTGCAGGGCGGGAGCGAAGGCGCCGAAGTCGAGGTTCAGCGAGGCCGACGACTCGAAGAACTTCTGGTCGTATTTGCGGTATCCGGAGATGTCCGAATCCATCATGGCGATGGTGTTCTGCTGCAGGTCGAGACCCTCGTAATTGAGCATCGTATTCTCGGGGTCGGCATAGGCGGGGTAGAGCACGCCCTGCTTCCAGTAGTTGCGGATGATGTCCACCGAGCTGGTGTAGGGGGTGTTGCGCTGGTCGGCGATGCCGCTGATGTTCAGATCGAAGGTCAGGCCCTTCGCAATCTTCGTGCTGAGGTTCGATCGGAGGTTGATCTTGTCGTAGTTGAGGTCGCCCGAGCGGAAGAAGCCCTCCTGGTAGAAGTAGCCCATGCTGACGTAGTACTTCGTCTTCTCGGTTCCTCCCGAGATGCTGATGTCGTGCTGCGTCTGGGGCGAGAAGTCGGAGAAGAGCAGCGAGTTCCAGTCGGTGGTCCGGCGGGTGCCGTTGCGGAATGCCTCGAAATCATCCTCGGTGTATATGATGCTGCCGCCGTCCACCTTGTTCATCGACTGTTCGTTGTAGAGCGTCATGGCCTCGTAGGCGTTGGCCAGCTTGGGCATCTTCGAGGGGACCTGGAAAGTGAACGAGCCGTTGTAGGATACCTTGGCCTGGCCCTCACGGCCCTGCTTCGTGGTGACGAGCACCACGCCGTTGGCGGCGCGTACACCGTAGATGGCGGCCGAGGCATCCTTCAGTACCGAGACGTCCTCGATGTCGTTGGGGTTGATTCTCTGGAACTCCTCCGTGGTGCGGGGGATACCGTCGATGATCACCAGCGGGGAGCCCATGCCGCGGATGTCGAACGAGTTGTTGAACGTTCCGGGCTCCGAGCTCTTCTGCCACACGCGCAGACCGGCCACACGTCCGGCCAGCATGTTCTGCGGGTTCTCGTTCTTGGTCTGGATCATCTCGGAGCCTTTCACTCCGGCGACGGCTCCGGTGACCGAGCCGCGCTTCTGTACGCCGTATCCGACGACGACCACCTCGTCAATCGAGGTCTTGTCCTCTTCCATGACGACGTTGATGATGCTCCGGCTTCCGATCTCGATGTCCTGGGTCTTCAGGCCGAGGAATGCGAATTCGAGGACTCCGTCGGCCGGGGCCGTGATCGTGTAGTCACCGTCGATGCCGGTCGATACGCCGGTCGTGGTGCCCTTGACGAGGACCGATACGCCGATGAGCGGTTGGTTCTCCGCATCGGTGACCCGGCCCTGTACGGTGACGGCCTGCTGTGCCGACGCCATGTACGGGACGATCAGGCATAGCAGTGCCGCGATAAGGACTCGCAGCGAGCCCGTTTTGCGTTTGTTCGTATTCTCCATGACTAAGGGTTATTTGGGTTAGGGTTATTTTTCGGCTTCATAGGAGGCCAGTACGGCATATTCCGCGGCATAGGCGAATGTGAAGAGTGCCGCCACGGCGTTGTGTCCCTGATCGCGGCTCCATCCGACGAGCAGGTTCACCGGAAGCATCGAGTCGTAGAGGAAGTTGTCGTAGGCGTAGTCGAGGTTCTTCTGGAACGAGTCGAGGTACTCGGCCGTCTTCTCGGGGTAGCAGGCATATGCATCGGCCCAGCCGCGCATCAGCACGCCGTTGAACCAGTTGTTGTTGCCCGTGAAGGCATAGGTGTAGTACCCGGCGACGGTTGCATCCTTCTTCGCGAAGTAGGCGAACGTGTCGTCCGAGAGCTCCTTCAGGTCGTCGAGATAGGTCTGCTGCTGGGTGACGCGGTAGAGGTCGGCGGCTCCCGAGATCATCGTACCGCTGTTGTACGAGTAGGCCTCTCCGGTGTATCCGGCCATGTTGGCATGCTTGCGGTAGTAGACTCCGTCGATGAGTTCGAGCTGCACGCCCTCTCCCAAATCCACGTCGCCGGGGTTGAGCGGCGTGCCGGGGTTGTGCATCATGTCGGCGTAGACGCCGTCGTCGCGGCGCAGGTGGTTCTTCTGCCAGGCGTAGACGCGCTTGGCGAAGTCGAGGTAGTAGTCGCTTTTCCGGACGGTCTTCGTCTTGCGGCTGCGGTCCGTGTCGATGTAGAGGTAGGTGATCTCGTCGTTGCTGTCCTTGTAGATCTCATGCAGCCAGACGAGCGGGCTGACGATCGGGCCGTTGCTGCACGAGTGTTTCGTCGAGTAGCCGGGCCCCCAGGTGATTCCGCCGTATTCGGCTCCGTTGTCGTCGAGCGTCGAGTCCCATCCGTCGAGCACATAGCCGGTCAGGTATTCGGCCTCGGTCAGGAATTTCTCGTCGCCGGTGAGCCGGTAGGCGTTCAGCAGCTCGCGGATGAGCCACATCTGGTCGTCGTATACGTTCAGGATTCCCGACACGTCGGCCGTCCCCATGTCGCCGCTGCTGCGGTTTACGGCGTAGACGGTCCACTCCCTGGTCTGGGTGTAGGAGGTCAGCGTGAAGGTGCCGCGGTAGAATCCGGCGTTGAGGTAGAGTTTGTCGAGCAGCTCCGCATAGCGGGTGTAGTGCTGGTCGTAGAGCGTTGCGTCGCCCCGGTCGCGGAGGGCCTGCAGTCCGTCGATGACGGCATTTACGGCCTCGATGCAGCTCGTGTAGACCCAGATGCTTCCGGTCCCTTCGCGTGTGTCGGTGTAGGGGTTGTATTTCTCGGCGAGGGTCATGTTGTTGCCCTCGAAGTAGTTCTCCACGGCGGCATCGGTCAGCTGCATGGCACGCAGCAGGTTCTGCTCCGGGAGGTTGTCCGCCGACACCGGGTTGTGGTTGCCCTTGTAGTTGTAGTTGCTTTTGAACTCCTCCTTGCTGCATGCCGTCGTCAGCAGCAGTGAGCAGAGAACGGTGGTAACGATTTTTTTCATGATGGTTTTTTAGGTTTGTATCCCTCCGCCGCCGGCCGGGCCGCAGGGTAGGGCGGTCCGGCCGACGTACGGGTAGGGATGCGGGATTAGTTCAGATCGATGCTGTAGAGGCAGAGTTTGCTCTCGTCGCCGTTGGCTTCGCCCTTGTAGACGCCGAGCACCAGCATCACGTCCTCCCCGTCGAATTGCGAGAGATCGTAGGTGAAGGTCGCATAGTTGTTCGGGGCGGAGGTCGTTCCGGCGTTGTTCGCGAACTTCCAGCAGCCGTCGGCAGCCGCCTCGGCCGTGGTGGCGGTGTATTCGGACGGGGCGATCGCCGTGGCGTTGCACGTCTCGTCGATGGCCGTCAGCTTGAAGAAGGTACAGTTGTCACTGAATGTGCGGGTCTTCAGCGTCAGCCGGTTCTGTCCGGCTCCGATGGTGAATTTGGCATAGAGGTAGGCCTCCGGCTCACGGGTGTTCACCGAGGCGTCGCTGCCGCGGGTCTTGATCAGGTAGCCCTCCGAAGGGAATACCTCGGGGTCCTTGTGGAGCGGTACGAACGACCATTCGGCGGCCACATGCCCCGTGTTGCGCCAGTCGCGGTAGGCATCGACGTAGTTGTCGCGGCTGCCCGAGATCTTGCTGATTCCGGTGAACGATGTTTTCGTGTGGGGCATCGTCGAGCGCACCATCTCCTCGGTGAGCTTCCAGTTGTCGAGTCCGGCTACGGGCGTCCCGGGGAGCCAGTCCCACATGTTGCCGTCCTCGATCTGCGTCTTGGCGAAGGCGATGCGGCGCAGGACGAGCTGGTTGTAGAAGTCGCCGGTCTGGGGGCGGAAGATGCCGATGCCGATCACGACCTCCTTGCCGATGTACTTGCTCAGGTCGAATACCGAATTGACATAGGCCTCGGAATTGACCGTCCGCACGTCGCCCACCGTTTCACGGACGGGCTGTGCCGCCGAGAGGTCCACGACCTGCACGCCGTAATATACGGGCTTTTCGGCCGTTGCGCCGTGGGTGCGGATCTGGAGCGTCATCGTACTGTTGTCTTCGGTGATGAGCTTGCTGCCGAAGACCCACGAGTCGAAGTTCTCGAGGTCGGCCGGGTTGCTCTGGTCGTCCGTCGAGTTGTGGATCTGGAGTGTCGTTCCCTCGTTCTGCTCCTCCCACTGTCCGCGGAAGTCGAGCGTACACATGTAGTCGCAGGCCCAGTCCCAGTGGGGGTACATCTCGGCGTTGCGGCCTCCGCGGTATTCGTTGTAGTACCACTTGTCGGCCGAACGGAGGTCGTAGGCCGTCAGGTCGCCGATCAGCGCCTCGCCGCCGATTTCGATGTTTATGGTCGCCACCTCGTTCACGAAGTCCGAGGTCGTGATCTGCACCGTCTCGGTGGGGTATCCCTGCTTGGCGAAGGTCACCGTGTAATCCGAAAGGGCGAGGTTCTCGAAGAGGAACGCACCGTCGTCGCCGGTGGTTGCCGACTGCTGGTTGCTCAACGTGACCGTTACTCCGGCAAGCGGAGCCCCGGCATTCCGGCCGTCGGTCACCGTTCCCCGGATCGTTGCGTTGGCATATTCCATCTCGGCATTGAGGTTTGCGGCGATGCCGTCGGTAAAGCGGGCCGCCGTGATGGTGATGCTCACGCTTTGGTAGCCCTCTTTTGAGAAGGTCACGATGTGCGAACCGCTGGCCGGAGCCTGCTCGAGGGTGTAGGTTCCGTCTTCGGCGGTCTGGGTGGAGAGTTCGGTCTTCTCCACGCGGACGGTCACTCCGTCGAGGGGTTGCCCGAAGTTGTCGGTGACCAGTCCGGAGAGGGTTCCGGTCTTGCCTGCGTCGTCCGCTCCGTTGGAGTCGTCGTCGCTGCAGGCTCCTGCCCCGGCAGCCAGGCTTCCCAGCGCGGCTGCGCACACTAAATTCCGTAAGAGTCTTTTTAGCTTCATGCTTGGGTTGGTTTTAATGGTTAGTGATCTATTTCTAAATTCGCAGAAATTCGCAGGTTCGGGTTCGGATTGTTGAAAATTTTAAGAACCTCCGCGGCTCTCGTTGGAGAGCCTTCGTGGATTCGGCAGCCAAAATTAAAGTGCCCCCGGTTAGTTAAAAGGTTAAAATAGGGTTAAAATCCGAAAAAAATCATTAATCCTTCAGATTTTAATATTTTTGCATTTATTGCATAAAGTGTTGAAAATAAATGTTTTATATGTTCGAAATATTGTTTGGTGTCTTATTTCGCCTGTTTTGCCCGATGCGTTTCGGTCTGGTTCTCCATTGCCTGAGGTCGATAAAACCGGATCGGAAGCTTCGACGGGACGTGACCGATATTTTTATTTTTCCGTTTATTGAGTATCTTTGTACTGAAGAGGAACGGTTCCGGATAGAAGTGAACTGTTCCGTACATACCCCCATTGAGAAGAACATGAGGCCCGCGAGGTTTATTTTTACCATAATAATATTGTGTGCAACTCTGTTGCCGGCCCTTGTGCGGGCGCAGGGGTTGCGTTTTCGTGACAGTGAGGCGCCGATCGACCAGCGGACCTCCTATACGGTTTTTTCACGGCGCGTGCCGACTTATTCGGGCCGCTTCGATCTGGAGTTCGATCTTTCGCTCTATCCCGAAAAGAAGATCGGCTATATCCTCCGCGTCAAGAACGACGCCGACCACCGCATCTACAACCTCTTTTATGACGGACAAGGGGAGCAGATACTCTTCCGTCTCAACGACGAGGGACGCAGCAGCCTGATCACTGCCTCGATCGATCCGCGTGAACTGACCGACGTCAAGTGGTTCCGGATGAAGCTGACGTTCGACCTGGGGCGCGATTCGATCGGACTTGCGATCAACAACCGCACGTTCGGGGTTTCGGGAGTCGCCATGAGCGACCGCTGCCGTCCGGCGGTGGTTTTCGGCCGCAGCGACCACATCATCGACGTTCCGTCGTTTGCCATCCGCAATCTGTCCATCGGTGATACCCGCCGCATGTTCTTCGCCCTTTCGGAAAGTCGCGGCGAGGTGGTTCACGACGAGCGGGGGCGGGCCGTCGGTACGGCCGTCTGCCCTCTGTGGCTCATCAACGACGCTTACCATTGGCGTTTTCTGGCGTCGTTCTCCTCTTCGGGAGTGGCCGGTGCTAACTACAACCCCCGCAACAAGGAGTTCTACTATTTCAATCGGGACACGCTTTTCATCTACGACATCCGCACCGGTCAGACGCGGCAGCAACTCTTTTCGGAGCGGTGCCCTGTCGATCTGAAGCTCGGCACGAATTTCATCGACCCGGGTCGCGGCCAGCTTTACGCCTATGAAGTCTATACGGAAAACGATCCGGCCTCCCCGGAGGGGGAGTGCTCGGTGGCGAGTCTCGATCTGAATACCGGCCGGTGGAGCCGCGAGAGTTCGGCCCGTCTGCCGATGCAGCTGCACCACCACGGGGCCTGGTTCGATGCCGAGAAGGGTCAGTACACGCTTTTCGGCGGCTTCGGCAACATGCGCTACAGCAAGTCGTTCTATGCTTACGATCTCAATACGCATGAATGGTCGGCGCTGGGTGGTTTCGGCGGCGATTCGCTCTGTCCGCGCTACTTCTCGTCGATGGGCTACAGCCGCATCCACGACGCCGTCTACATCTTCGGCGGTATGGGCAACGAGTCGGGCGAACAGGTTGTCGGCCGTTACTACTTCTATGACCTCTACCGGGTGGATCTGGCCACCCGCCGTATCCGCAAACTCTGGGAACTGCCCTGGGAGGGCGACAATGTGGTTCCGGTACGCGGTATGGTGATTCCCGATCCGTCGGCATTCTATACGTTGTGCTATCCCGAGATCTATTCGGATTCCTACCTGCGATTGTACCGCTTTTCCATCGATGACGGCTCCTATGAGATTCTGGGCGACTCGATCCCGATCCGTTCGGACAAGATCACGACCAATGCCAACCTCTATTACGACGCTTCGCTCCACAGCCTCTACGCTGCCGTGCAGGAGTTCGACGACGACATCCGTTCGCGGCTGAAGATCTACGTACTGAGTTTTCCTCCGATTACGGCCGAGGAGCTGGATGCACTCTCCGAGGAGCGGCGCAGTGCGGCGGTATGGGTTGTTGCCGCAGGGGTGCTGTGCCTGCTGATCGGCGGGGGCGTGTGGTACAGGGTGCGTCGCCGGGCGCTTCTCCGTTCGGGCTCCGGCTCCGGCTCCGGGCAGCCTGCGGGCGCCGTTCCGGAGAATCCTGCGGGCCCGAATTCAGTTTGTCTGTTCGGCGACTTCACGGTCTACGACCGCCGCAACCGCGACATTACCTACCTGTTCAGTGTGCGGCTCAAGCAGATGTTCTGTCTCGTGCTGCAGTACAGCGACGGTGAGGGTATTCCTTCGCCGAAGTTGAGCGGTCTGATGTGGCCCGACCGCCCCGAGTCGAAGACCAAGAACATCCGGGGCGTGACCCTGAACCACCTGCGCAAGATACTCAATGAGATCGACGGAATCGAACTGCTCTACAGCAAGGGGTGCTTCCGGATCGTGCAGACGCCGCCGTTCTATTGCGACTATACACGCTGCTTCGAGTTGCTGGAGTCTTCGGGCGGGGGTGAGCGCCGCGAGGAGCTGGTCCGCATCCTTTCGCGCGGCAAGTTCCTCAAGTCGGCCGATCAACCGATCTTCGACTCGTTCAAGGCCGACCTCGAACGGCGCCTCGAACCGTCGCTCACGGCCGAACTGACCCAGGCTTTCGACGAGGAGGATTATGCCTCGGCCTGCAGCCTGGCCGATGCGGTGTTCCACATCGATCCGCTGAACGAATTGGCCCTCTCGTGCCTGATCCGTTCCCTGTTGCGGCTGAAAAGGACCGACGAGGCCCGCCGCCGCTATCAGGCCTACGCCTCCGAGTATGAGGCCGTGAACGGGTGCGAGTATCCGGTTCCCTTCAAGAGCTTCTGACGCTTTGCGCGGCGGCCCGCTCCGTGTGTCGTTCTCGAAATCCCTTGCGGGCTTTTTTCTTCGATAATTTCGGGGCTTCTCTTTCGTATTCCAATTAAAATGCTTAATTTTGCGAGCAACAAAAATCCACGTTCATTATGTCTTTTATCAATGAAAGGGTTCAGCCCGAAGGACTTACGTTCGACGATGTGCTGCTTGTACCCGCCTATTCGGAAGTGTTGCCGCGAGAGGTCGATATCCGTACCCGCTTTTCGCGAAATATCAAACTCAACATCCCCATCGTCTCCGCCGCGATGGATACCGTGACGGAGGCTCCGTTGGCCATCGCTCTGGCGCGTGAAGGCGGCATCGGCGTGATCCATAAGAACATGTCCATCGCCGAGCAGGCTGCGCAGGTGCGCCGGGTGAAGCGTGCCGAAAACGGCATGATCTACGATCCGGTGACCATCTCGAAGGACAACACCGTGGGCGATGCCCTGAATCTGATGAAGGAGAACAAGATCGGAGGTATTCCGGTCGTGGATGCCGACCGCCGGCTGATCGGTATCGTTACGAACCGCGACCTGCGCTTCCAACGCGACATGTCGCGCCTGATCGCCGAGGTGATGACCCCCGGCGACCGGCTCATCACCACGCACCGCACCGATCTGGCACACGCTTCGGAGGTGCTGCTCAACAACAAGATCGAAAAACTCCCCGTCGTGGACGGCGAAGGCCACCTCGTGGGGCTCATCACCTATAAGGACATTACGAAGGTGCAGGACCATCCCAACGCCTCGAAGGACGACAAGGGGCGTCTGCGCGTGGCTGCCGGTGTGGGCATTACGGCCGACGCCATGGAGCGTGTGGCCGCACTCGTTGCCGAGGATGTCGATGCCGTGGTGCTGGATTCGGCACACGGCCATTCGCGCAACATCGTCAAGACGCTGCGCGAGATCAAGGCCAAGTATCCGTCGCTCGACGTCGTCGTGGGTAACATTGCCACGGCCGAGGCCGCGAAATTCCTCATCGAGGCGGGAGCCGACGGTATCAAGGTCGGCATCGGTCCGGGGTCGATCTGCACGACGCGCATCATTGCCGGTGTGGGCGTCCCGCAGCTCTCGGCGATCTATGCCGCCGCCAAGGCCGCCGAAGGCTCGGGTGTCCCGGTGATCGCCGACGGAGGACTGCGCTATTCGGGTGATATTGTCAAGGCGCTGGCTGCGGGCGGCGACTGCGTGATGATCGGTTCGATGTTCGCCGGCACGGAGGAGGCTCCGGGCGACACGATCATCTACAACGGCCGCAAGTTCAAGGCCTACCGCGGCATGGGCTCGATCGACGCCATGAAGGCGGGGTCGGCCGACCGTTATTTCCAGAAGGGCTGCGAGGGCAACATCAACAAACTCGTTCCCGAGGGCATCGTGGCCCGCGTGCCGTTCAAGGGTGCGTTGAGCGAGACGGTCTACCAGCTCATCGGCGGCCTGCGCTCGGGCATGGGCTACTGCGGAGCCAAGGATATCCGGACGCTCCAGAAAGCTCAGTTCATCCGCATCACCTCTTCGGGCATGCACGAGAGCCATCCGCACGACGTGACGATCACGAGCGAGGCTCCGAACTACTCGAGCGAGCGATAGGAAATGAAACCGGAAATAGCAGCCTGCGGACTCTTTTGCGAAGCCTGCCGGGCTTATGCGAAGGGGCGGTGCCCGGGATGCCGTGCGAACGAAAAGGCGGCATGGTGCAAAGTCCGGGCCTGTTGCCTTGAACATGGCTGGCAGAGTTGTGCTGAATGTATGTTGATGCCGCTGCCGGAATGCCGGAAATTCAACAGCTTCGTCGGAAAGGTTTTCGGCGTGATTTTCCGCTCCGACCGCAGGGGTTGCATCGAGCGGATCCGGGAAGTCGGTCCGGAGGCTTTTGCCGCCGAGATGCGCAAGGCAGGCTGTTATAACCGTCCAGTGAAGAACTCATAAAACCTACACAACAGAATGCAGGAAAAAATAGTGATTCTCGACTTCGGGTCGCAGTACACGCAGCTTATTGCGCGGCGTGTGCGTGAGCTGAACGTCTATTGCGAGATCCACCCCTTCAACAAGATTCCGCCGATCGACGCTTCGGTGCGGGGTGTGATTCTCTCGGGCAGCCCCTCTTCGGTGCGCGATGCCCAGGCCCCGACGCCCGACCTCTCGCAGATCAAGGGGCGGCTGCCGCTGCTGGGCGTCTGCTACGGCGCACAGTACCTGGCCCACGCCTTCGGCGGCGAGGTGCAGCCGGCTCCGAGCCGCGAATACGGACGCGCGATGCTCACGGTGAGCGATCCCGAGGATGCGCTCATGAAGGACCTCCCTTCGCCCACGCAGGTGTGGATGTCGCACGGCGATACGATTACGCGGGTCCCCGACTCCTACCGGATCGTTGCCAGCACGGAGGACGTGCGCGTCGCCGCCTTTCACATCGAGGGCGAGCAGACGTGGGGTATCCAGTTCCACCCCGAGGTCTACCATTCGACCGACGGCAAGCAGCTCCTGAAGAACTTCGTTGCGGGCATCTGCGGATGCTCCCAGTCGTGGACCTCGGAGAGCTTCGTCGAGACCACCGTGCGCGAACTGCGCGAGAAGCTGGGCGATGACAAGGTCGTGCTGGGCCTCTCGGGCGGTGTCGATTCCTCGGTGGCCGCCGTCCTGCTGCACAAGGCCATCGGCAAGAACCTCTACTGCATCTTCGTCGATTCGGGCCTGCTGCGCAAGAACGAGTTCGAGGAGGTACTCGAGTCGTACAAGAACATGGGGCTCAACGTCAAGGGCGTCAAGGCCGGAGCGAAGTTCCTCGGCGACCTGGCCGGGGTTACCGAGCCCGAGAAGAAGCGCAAGATCATCGGCCGCGACTTCGTCGAGGTATTCAACGAGGAGGCCATGCAGATCCGCGACGTGCGGTGGCTGGCGCAGGGTACGATCTATCCCGACGTCATCGAGTCGTGCTCGGTGAACGGACCGTCGGCCACGATCAAGTCGCACCACAATGTGGGCGGCCTTCCCGAGAAGATGAACCTGAAGGTCGTCGAGCCGCTGCGTCTTCTGTTCAAGGACGAGGTGCGCCGCGTGGGCCGCTCGCTGGGCATCTCCGACCAGCTCATCGGCCGCCATCCCTTCCCGGGTCCGGGCCTTGCGATCCGCATCCTGGGCGACATCACGGCCGAGAAGGTGGAGATCCTGCAGAACGTGGACCGGATCTACATCGATGCGCTGCGCGCGTGGGGCCTCTACGACAAGGTCTGGCAGGCAGGCGCCATCCTGCTGCCGGTCAAGAGTGTCGGCGTGATGGGCGACGAGCGCACCTACGAGAGTTGCGTGGCCCTGCGTGCCGTGACCTCCACGGACGGCATGACGGCCGACTGGGTGCACCTTCCCTACGAGTTCCTGGCCGATGTCTCGAACGAGATCATCAACAAGGTCCGCGGCGTGAACCGCGTCGTCTACGACATCTCCTCCAAACCGCCCGCCACGATCGAGTGGGAGTAGGGCGACGGAGCCACCTGCGGAAGCCGCATCCCTTGCGAGGGGTGCGGCTTCCGTCGTCTTTGCATACCTGCCTTTAGGTATCGCAGTCGGTTGAAAACTATCTTTTTTGGGGATTGCGTACATGCTGTCCGGGTTGTTTCTTTGTCATGTGTAAAACAATAGAAAAACAGGAAATCATGATGTGGAAATCCTTTTTTCAGAATGCCGCTGATCCGGGGTCGCATCTTCTCGGACAGCTTTTTTTACGGGGCATGAATCTCATGCACCGTCCCGGGGCCCGTTGGGCGTTGGGCTTTTTCCCGTTGGAAGGGGTGCGGACGCTTCTCGATGTGGGTTGTGGCGGAGGTCGGACGATCCGTACTCTGTTGCGCAGGGCTCCCGAGGCAAAACTGTATGGTCTCGACCGCTCGGAAGCGAGTGTCGGGGTGGCCCGGAAGATCAATCGTCGGGCCATCGCCGCAGGCCGGGCTGCCGTATCGCAGGGTGACGTGCGTCAGCTGCCGTATGCCGACAGCTTCTTCGATGCCGTTACGGCTTTCGAGACCGTCTATTTCTGGCAGCCCCTCGACGGTTGCCTGCGCGAAGTCTGCCGGGTGCTCCGACCCGGAGGCCGGTTTTTGATTCTGTGCGAGGTGAGCGATCCCGTGAAGGCCCGGAGATGGACCGATCTGATCGACGGCATGATTGCCTATACCCCTGCGGAACTTGAGCAGAGGCTTCGTTTTGCGGGATTCCGGTCCGTGGAGATCTACCGTCAGGGAGAGCGGATGTGTCATGTGGCAACCAAATAAAACGACCATGAAACAATATACGAATCGTATCGCCCTGATGTGGGCGGCAATTATGGCCGGGTTGGCCATGCATACGTTGGCAGATCTGCTGCCATTGTTCTGGAGCGAGCCGGTTGCGGTTGATTTGTCCGGGGAGGCTCCTGTCTGCATGTTGGTGGCGATGACGGTCCTGAGCTACACGCTTCCTGTTGTCGGACTCCTGTGTGCGATGTACGTTCGGAGACGCTGCGGCGCCGTGATCAATCTGATTCTGGCCGTGCTGATGCTGCTATTCAACCTTTTCCATTTGAGCGAGCTGTTTTACTCGTTCGCCCCCGTACAGTTGTTCATCCTTCCCATGATTCTGCTGGTCAGTGTCCTGCTGCTGGTGGATTCCCTGAAGTGGTGGCGTGTGGCGGCATCTCGATGATCCCCGGCCCTCCCCCTGGGCCGATTTGCTTTTCATCTCCGGAATGGTTATCTTTGTCGGGAAGAAAAGCGATTCGGGAATGAACGATTTTGCAGCCATAGATTTCGAAACGGCCAACGGCCGACGCACGAGCGTCTGCTCGGTCGGCGTGGTGGTGGTCCGCGACGGGGAGATCCGGGATACGTTCTACAGCCTGATCCGTCCGCGCCCGAACTTTTACAGCCGCTTTACGACCGCCATCCACGGCCTGACCTACGAGGATACGGCCGATGCCCCCGACTTTGCCGAGGTTTGGTCCGAAGTGGCTCCGCGTATCGAGGGCCTTCCGCTCGTGGCACACAATTCGCCCTTCGACGAGGGGTGCCTGCGTGCCGTCTTCGATCTTTACGGAATGCCCTATCCCGACTACCGGTTCTACTGCACCTGCCGGGCTTCGCGCCGGGTCTTCGGGCGGAGTCTTCCCAACCACCAGCTCCACACCGTCTCGGCTGCCTGCGGTTTTGATCTGGAGCACCACCACAACGCCCTGGCCGATGCCGAGGCCTGTGCCCGGATTGCACTCCGGATCCTTTGATCCATTCCGTTGCGACGATACGGAAGTCCCCGGAAGTTCCCATGCAGGAACTTCCGGGGACTTCTCTTTTTTCGTGCGGCGCCTGCCGGCGGCCGACCGGACCGCCGGCTGCAGCGGTCTTTCCGGTCAGAGCCCGAGCTCGAGCTGGAACCGGATCTCCCAGCGGTTGTAGTCGGGTGTCACCGATTCGCTGCGGTGGTTGTACGAGGCGTCGGCCTGTACCTTGAGGCTGTGGCCGATGATGTAGCGCGTCACGCCGATCGTGGTCTGGTTCCAGTTCCTGTACCCGGCCAGCGGCTGTACCCGGCTGTCGGGAAAGAGCGTCGAGTTGCGCAGGGCAATTTCCCACTTGCCGTTGAACAGGTAGCTGGTCTGCAGGTTGAGACCGCACCCGTCGTAGATGAAGGCGTTGCGGTCGGTATCGAAGAGGGGGTCGCTGCTCGTGCGCCCCATGAAGTCGGTGTAGAATGCCCAGCCGCGGTACTTGAGGATGAAGTCCACGAAATAGGAGTTGATGTCGCGGGTTTCGCCCTCGGGCATCATGGCTCCGCGCTGTCCCTGGAAACGGGAGGCGTTGTCGTTGAACGACCAGGCCCCGGCCAGAAGGATGCGCACCTGCTCCTCGTAGTCGAAGTCGCCCTCGAGCAGGTCGCCCTTCGCACCGAACCGGCCGAGCGGGTAGAGCTCCAGACGCCCCGTGTAGGCGAAGCCACCGTCCGTCGAGTTCCCCCAGTTGCGGCCTTCACCGAGCGTAACGGAGCCCTTGGCCGAGAGGTTGAACCCGTCGCCTTGGCCGAGGTTGTACTCTCCGAAGATGCCGAAGTCGCGGTCGAGGTTGAACTGGCTGTTCACGATGCTGCGGTCTACGAACTGCAGGGCGCTCGACGAGTTGATCCGGGCGCGGTTGGCCTTGATCTTGGTCTGCCCGAATCCGATGTTCCACCGGGCGTTGGGAACATAGTAGACGATGGCGTCGCGGATGATGTTCGTGTTGCCGTTGGGCAGAGTTTCGGCGTCGTATCCGGTGAATCCGAGCTGGATCGAGTAGACCAGTTTGGGCGAATAGATGTATCCGTCGAAGCGAAGCCGGAGCCGCTTGACGCGGGCTTCGGTTTCGGTGAGCGAGAAATCGCGGTCGAACGAGAGGGCCACGAGGTTCTGCATGCGGAAACGCATTGTCAGCTCGAACCAGTTGTTTCGGGGACGGAACGTGATTCCCTTTCCGACCTCGAGGTTCGGCATGTTGCGCAGCCGGGCAAGCAACATCTCGTCGTCGGTCAGCGAGTCGGTTATGGAAAACTGGGTGCGGTGGAAAAATGACTGTTCGGGATTTTGGCGGGGCGCCTCCGTTTTTTCCTGCGCCAGGATGCGGGTGCAGCCGAACAGGAGAAGCGACAGAACGGCGAGTTTTCTCATTTTCATCTGTTTTCTGGGTGTTTCTTACACATGCAATTGTGGTGCAAAATTGGTGACGAAATCTGAAATGACCATGAAATGGATGTGACAAAGGTGTTAAAAAAAACGATGTTGCCGGGGCGGGAGGACTGAGCGTTTGCTACTTTTCGCCTTTCGGCCCGGCCTTGACTACCAGCAGTTCCTTCCAGTCGGTCGTATAGCGGGGCGAAAGGTGCTCGCGGTTCATGCGGAAGGGCTCCGTCCCCTGTGCCGCCACGACGAGTGTCCCCCGTCCGCAGACCTTGTTCACCGAATCGAGGACATCCATCAGCCGGGCGTGCTTTCCCCGATCCAGCGGCGAAAACAGCGAACCCTGCTGTTCGGAGGCCGGGGTAATCTGCGAAAGGATCACGCCCGCCTTCTTGTAGCCATAGCCCGGCTGGAAGACCTGCCGCAGGGCAATGCGGGCCTGCCGCACGATCTCCAGCGTGCTGTCCGTCGGTTCGGGCAGCAGCTGCAGGCTTGTTTCGTAACGCTGGGGCTGGTCCTCGCGGTGGCGGTTGGTGAAGAGGTAGCTTTGCACCTCGCCGCAGACCGACCCTTCGCCCCGCAGTTTCTCGGCGCACATCGAGGCAAACTCCGCGATGATCGGGTCCAGCTCCTCCAGCGTATAGATCTCCTTCGGGAAGGAGCGCGAGACGGTGATCTGCTGCTTGCGCGGCGGCAGCTGCTCGAAGTTGATGCACTCCATCCCCTGCAACTCGTTCCACGTCCGCAGCCCCACGACCCCCATGCGGGCGCGTACCCACTCCTGCGGCAGCTCGACGAACTGCTGCGCCGTGCGGAGCCCCATGCGGTCGAACATCCGCCCGTAGCGGCGGCCGATGCCCCAGACATCCATCAGCGGGAATTTCCGCAACACCTTCGTGATGTCCTCCGGGCGGTGCATGTAGCAGCAGCCGTTGAGCCGGGGGTACTGCTTGGCCAGCTTCGAGGCGATCTTGGCCAGCGTTTTGGTCGGGGCGATGCCGATGCTGACCGGGATGCCGACGTTGCGGCGGATCGTGCGGCGGAGTGTTCGGCCCAGTTCGTCGAGCGGTTCGGCCATGCCCCGCAGGTCGAAGAAGGCCTCGTCGATCGAGTAGACCTCGATGCCGGGGACCAGCGAGCGGAGCGTCGCCATCACGCGGCGCGACAGATCGCCGTAGAGGGCGAAGTTGGCCGAGAAGACCGTGACCAGCCCGCGGTCAATGAGCGGCCGGATCTGGTAGAAGGGCTGCCCCATGCCGATGCCGAGGGCCTTGGCCTCGTTCGAGCGGGCGATGATGCAGCCGTCGTTGTTCGAGAGCACCACGACAGGCCGACCCACGAGATCGGGCCGGAAGAGCCGCTCGCAGGAGGCGTAGAAGTTGTTGCAGTCGCAGAGCCCGTACATGGTCGCCTATTTGAAGGTTTTGATGACGTGGCGGACAACGCCCCAGACAAGAAATTCATTGTCTGCATCCACGCGGATCGGTTGATATTTCGGGTTTGAGGGCATGAGCCACGCGCATCCCTTTTCGAGCCGCACACGCTTGACCGTGAATTCGCCATCGACGTAGCAGACGGCGATGCAGCCGTCATAGGGTTCGACCGAACGATCGACGACGAGCAGGTCGTCGTCGCCGATGCCGTCGCCGGCCATGCTGTCGCCCGAGACCCGCACGAAGAAGGTCGAGGCCGGGTTGTGCACCAGTTCGCGGTTCAGGTCGAGCGGCGAATCGAGAAAGTCGTCGGCCGGCGACGGAAATCCGGCCTTGACATCCCCTCCGGCAACCGGAAGTTCCTGCCGCGTGGAGAGGTCCGGAGCATGGAAGGTTACGGTGTTGTGTTTCTTGTCCATGTGCGTACATTGAGGGAAAGCCAGGTCGAAAGTACGAAAATTTTGCCATACGACGAGTCTGTTGCGGCTCTTTTATCTTGTCTTCTCGCATGCTCCATCCCCGTTGTCGTGTCTTCTTCTTGATCGACTCCGCGCTGCACCTTGGGGGAAAGAACAAGGCCTGACGACCGGTTATGCTATGGAAAATTGCAGATGCTGTTAATATATATGTTGCTATTTGTAATATGTATTTTTTAATGTAAATTTGCTTATCGGTCCATTTTTTACATTGGAACTAAAAAATCTGCCTATTACAATAGGGTATAAGTTGTTGTTTCGTATCTGTCAAGGGGCGTATGCGCACCTCAAACCACAAAAAACTACGACTATGAAAACGATGCGGGATTTTGCAGCGCAGCAGCTCTCGAAGAAACAGATGAACCAGGTGCGGGGAGGAGAATTGCTGGATTGTTTCATTAGCCATGACGGAAAAGATGCCCATATCATTTATGTCATGCGTGAAGATCTCGATGCAACCCGTGCAGCAGCTGAAGAGGCTGGTTGGGACATAGTTTGTTAATTGTATTTTGGCTGCCGTCAGCAATTCGGCGGCAGCCGATTTGGACGCATGCGGATGATGGTTGTTAAATATTACGTTGTATTCTTGTTCGCATTGTGCTGCATGCGGGGTAGTGCACAACGGCGAATCACTATGGCAGTATTGTCGGACAGATCCAGGCTCCTCTATGGCTGTATGGATTTATCGAATTATGAAACGATAGACACCGCCCGAATGGTTGTTTCCTATGATTTCACCTCGATACAGGATGTAAATACGGGGTTAAAGCGCAGGGATGTTTTGATTTTACAGGTAGGTAGCCGCATGACCAAGTGTTACGGACTTCGGCGATATTTGCAGAATCAGGCCTATACAAGGTTTCTACATGAGAAAAAGAGTGATAGAATAGATCTGGAATTTGCGGGGGATGGTACGGTTGCCTATGAAATTTTTCTCGACAAATCCCGGAACATGCTCCTTTTTTTTAACGAAGAGCCGGGGTGGTTTTCCAAACGTATAGGATACGAGGAGGAGCTTCCAACCATAGAGTGGCGTATAACGGGCCCATGCGATTCTCTGTCAGGCTACCACTGCTTCAGCGCAGAGGGCCGATTTTCAGGGCGTTTCTGGCGGGTGGTCTTTACTCCCGAGTTGCCTTTTAATGCCGGACCCTGGAAGTTGTGCGGTTTACCGGGATTGATCCTGCAGGCAGAAGACACCGAACGGCAATTCCGTTTCGAGAGTCTTGAGATTAAACGGGTTGAAGAGCCGATCTACATGTATGACATACAGACGGACAGAACGACCAAAGGCAAGTGGCAGCGTTTGGAACGAGCCATGTATCAAATGCCGTATTTTTTTTTCAGCAATGGAGGAAAAGCCAGGATCTCTTCCGGGGGAGAGGATCTGGATGAGACCTGGACGATTCCCTACAACCCGATTGAGCGGGAGTGATCAGAGCGCGCATGCAGCAGCTTCCCTGTGGTTTTGTTGGTTTTCTAAAAATTTAGTAGTATATTGCAGCTGTGGTTTCGGGGCTTTCAGCCTCTTTCGGGAACTCTTTTGGGTGGGGCAGGGTGGTCCCGTTGGTTAATTGGATCGGGGTTTGCCGCCCTGTGACGACAAAAAAGCCTTCCCGCGAGGAAGCAAAACCGAGTGTGACAGCTCAAAAGTTCAACTAAAACGCAGAAAGGCATCGTAAAAATAAGCAATTTTTTCCGAACCGGACGGCTCCGCCTGCGGAAAACGGCCGTTTCGGACGCCTGTCGAAAAGCAAAGGTCCGGACCAACGCAAATTATAAAAACCACAAAAAACTACGACTATGAAAACGATGCAGGATTTTGCAGCGCAGCAGCTGACCAAAAAAGAAATGACCGAAATCCATGGTGGTGCAAACGGGTTCGACAATTGTGGAATTCTGTATGCCGTTACTTGGTCTGGAGGCACGAGCTACGTTTGTTCGAAAAACACGGCCGAAATGGAATACTTTCGTGCCGCAGGTGCCCAGTTTATTCCGGCATAAAGTACCTTAATTATGTCCTCATTATGTCCTCCAGCAGAAGCTGGAGGGCATTTAAACATCACGCGATATGAGCAGAATTGCCTATCTCATGCTGATTACAAGCATCTTGACTCTATTTTCCGCATCGGCACAAGAAACAGAAAAACCGGTGCGAATGGTTGCTTTGGTTAACCCATCCGAGCTTTTTATCGGTTTTTGGTACGATGTAGCGTTGCAACCTGTAGATACGATGCATCTGGAAGCCGTATACAAGTTAAAATACCGGATGGAAAGAGGAACTGGCCCCCATTTGGAAATGCTTACGGTTGTGCAGATCGGAGACCCCCAAGTGAAGTATTATAGCATGATCCGTCAATTCACCGATGATATCCAAATGGATGTCATGCAACAGGCTAAAGGGTTGCCGGCGGTTCCGGGTGTCGGGGTGCAACATAAATATACGGAAGAAGAGCGACGGATCCAATCCATAGCAGGTACCGATAGAATCAATAGTGAAATTTGGATGAACCATTCCAATCGAAAATTGATCGAACGGATGCATGACTACGACAGGAATAATTTAAGCATTGAATATGAGGAAGATATTCCAAAATTCGACTGGTCTCTTTTAGAACATACAGACACGGTCTGCGGATACCCCTGTTATACGGCCAAAACAACATTCCGAGGACGTGACTGGACCGTTTGGTATACGCAGGAGATTCCTTTCGCGGCTGGCCCATGGAAATTCAACGGGCTGCCGGGACTCATATTGAAAGTTCAGGATCGCGATATGGATTATGTTTGGGAGTGTCAGCATCTTTTGCAAAAAAACGAACCGATTGTTTACTATAAGGTAGAATCGAAAACGCTGAGCCGAAAAGATTGGCGCAGGTATTTACGTCTCATCCACGAATCTCCGCTTTCAATGCTTGGGCATAACGGCGAATGCGAGATTTATGTAAAAGGGAAATTGGTGAAAGAGTCCGACAACTGGACAGTCCCATATAATCCGATCGAATTGGATTGAATATCGAGAACGGCCGTTTCGGATGCCTGCCGAAAAGCAAAGGTCCGGACCAACGCAAATTATAATAACCACAAAAAACTACGATTATGAAAACGATGCAGGATTTTGCAGCGCAGCAGTTCTCGAAGAAGCAGATGAACGAGGTGAGGGGCGGACAGCGTTTTGATTGCTATGCCAATGGGCAGTGGATCGGGCAATATGAAGGCGATTCGAAAAAGGAGGTCGAATCCTCTCTCAGTTCTCTGTATGAAAATGTATATTGCAATTGGCCAGTTTCGGCTGAACCGCCCTGCACTTTCGCAGGGCGGCCGGTCCGGAGCATCATCCCCAATTCGATGAAACGTATTCTGTCTCTTTTTGCCGTCATCCTGACGTGCAGCACACATGCGGCGGCCCAAGTGAAACTTGTGGCTATCAGTCGGGAACTGCAGACCATGGCCTCACCGCTGCCTGCGTCTCAGTGCCTCGATTCGACCTTGTGCGTGGCCCTCTATCGCCACACCTATCCCCGGGATGACTTCAAAGGGGGATTCCGCAAGGCCGAAGATCTGATGACCCTCCAGATCGGCCGTCAGGTGAGCAAGAGCTTCTCGCATGACCTGAATCTGTGGGACCGGAACCTGACCTACGGTGAGAACAACCGCATTCGCTATCGGTTTGACATGGTGGATTACGACCTTTTCCGCAACCATCCGGCGGGACGAATCACCGTGCAGCACCGCATTCCCTATTCCCGGATGTTGCAGGGCATGCTTCAGGTCGTCGAATACGAGGAACCGCTTCCTGTCGTCGCATGGGATATATCGGAGCGGCGGGATACGGTTTGCGGCTACCCGTGTTTCTATGCCGAAGGCCGTTTTGCCGGTCGGAAGTGGCGGGTCTGGTTTGCGCCGGATCTCCCGTTTCCGGTCGGTCCGTGGAAGCTGGGTGGTCTTCCCGGCTTGATTCTCAAGGCCGAGGACTCCGATTCGGACTATTCGTTCGAGGCCACACGGATTGCCACGGAGCAACAGCCGATCCTGCTTTATGACTGGCACCCTGTCCGGATGTCGAAGTCGAAATGGCTCAGGACCGAGCGGCGGATGCATACGCGGCCGAATGATTTCTTTACCAGGAACGGGGAGGTTGAGGTCCTTGATCCCCAAACCCGCCAGCCCCTCGACGACTGGACGATTCCCTACAACCCGATCGAGCGGGAGTGATTTGCACCCCGCCGCCTTGAGATGCCATAAAAATTCATCCTGAAAATTTTTCCGCCATGAACCGCACTTTTCGAAATACCGCTTTGCCGATGCTGCTCTTGCTGTTTCTGCTGTTGCCCCCGGGTGCCCGGTCCCAGAGCCGGGAGCCCGTCACGATTGCGGGTACAGTGCGCGATGCCTCGACCTCGCGTCCGGTCGGGAGCGTGAACGTGATGCTGCAGGATACGGCCCGGCGGCTGATGTACGGCTACGCCATCACGGGCGATGACGGCGCCTACCGCCTCGAATACCGGGGCGAGGCCGATACGCTGGTGGTCGCCGTCACGGGCTTCAACATCAAACCGCAGGCGCGGCGCGTGGCGGCTCGGACGCAGCGTGTGGACCTTTCTGTCGAGACGGGCGAACTGAAGATCCGCGAGGTGCGTGTCGAGGCCCCGGCTGTGGTCCGGCGGAGCGATACGCTGACCTATACGGTGGCCAAGTATGCCGATGTGGCGGACCACTCGATCGGCGACGTGTTGCGGAAGATGCCGGGCATCGAGGTGGCGAAGTCGGGCGAGATCAAATACAACGGCAAGGCGATCAACAAGTTCTACATCGAGGGTCTGGACATGCTTGAGGGGCGCTACGGCATCGCTACGAACAACGTGCGGGCCCGGGACATCGCCTCGGTGCAGGTCTTCGAGAACCACCAGCCGATCAAGGCGCTCAAGGAGCTGGTCGCCTCGGACCGCGCGGCGCTGAACCTCAAGCTCAAGGAGGAGGCCAAGGGGACGTGGAACGCGACGCTGCAGCTGGGTGCAGGCTACAAGCCGTGGATGTGGAACGGCGAGGCGACGGCGATGTACTTCGGGCGCGACTTCCAGACGATCGACACCTACAAGACCAACAACACGGGTGACGACGTCTCGCGCGAACTGACGAGCTTCTACGGGGGGCTGGACGAGGCCTCGACGCTGCTGGGCGTGCACCGCCCGACGGAACCCTCGCTCGAACGGGAGCGGTACCTCGACAACGAGATCCACACAATCTCGACGAACGCCATCGTCAAGCTGCGCAAGGAGCTCGAACTGACGGCCAACGCCCACTACGTGCACGACTTCCAGACCTCGGAGGGCGGCTCCGTGACGACCTACTACCTGCCCGATGCCGCACCGCTCGTGATCACGGAGCAGAGCCTTGCCGACCACCGCACCGACCGCACGGAGGTGAACCTGCAGCTGCGCTCGAATACCGAGCGACACTACCTGCAGGAGCGCCTGACCTTCGGCGGACAGTGGGATGCCGACTACGGACGGGTGTTGAACGACGGCGAGCGGGTCGATCAGCGCTTCCGGCTGCCGAAGATCACGCTGCGCAACCTCTTCACCGACGTGCGTCGCTGGGGCCGCTGGGCGGTGAACTTCCGCTCGGAGACCGACTACACGACGCAGCCCACGTCGCTGCGCATCCGCCCGATGCTCTATCCGGAGGTATTCGACGCTCCGGCGGACTATCCGGACGCCCTCCAGACGCTCGACAGCCGGCGCTTCCGCACCCGCAACTCGGCCTTCACCGCCTACAGCGTGCGCCGGTGGAACTTCTCGCTCAATGCCGCGCTCAACGCACAGGTGGAGCGCATGGAGTCGTCGCTCTCGGCGATGAATGCCGCGGGCGCGACCCTTCCGGCGGCCGACACCCTGCGCAACGACATCTACTGGCGGCGGCTGGACCTCATCGTGGGTCCGAGCGTCGGCTACCGCATCGGCGACCGCTTCTCGGCGAGCCTCTACGTGCCGCTGGATTTCATGTCGCTGCGCACCGAGGACCGCAACATCGGCCGCACGACCTCGGACAACCGCCTGCTCGTCACCCCGTCGCTGACACTGCAGTCGAACCTGACCTACAACCTGAAGCTCTCGGCCCGGGCGGCGTACAACGAGCAGATCGGGGGGCTGTACGACACCTACAGCGGCTACATCCTAACCGACTACCGGATGATTGCCAGCAAGGAGGGCGACATCAGCCGCACGCGGCAGCAGAGCTACACGGCATCGCTCTCCTACGGCAACGCCATCCGGGCGCTGTTCGGATCGCTCGACGTCGGCTACCGGCACGCGCGGCATAACCTGACCTACGGGACGACCTACTACGGATCGTTGAGCCGCATCGAGGCCCTGCTGCGGGACAACTCCTCGGAGGGGTACAACATCGACGGACGGCTGAGCAAGCGCTTCGACGCCATCTCGACGACGGTGAACCTCTCGGGCGGCTTCTCGCGCACGTGGAGCGAGGTGCTGCGGCAGGACGTGGCGATGCAGACGACGTACGATCGGGTGACGGCGGGCTTCGGCTTTTCGACACGCTTCTCGAAAGCCGTGCGGCTGGATTACGAGGCAAGCTACTCGCGGAGCCAAAGCCGCATCGAAGGGGGCGAGCGGATCGAGCCGATCGATGTGCTGCGCCAGGATGCCGCGGTGAACTTCACGATCCGCAAGCGGTGGATCTGCCGCGTCGGAGGCGAGCACTACTACAACGCGGCCGTCGGCGGTGCGGACCGCACGATGTTCTTTCTCGATGCGGGGCTGTCGTACAGGACGCGGCGCATGGAGTATTCCGTCGAGGCGCGCAACCTGCTGGACACGGGGCTCTTCCGCTCGGCCACGCAGTCGGACATCACCGATTACGTCTACTCCTACCGCCTGCGGCCGGCCGCCGTGCTCTTCAAGGTCAAGTTCAGTTTGAGATAAGAAACCGAGATAGAAAGGATGCGGGGTATCCGCCGCTTTCACTTCGCCATGCCCGCCGAAGTCCGTGAAAAAGCCTTCCCGCGAGGAAGCAAAACCGAGTGTGACAGCTCAAAAGTTCAACCAAAACGCAGAAAGGCATCGTAAAGATAAGCAACTTTTTCCGAACCGGGCGGCTCCGCCCGCGGGAAACGGCAGTTTCGGACGCCTGTCGAGACGCAAAGGTCCGGACCAATGCAAATTTTAAACCGATAAAAAACTACAACGATGAAAACGATGAAAGATTTTGCAGCGCAGCAGCTCTCGAAGAAGCAGATGAACGAAGTGAAAGGAGGATGGCTTTGTTTCATTGTCACCAAATGGGGGATCAGGCGATGAACCGAATGAAGGTTATTGGATTGATGTGCCGGGTGCAAGTGCCAATGAAGCAGCTGAATTTGTACCGCGCCTGGACGGAGCCGTGGGCTTTGTCTGCTAATAAATAGTTATTGGGTAACAGAGAGTGAAAAAAATCTCTGTTACCTCTTAAAATTAATTTTTGGTTATGTCTCGACTGTTCTTCCTGTTGGTGTTGTTGATGGCTCCGGATCTCTGTTGGCCGCAGGGCTCGCAACAGTTCCAGGTCGTGCCGTTGAGCAGGATGCGACATCTTCAAGCGCAATATCCCTATAATGGATATAGACCGGCCCTGGATGTGGCCGGATACTGCCTGCTCGACAGACCGCAGAAACTCGATGTAAGTCGTCTGCGTGTCATTTACGACGTAGATATTCTTGTCGATACGCTCTCTGACAAGCGGCTGAAGGATTGCATGGTGACCCTGATCGGCGACACGTACTACAAGTCATACGGCCGGTGCTGCTGGCAGGTCTGCATGAATCATACGGATCGGACGTTGCGAAGAAGCAAGGATTTTGCGTGGATGGATGCCTATGACGGTGTGGTTCTCAACATGGCCGTTTACCGGAATCGGGCAACCCGCCGCACGACGCAACGTGGGCTCTTCCCGTTGATCAATCAACTGGTCTTCGAATATACGGAATCCGAACCGCCCATGAACTGGGTATTGTCCGGACAGACCCGGACTCTGGAAGGATACACTTGCCAGCGGGCCGTGTGTCGCTATGCCGGGCGAGAATGGGAGGTATGGTTTACCACGGCTGTTCCCGTCGATTGCGGACTCTGGAAGTTCAACGGGCTTCCGGGCCTCATTCTCGAAGCACGTGACCTGCGGGGGCACTATCATTTTCGGGTAAATACGGTTGAGAGTCATGAGGAGGAGATCGTTCGCTACAGGACAGCGACGAAAAAACTGACACGAAGCGAGTATCTGAAGCGGGAACGAACCCTTTATTCGGCTCCATTGTTTCATGCACAAGGTCCGGACAGTTATTTTCTGAAATGCTACGAATCCGGAGCCATGGAGTTCGTTACCGCCGATGACTTTGTCGATCTGCCCTACAATCCGCTCGAACTGGAGTGACCGATTAAAAATTACGACTATGAAAACGATGAAAGATTTTGCAGCGCAGCAGCTTTCGAAGAAGCAGATGAACGAGGTACTGGGTGGGACAGTCGCCGTGGCATGTAGTATCTATGATCAAAACGGCAAACTCGTGCAGGTACAAAAGGTGATTTGGGCAGAGACTCTGCAAGAGGCCATGAATACCATGAGTCAGGAAATAGGAAACAATAATGCACGCTTCTGCAGAGTCTGGACTGAATAACGTAAACAAGGTTCTCCGGATACCACATCCGGAGAACCCCTATACCTGAAAGAAGATGAAAAAGATGTTTCTTGTAGCACTCCTGCTCGGAATGGGATGGCTGGGAGCGTGTGGCCAAAAACTCATGGTGTTGGGCGGGAGTGCCGATTTCCTGCTTATGAAGGCGAGCCGGATCCGGGATTCCATGCAGATCGACCGGAGCCTTTTGACGGTCCGCTATCGATTCTCGACGGCGCATCCATCCCCGGGCGGGTCTCCTGTCTGGTGCGATATTCTGGTGCAGGTAGGAGAACGCTATATCAAACAGACGGATTTGTGCCTCCATTACGACTGTCTGATCTGGACCGCACCGGCTGCCTCCGAACCCCTCTTCGCTGCGCGCGAGAAGGCGGGGATCCGTCCCTCGAATCTCTTTTCCGAGATCGTCTGCGATCGCGAAAGCCGGGAGATGCAGGTCATCTGCGGCGATTTTTTCCAGGATGCAGCGAAAAGATATACACAACCCCTTCCGCAAATCACCTGGAGGCTTTCCGAGGAGGAACAGACGATCTGCGGTTACACCTGCCGCAAAGCCGAGGCCCGCTTCGGCGGTCGCAACTGGACCGTATGGTATGCCCCCGAGATTCCGCTGGCAATCGGTCCCTGGAAACTGAACGGTCTGCCCGGACTGATCCTGAGGGCGACCGACAACCGGGACTTTACCTTCGATTGTGTAGGGATCGACCAACGTCCGGCGCCCGTCATGCGGTATGAGTACGAAAATGTTCAGGACCTCAAGACGCTGCATAACTACCTGCGTTATGAGCGCAGTTGTTACGAACACCCGTTCCAGACGTTCGCCAACGGGGAACCGGCCCTGATCGTGAGCAAAGACGCCTTGGGCAAGACGGTCTACCTGGACGAGTCCTGGACTATCCCGTACAACCCCATCGAAACAGAAGACGAATAACGTTTCGACGCTTCGAGGTGCGAAACGCCCGGGCGGATAAACCATAAAAAGAGGAGACGATTATGCCATCCAGACGAGAACATTTTTACAGCGAGGAGGCCCAGGCGATTCTGGGACGGGCTGCTCGATACGGTCTGCGGCTCGAATGTTTGAGGAGAAGACGATCGTGGTGGTTGCGCACCGCCTCTCGACCGTCAGGAACGCCGACATGATCATCGTGCTGGACCACGGCCAGATAGTCGAACAGGGGACACACGACGCACTGACGGCAAAACGGGGGTATTATTACGAACTGGTCAAAAACCAGCTGGAATTGGGAAATTAAACCTTAAGATAATCCGTTGCTGAGGCCTTGCCCGCCGCTGCGACGACAAAAAAGCCTTCCCGCGAGGAAGCAAAACCGAGTGTGACAGCTCAAAAGTTCAACTAAAACGCAGAAAGGCACCGTAAAGATAAGCAATTTTTCCCGAATCGAGCGGAGCCGATGACGGAGCGGCGGTTACGGAACATCCGTCGACAAGCAAAAGACTAACCGAATGATAAAAATGAATAAAAAGATTGAGATGATGAAAAGGAATATTTCTGAAATTACTCAGGACTGTGTATTGTCCGATTATGAAGCTGCTTCTATTACAGGCGGACATTGGGCTGCCAGAGCGTATAAAATAATCAGAAACGCACTTCGCGATGGTGCCATATACACTGCTTTCGAAAAATTGGCAGGTAGCTTTACAACGGATATTGAACCCTCCCAACGGGATCTGGAGCGTGCTGAAGCCGGATATACGCATCTTGGCGGCAGGCAACCGTGGCTGTAACTAATCTATGGGAATGAAACCCTGGATAACCAAACTGGACATGAAACTAAGAGGGTTAAACCCTCTTGGTTTCATTCTGACAATGAGCGGAGCAATCTATATGTCTGTAATCATCCTGCTTCCGTTGTATTATTATTTTCCCGACGGATATGTTATCGAAGCTCCGGACGAACGAACCTTTATTTTTGACGTGATACTATTTGTTATCATTGCTCCATTCATCGAAACGATTGTTTTTCAGATGATGATTATCAAGCTATTCAGGAAAATCTTCAAGTTTAACAATGCGGTGTTGGTTATTTTATCCGCCGGAATTTTCGGGATAGCCCATTCTCCGTTCGTAACACAATGTATGGCGTTCCTTACGGGGTTAATATTGGCCTATTCATACGTCATCTATGAACAAAAAGACTTTTCGGCTGTTGGGATGGTAACGATTCTTCATGTCATAAGGAATTTGCCGATCGCTATTCTTTGCTAAATACAAATAATGAATTCGCCATGCCGCAAAGAACGAATTTTTACAGCGAGGAGGCCCAGTCGATTCTGGGTCGGGCCCCGTCGTGGGTTGTGCGGTGGGGTGTGACGGTTGTTTTCTGCATTCTTGCGGGGATCATCGCAGGGTGTTACTTCATCCGGTACCCGCAGACGGTCACGGCCCCGATTTCGATCACGACGATCAATCCGCCTTCAGATCTTGCAGCGTCAGAAACTGGCCCTGCGGCGTGCGGAGTATGCGCTGCGAACGGCCGAGAAACAGGTGGAGAAAGAGGTGACGCAGGCGCTCCTGGATGCCCGTACGGCCTGGGCGCGATACCTTGGGGCGCAGGAGTATGTCGCCTCGGCCGAGGAGGCGGCCCGTCAGGTGGGGCGGAAATACGACCTCGGAGCCGCGACCGTAACGGACTACAACGCGGCGGTGACCACCCGGGTCAAGGCCTGTTCGCAACTGTTGCAGGCCAAGTACGAATATCTGTTCAAATGCCGGATTCTCGAGTACTACGCCGCGCGGTGAATGTCCGGGCAGCGTGTGTTTATTGGACGTTATGGGACTTTTCCCGAGATTGGCGGACGCCAGAATGGCGGACTTGCTTCTTTTGGCGCTTTTGTCCTCCCGACTGAAGGCTACTGACGGAATACGTTTTTAGGAAGCGCCAGGCATAGGGTGGGGACATCCTGCTTTTCGATGCTTTTTTCTGCATTTCGGCCAAAATAAAAATCCTTGTAAATTTGTGATTTACAGGGATTTGCAATCTTTTGCGTCGTTTCTTGGCGGAGAGAACGAGCTATGAACCAGCCTCTCCGAAAATCCTTATTATCAAGGTGATAACTATTTCAAAAAGTACGCTTGTAACGATTTAGTAACGGTATTTTGTCTGTCATAGTCGCCTAATGACTTCTTCTTGTCTGCCCGTTTTTCTTCATTACTTTGCAAAAGCAACATTTAATATTTATTATTCCAAGTGCTTTTTACAAATTATCAATTCCTGTAAACCAAAAATAAAGCTATAGAAATGATGGAGATTGCCACGTCTATCCATATCCGGTTAGAATTCCACAATTGGAATTCTTTAACCAGTCGTATCAGGAGAATTGCGGGGATTACAGTCAGCCAGATGCATGAAGCATAATCGAATACGATCTTTTCAACCTTCCCATAAAGACGGTCCCTTCCATAGAGCAATACCAGGGAAGCTGACGGAATGGAAAATGAATAGCAGATTGCCCAATCGACGATACGAGGATAGAAATCCGTATGCGTAAATATTATTGTCCATATGGGAAGTATCGTAAGCATACCGATCCATAGAATCCGTAGCGCTATTATTTTATTACGCATTGACACATACCGTTGCACCCGCAGCAACACCAATAGCCGTGGATAATACATAAGTACCGAGGAATGCTCCGGCGGGGTCTCCGATGGCAAATCCGATCGCACTGCCCCAAATAGCTCCGACGCCACCGGTAGCGAGTCCGCACCAGAAGCGACCGGCCCAAGACGAGGCATCTCCATTTGCTTCTCGCAGATGTTCAAAATTCAACGTTTTCATAATAGTGAAATTTAAAGATTGGTTTTAGTTCCTTTTTTGTTTAAACAGTCTGTACAATTGGCTTATTCCCATTGATATAAAACTGCCTCCTATGAATTAACACTACTGCCGCAAAAAAATAATAATTCAACAAGTATTATGTTTATATGCGCGGTTTTCATTTTATTGGCATGAACATACAATCGACTAATTTCGATACATTAATCGGTTATTTTTTTCCTGAAGCAACGAGTTTGGAACAAAGCATTACTCATTATTAGAATGATTCCAATTAAAGATAAGAATAGCCATTTATTAATCTCAATTCTAGTAATTCCGAGTTTTGATAAAATGAATGATAAAAATATCAGGTTACAGTATATCGAGCATAATATAATCCCATTACTGGGGCCATATATATGGCGTTTCCACATTAAGAAAAAATACACACTCGAATACATTATATTGCTTATGCAAACAACATATTCTATAGGATTTGTCGCTTTAAATATTCCAATTATTGCTAACAACAAGAGAAGGCTGGTTGAACAAGATATAATTCTTGTTTTCATGAGACTTAAATCTTTTATATATCTAAACTTTTGTATTCATAAAAGCATCTACACATGATGCAGATGCGGTTCCGAGCGTCCACAAAAGTCCGGCAACTCCTAGTCCACCGATAGGAGCTGTTGCAGGTAGCGATGCGGCTGCAAATCCAATACCTACAATGCTAGCGGCACATCCCCACCAGCCTTTGGCATTTACCTGTTCCATTTGTTCAAAATTCAACGTTTTCATAATAGTGAAATTTAAAGATTGGTTTTAGTTTTTTTGTTTAAACAGCCTGTACAATTGGCTTATTCCCATTGATATAAAACTGAGTCCTATGCAAAGGATAATGATAGTGCTGTTCCGAGAAAGCGCCTGACCGACTCCGCTCAATGCATACAAAACAGCACTTGTCCCGAAAAGAAGCTCTATAAAAGCTACTATTTTTTTCATGTAATCAGTTTGCACATTGAAGCACTCCTGCGATTGAACTGGCAGCAGAGAAAGTAAGTTCTGCCGTTGCCCACCATGTAAACGGACTTGACATGGATGCCAAGGCTGAACCGCATAGCATCAGACAGCCGGCAAGTCCCCACATACAACTGGAATTCATGGCGAACCGTCCTCCATTCGTTTGTTCCATCTGTTCAAGACACAGCGTTCTCATAATAATAAAGAATTAAAAGGTTGATATTTCAGAGGTTTTGCACAGACCCTCAATAACTGTTTCTACATTCATCAAAAATCAACACTTGTTACCGCCCTGTCTTATTGTATGAATTCCGTATTATTACATAAATCAAGGTTACCGTAATTCCACCCATTCCGAATTTATATGCACCATGATCCGGCGGAACGCATAGGATAATAAACAGTGCAACCAGGTTTATACTCATCAAAACGTTATTGACAAGCCTATCATTCATAACCAAATCCTAAAAGTTTGTATTCCAGTATTCGCTATAGAAATTCTGACTTTGCATCAACTCCGCATGCGTGCCGCTTGCTTGAATTCGGCCTCGGTCGATAACATAGATAAGATCCCCGATTCTTTTCGCTGTTTCCAGACGATGTGTGACGAAAACGACGATTCGCTCCTTTTTCAACTGCAACAGCAAATCACAGATCATTCTTTCCGTTCTTCGATCCATTGCTGCCGTCATTTCATCGAGCAAAAGAATTTGTGAAGGTTTGTATAATGCGCGGGCAAAGGCGATGAGCTGCTTCTGCCCTCCGGAAAGGTTGATACCTTCTTCTCCGACAAGCGTCATTAATCCCTGCGGCAGTTCTGCAATAAACTTGTCGAATCCGTAGTATTTGCAAAATTCGAGAATCTCATTCATATCTTTCGGAATAACCCCGAAACAGATGTTGTCGAGTACCGTCCCATTATAAACATAAACATCCTGCGGAACTACGGATATCAACTGCGACCATTGGTCGGGTGTATAATTATTTATGTCGATACCGTCAAGGCGGATAGTACCTGTCTCCGGGACATAGAACTGCTGTAAAATCTGGCATAAGGTACTTTTACCGCAGCCGCTTTCTCCAACGATACATGAGATTGTCCCTCGTTCGAAACGCATGGAAACATCATTCAGTAATTTTTTCCGACCAATGAAACGAAAAGATAAATCGGATATCTCCAACAGCAATGTTGTTCCCGGCACGGTCTCTATTAGTTGCTCGTCTCTTTCACCTCCGTCCATGCCAATAATTTCGAACATACGGTCGAAGGCAACTTTCGCCTCATTGATCGGGATGGCGATCAATGCAAGACTAGCCACGGCCGGAAACAACGATCCTGTAATTCCGACAACGGCCATCAATTCGCCGATAGAAAGTGTATTGTTAAACACCTGAAAAGAGCTGTATGCGATCAGGCCCAACATAATAACGACACTTGCGATACCGGAAAGCACACCGATACGAATTTGTGTTTTCCCCAGATCGAAGACCTTTCCTTGAAAAGCAGCATATAGCAGTTGGTTAATCTTCTGAAAAATGGATTGTCGGTTGAAGTTCTTGATTGCCGCAATGCCATTGATCGTGCTGATAAAGTTACTTTCCGTCATGGCATAACCGGCCATTACTTCACGCTGTTGAGCGATGATGGTTGCATGGTGCCGGTATATCACCCAGAAAAATACAGGCATACATAAAAAGGCAATAAGAGCGATTTGCCACGAGTAAACGGCAAGAAAAACAAGCGACACAATAACCATCAACGCATTGATAATCGCATCGCCTGCTAAAGAACTTATTACCGTCTGTATGCGTCGCGTATCGTTCAACCGGGCTACCATATCACCGATCTTCCGCATATCGAAGAAATTTTTGGGTAGATGCAACAGCCTGTTGTAAAAGAAATCGATGATGCGGTTGTTGAAATCCCGGCCCTGTGTAATGAGCAATTTACTGCGTAAGGCATTGATAAATACACGGGCTTGCAACAACACAAACACCAATACTAATCCGACTATCAGTTTGCGTGTATCGTGTGCTGGAAGTACTTCATCGACCAATTTCTGCGAAAAGACCGCCATCACCATACCCAGCACAGAAAGAACGACTCCGATGACTACGCTTGCAGTAAGTATTCCGGCATCCTCACGAAGCAGGTTCTTCAGCCATTGCTGTTTCCGTTGGCGAATGTCCGATTTCCGGATAAATTTTTCAGTCGGCTCAAGCAGCAAGCATTTTTTTGTCCAGATTCTTTCCAATTTCTCCGGACTGTAGAGCTCCATGCCACCGGCCGGATCTCCGACAACAAACTGCCCGTTTTCAAACCCGTAGCATACCATGTAATGCTCGAATTTATCGTTGAGCAAAACAGCAAGGATCGTCGGTTTCCCGTGTTCGATGAGATCCGTAATACCGTTTGCCTCTGCTCCCTCGGCTTTAAGTCCGATTGCATTTGCTGCTTGGTAAAGCCCGAGCAATGTCGTTCCGGCCTGTGATGTGCCGCTGATTTCCCGAAGGTGCTGAATCGTCGAATCTCCGCCATAATAGCGGATCAGCGATAACAGACAGGCGACGCCGCAATCAGTCGAATCATGCTGTTTGACGTGCGAGCTATGTATGAGTTTCTTATTCATGGCATTTAGCCAGGTATTGTTTGAGTTGATCTACTGCAACAGTTCCTTTATGCCGTTTCACAAGTTTCTGATGACGGTCGTATATAAAGCTCATAGGCGGAGCATCCACGTCGAAGGTGATGAAAAAATCGAGGTCGGGGTCGAGCAACACCTTCGCATTGGGAATGGCGTCGAGCGGATGCTGTTCAAGAAACGCAGTCGTTTCCTCTTTTGAAGCGAACGTGACGAACAGCAGGTTCACATCGCCTAAATCTTTGTAATGTTTGATAAGTTCATCGGCTTCCATGCCACAAAAATCGCAGTCCGGGTGAAAGCAGACGATAACACTCGGCTTTCCGGTGTCCGCCAGCATGTTCGTATTATATGCAAGGCTATCCAATGTCTGCAATTCGACCGCAGGTAATGAGCGGATCGGCGCGAGTTTGCGGTTATACTTGACAATCTGAATGACGAAGAGTGCGACGATCACCGTCGCAATCAAGGCAAGGATTAGTAGTATGATTTTCTTCTTCATTTTAATTGGTCAGATAGAGCAGCAAGAACATCAGAAAAACGATATAAAATAGATAGCCGACGCCATAAGTAGACAACACGAATTTGAATGAACTCCAATAGCCGTCGCCTGTCTGCACAGCCACTAATTTTGCCATAAAGAACCAGTAACCCACCTCGAAAATATTTAGTGCCGCGATCGGCACCAATAACCATTGATCGGTAATATTCGAATCGACCAAAAAGGCAAAAGAACTGTGGTGGCTGAACTCAGTTGCAGCATCCGGTCCAGCGACAACAGCGGCAGTACAAACGGCGACACTGAATAGAATCAATACAATATCCGATTTCAGCGCGATATTCCAGCTATCCGCATATCTAATCTTCTGTTGACGCTCATTGAATAACCCCCCGACAAACAAGCATAGAGACACTAATGAAACTCGGATCAACAAGATTGCCATAGTGATTAGATACATTAGCCAACGGTGTTTGTAATAGCTCTCAAATATCTTGGCTTTTAGTGTCTCATCCACTATAGGCATATTGCTGAGTTGTGGTATAACAATATACTCTTGTTGAAGATATGTTATTATCAATATAAAGCTAAAAAGAATAAATAACATATTTAATGGGTTGACATTTAGGAATGTCTTCATATAACTCCGCGCCGATTCATTGGTTTTTTCAATTAACTGCTGTACAATTTATCTAAAATGCACAGCAGTTAAAATATATAATGACACTATTCGAAGAATGCTATTTTTGTTTTTGCTTGTAGGAGTTATAGATATTCCCAATCATACTGATTGCAGTAAACACCATTGCTAAAATCAATAAAAAATAAGATTTGAAATCATGTTCTACAATCATTAACACAACACCCACACATATCATTGCCACGGATAACATCAGGACAATTTTTGCCAACAAAAGTCGCCGCTTTTGCTTAAACACCAAATGGGATGACATGAAAATACAAACAAGCCCTAATACTGAGAGTCCAAGCATTAATGCGAACATTTTATTTTGTAGAATACTTTTTGAGTAATCTATACAAAATAGAATAATAACAATAAATATTATTATCCCCCCAATAACCATTCTTTTTTGTCGTGTCATTTTTTTTGAATTTACATTGCGCAAATTCCGAGATCAACAATGGCGAGCATGTAGCCGCCAACAGCCCATCCAAATCCACCGCTAACTGCGCCAGCGACGAAAAGCCCTGCATAAGCAATACCTAAACCGGCCCACTGCCAGCCACAACCGCCTGCTGAGATATCAGACATTTGGTTCATTGATAATGTTTTCATATCGGATTTTATATTAAATTACAAAATTTAGTTTACCACCACCCACAACTTTCGGCTGTACCACTCATGGAGGCGCCAAACCCTAAAGCAGCAACGGCAAAAAGGGCAAATGCGCCACCTGTAGCACAAACCAACCCTGTCCAGGCAATGGTTGTAGAAACCATACCTGCAACACATTTACCAGTAGAGTAGGCCCCTCCAACCATGCACTCCATCTGTTCCACATTCATCGTTTTCATAATCGTAAGATTTAGATTAAACTTTTTGATGTTTTGACAACTTTTTGTGTGACAGGCTGCCGGACTGCCATTTCAAGAAATCCGCATTGACCTTTCTGAAAAATCACGATCTTCACTGTGCTTTCTTTCGAATTGGTTGAACTTATCGCATCCCACCTCAAGATATTCTTTTGGAAAAGGGACTTCGGTTTGAACGGATCGCAAGCCCGTTGCAAATGATTTGTATTATTTTATTTATAATTTATAGCTCGAAGTTTCCCGAATAAGAATCGCCGGATTCCGTATAAATATCTACTGTATAGTATCCCGAGTCTTCGGAAATAGGGACCTCTGCATACCCGGTCCCTGTTCCGAAATATTGTTCTCCTGTCAAAGAATTTACGACAGTTACGGAAAATGATGTATCGCAATCCGGAAAATCTACTGTAACCGAATTGATAAAGCCATCATATTTACAAAAAGGCATTGGAACCATGCTGCGTGGGGCTTTGCCTACAGATGCTGTTTTGTGAAGGACAACTTCTACCGTAGCTTGCTTCCTTTCGTTTCGAGCAGCCCAAATGGTTGTGGTTCCCGACAGCAGACAAATTGCAAGAGTGAAAATTAATTTTTTCATATGTATCTCATTTTATTTTTATGCAATTAAAATTACGAAACGATAAGATAAAAAGGTCATAAAACAGGTCGAAAAAATCTATCTTTGCGATATGTTATATATGTAATAATCAGCGTATTATATGCATGATAGTTTTTCAGAATCTATCATGCATATAATATGCTGATATTCAGACTACTTATTTGGAATGGGGGGGGTATCCTGATAGGATAACTGAGAATCAGTATTTTATTTAATTACAGATAAGAATAAATCCTTATTTGTAGCTTGGGAATTACTGATTTGTGCTTTCAGACGTGATTTCCGATTATAAATGTTCTCGACTTTTGTCTGCATGAAAATACTAATGGCTCGGTATGAGAAGCCGGCGCACAGGTAACAAAATAAATCGTAATCCGCTGTTTTCATACTAGGAATCTGTAACCGAATTTTTTGCATAATTCCGTCGAGGCAGAGATTGACAATTCGTTCCAATTCTATCTTGGTATATTCATCGGTTCCCAAATTGAGAATTTCCCTCTTTACATCATGATAGATAGCGGCTTGCTCGGTCGGGGTGTTTTGACGTTCATAATACGTGCATCCCAATTTGTCAATGAGCGAGAATCTATCCCAGAAAAGCTGTCTTACCAAACGAGACATTTCCGTATTTCTACTTTCCAATACATCTTGGATTTCGCATGCCAGATTCATGTATTTGTCTACTTCGGCATTTTTCCACTGAATACGTCGATATGCATATACAGCAACGATTCCGAATATCAAACATATGGACAAAATGCAAACAGTCCAGAAACGGTGTTCTGTCTTCAATTTATGTTCTGCGAAAGTTGTACGCTCTTGGAAATAATCCCTTTGAGTTGCCATTGTCGATTGTTGGAGCATATGGCGGACTATACCATTCTGAAAGTCGCTACAATATTCCAATGCATCGAGGGCTTTTTGCGGATTATTGCATTCTTTCTCGATCCAGTATATTCGATGAAAAATCGTAGCACTGTCGGCCTGATTCTCCGCCATCTTCCAAGCCTGTCTTAAATAAAAAATCATACTGTCGATCTGGCGTTCTCGGGCATAACAATGAGCCAGTATGGAGTGATCGGACAGATTGATCGGCAGCATGAGTTTATCCCGTATGGCCAGTATGGCGTCTTTGGCTTTCCGATAATTCCGTTGTATTTCATAATATTGGGCATAATTATTCAGGCAGGCACCCCATAATATTGTATCCCCACATTCTTGTGCAACTTCTATTGCCCGATCCAGAAACTCGGCTTCGCGTACTCTGTCGGAAATATTGTTATAAGCTATACTCATTCGTAATAAGGCATAACCTCGGTATTGAGGAGCATCTATCCGGGAAAAACAAGCCAGTGATTTCCTCGCGTATTTCAACTCCTCTTCGGCATTGTATGTCATATTGTGGATCTCTGAGATATTCCGATAGATTAAGCCCGAGAAAAAGGTATCATTTACGAGCATCGCGAATTTCTCAGCCTCAAGAAACGAAAGAATGGCAGATTGATAAGACCGAGCATTGAATTGAACTCTACCGAGATAATAGTATGCGAGCATTTGTTCGCGTTCAGATCCATGTTCCCGATAGTAATCTATTGCCTTTCGAATCAACGAATCATTGGTCTCATCAATATAATTTTTATCAAGTGCCTGCGAATAGAGCAGCGCATATTCCGCTCGTTTTCTCTGTCGAACAATATTTTGGGGATTGAGGTCTCGGAGGATAGACAATGCGCTGTCAGGTCGCTCCTGCATGAGTGATGTAGCCGTTTGCAAACTTTCACCCAATTGTACGGAAGTCTTCAGACACCCTGAACAACTCAGCAATAGTAATATTAACCAGATTCTCTGTTTTGCCATATTTCCTCTTCTGAATTCTTCAAATTATTAATTCCAGAGAATATTCTCCTGTATGTGAAAATAGATAAAATGAATGACAATTTCAAATCTGACACGATAGATTTGATATGCATCTTCGATAAAAGGTCGTCTTCGCTGGAATTCCAAATAGAGATTCGTCTTTCAGTCGATAAGTCGAAAAAACTTAATTCGATTCCAAAATAAAGACGGCTACTTATAGCCGTCTTCATCGAAATTAAATCTTAAATCCTTTATTTGGATTGTTGTTTTCTCCAGCATGTTCGATTCGCACGAGATGAACAGAATCGCCGATTATCTGCGGAATATTCACTCTCTCGAATACTGCTCCGTTCTCTTGTATATCAGTTTTGGCTGGAGTCAGCTCCAACTGCATCTTGCGTTCCAACGCCGCAACCTCCGCTTTCAGCGCTTTCAACTCGTCCTCCTTCTTCCATACTCCGCCGACCGTTTCCTGCAAAATCGGAATATCCCGCTCGTAGGTTACGTTTTGCGCTTTGTACTGCTCCACGAGCTTGGGTATGCGTTCCAGTGCATTCAGAAAGTTCATCGACGCCGCTTTGGTATCGGCCATCGCTATCTGTCCGTTGTTGTAAGTGTACTTGAATGCTCCCTCCACGAAGAAACGGTTCTGTTTCACCTCCTTGCCGTCTTTCAGTATGGGTTCGGTCTTGACGAGCAACGGGAAGCCGTACAACTCGCCGATACGTACATACTCGCCGCCCGTTGTGGCGTTTTTGGCGATCTCCTGTAAGCGTGTTCCAACGCTCTTGTGGTCGGTAGCTTCCAGTCCGTCGATCCGCACGGCGTTGAGCCTGTTTCCCTCCTTATCGGTCTGTACCCGCGCGAGGAACGCCTCGTAGTCGGCGGTCATTTTGACAATGCAGTCGTTGTTATGCGCGAGCTTCTTGGTGTAATCCTCCAATTTCCATGTGGAGGCACTCTTGGTCTTGTAAAATGTCTTGCGTTCGCTCTCCAATGCCGCAATTTTCTTTTCAAGACGAGCTTTGTCGAGCAAATCCGTATTCCCTGAAAGAATCGCCATATATTCAGAGAAGTTCATGCCCGATTTCTCGTCCATCGCGCCCTCGTCTATGGTACGCGCACCCATCGCTCCGCTTTTGAGCTGCGAGATAAAGGTCTGCTTGCAGTGCAGCAGGTTGAATTTATAGCTGTCGAGCGACTTTTCAACCGCATAGATAATCACGTCCACCTTATTATCAGCATACAATTTGGCAATCTCATTCCCTTTGCGCACGGCACGCCCGTCGCGCTGTGCAAGGTCGGAAGGCCGCCACGGGGTGTCGAGATGATGTATTGCCACAGCCCGTTTTTGTGCATTCACCCCGGTTCCGAGCATGGAGGTCGATCCGAAAATCACCCGTACCGTCCCCTCGTTCATTGCGTCGATGACGGCCTTGCGAGCCTTTTCGTTTTTGCATTCCTGAATAAAACGAATTTCTGATGCAGGTATGCCGTAATCCTTCACGAGTTTGCGCTTGATTTCGCTATACACGTTCCATTGTCCTGGCTGGAATGTCCCCAAATCCGAAAAGACAAACTGCGTACCCTTCTGCGCATCGTATTTGCGGTAATATTCCGCAATCGTCGCCGCACAATGGCTCGCTTTGTTGTCGGGATGGTCTTCGTACAGGTCAGGGTCGATAAGCCGCATATCGAGCGCCATCTTGCGGGCATAATCCGTTGCGATAAGCATCTTCGCCTTTTCTTCGGTTTCCGACAGCTTGTCGCGTCCGAGTATCGTGGCATCACCCGATTGCGCGAATTGCATCAACCTCTGTATGAACTCCTCCTGCTGTGGTGTGGGCGGAATATTGTGCAACATCTCGTTTTTCTGCGGCCTGTCCACACCCACGTCCTCCGCCGTGCGATAGTCCGTGATCTCGTTGTAGAACTGCGCCAGTTCCGGCACTTTGATAAAGTAGCGGAAACGCTCTTTCTGCACGATATTGTTTGTTACAGAGAACTCGAAATCCACGCTTTTCTTGGCAAAGATTGCAGCCCATGCATCGAACGAATTGATGTTTTGTCTTTCCAGCTCCTTCGGGCGCAGGTACTTGAACAGCAGGTATAGCTCCGTCAGCGAATTGGAAATCGTCGTACCGGAAAGAAACGTCGCCCCCAAATCCTTTCCCGTCCGCTCCTGAATAGTGCGGATGGCGTAAAGCATATTGAGTGCCTTCTGGCTGCCGTCCTGATTACCCAGTCCCGCCACACGGTCATGACGCGTGTTAAACATCAAGTTCTTGAACTGGTGGCTCTCGTCCACGAAGATATGATCGATACCCATCTGTTTGAAGTCCACCACATCGTCCGTGCGCGACTTGATAGCGTGCGCGACGGTTTCGAGTTTGACGGAAAGGTTGATTTTCCGTTTCTCCAACCCCCGCAGCATCGCTTTGGAAACCTCTTTGCCTTGCGAGCGCAGCACTTCAAGATTTTCCTCCACCGTATCCAACTCCGCTTGCAAAATCTGCTGCTGTAATTCAGGCGACTGCGGAATCTTGCAAAACTGGTCGTGCGACATGATGACACAATCGAAGTCATTGTTCTTGATGTTGTTGAAGAACCGCACGCGGTTGGCGGGTGAAAAGTCTTTTTCCGAAGCATAGAGTATCTTCGCGTTCGGATAAGCCGTGCGATAACACTCGGCAATCTCCGCGACATTGGCTTTCAACCCTATAATCATCGGCTTGTGCGCCAACCCCAACCGCTTCATCTCATGTGCAGCGACACACATAATCAGCGTTTTGCCAGTGCCGACCTCATGATCGCAGATACCTCCTCCGTTCTGTTTGAGCATCCAGATACAGTCCTTCTGGCTCTGATATACGTCCTTTATCTTGAAACGCCGTTCGAGGGCTTTCAGGTCAAGGTCTGGAAATGTCTGGTGGGAGCCGTCATACTGCGGCCGAACGTAACAATTGAACTTGCGGTTATACATATCCGCGAGTCTTTTTTGAAACTCCGGCGACTGCTCCGAGAGCCATTCGACGAAGCCGTTACGAATCTCGTCGATTTTGCTGTTGGCGAGCTGTATGCCCTCACTGTCGCGCACCTTGATTTCGTTCCCGTGTTCGTCCTTGCCGATACTTTTGGTCATGTCGGGTACGGTGTTCACAAGAGCGTGTTTCAGCAGGGCGATGCCGTCGTAATTGCGATAATAGCCCTTGACACAGTATTGGTCGAGAATCTTGGCGTTTTTCATACTGCATTTAACCGAATACTCGTCCATGCTTTCCGAAAAACCGATGCTTACATCTGTGCCGAACAAGTAAGAGGCATAGGCCGCGTAAATCCCTGTCGGTATCCATCGTTCACCCAAATTGAAATCCAATTCGTCGAACGAAATTGGTCTTGGTGTGGATTCTTGGAGTGCTGCAAGGGCTTCCTTCTCGCGCTCGCCGTGCGGGTTTTCGGCCAACCATGTCTCAATACGTTCCGCCTTATCGACGACGTTACCCGCAATGAAACGGTCTTTGATCTCGTAATTTCCGACCAGCGGATTGTAGAAAATACGTCCTTTCAGTTCGTCGATCAATTCCTCACGGCTGTTGTCCGACAAAGCCTCCATATAATCGAGGTTCACACCGCCGTAACGGTTGAGCGAAGCAGACAGGGCTTCTTCGGGCGTATCGACGTGCGTGAGCTGGTTAAGGGCAAACGAAACGGGATGGTCGAAAATGTCGGCCTTGACGAACTTGCCGTCTTCCACCCGTTCTATGGCAAGGATGTCGCGCCCCGAAGCATCCATCATAAGGAGCTTGACGTTCGCTTTGGCGTTGAGAGAACCGTGCCGTCCGACGAACTCGTCGTAACGGGCGTTCAGGCTTTCGCGCAGCATTTTGTTTTCTTCATGCTTGTCCGCCTCGTAAGCGTACAGACGCTCATAGGCGTCTCTCAAAGCGATATAAGCCGCTGCTTTCTCTCGTTGAGCCTTATCCAGTTCGAGCGGGTGAAAAGTCGCCCCGTAAGGGGTTATCCCTTTCAGGTAGCCAATCTGATAACGCACGCCTGTGGTGTTCACCCTGACGAGCGAGCCTTCTTTCAGGTGTGATTCCATGATGCCATCAAAAGGACGGGGTTGCATCTCCTCTTCATGCCTGCGCTGTCTTTCTTCTGCCGAGAGTTTTGCTTCCTCTTCACGCATCTGCTGCTCAATGTCGGTAATACGACGGTTCATGTCCGCCTTAAAACCGTTCTCGACGGGATAGGCGGGACGGGGTGCGGATTCGGCGGAGTTGTGCGCTGTCCGTCCCGTTTGGGTGGACGTCGGCGTTTGCGTCTGCGTATCAAACAGCGACGGCTGACGGGGTTGCGCCAACTTGGGACGGGTGCTTCTGCGGCGGGGTTTGCCGCCCGTCTGGGCGATGCGTACCTCCTCCGCCGTGAACCCGAACAGGTCGTAAAGGGTCATTACCGGAGGCTCTATTTCGGGTTTTTCCTCTTTCGTTGGTGCGGACGATTGTGCCGTCTCTGTCCGTGGGATATTCTCCGACACGGCAGCCAGCCCTGCATCTTCCGTTCGCAGAATCGGTTCAGCCGCCCGTACTTTCGCCGCCTGCTCCTCTTTCAGACGTGCGTCCCGAATGCCGCCGGAATAGAGACGCATGGCCAGCCGTGCGTGCAGGTTCCGGTCGAGCAGCTCGCGCAGGCTACCCGCAATACCTTCCGCGCCGCCCTCGTGCCGATAGACCATCGCGGGCTTGCCGTAGGGGTCGGTGTCCAGTTCCGCGCTCGTGCAGACGATTTGCTCCTTATGCTCGATGAAATAGCTGTTGGTGCTTACGCCGCGCAGTGTCCCCGTTCGGGTAAACAGTCTTTCATCTTCCGTCAGCCCCTCTTTGCGGGTGTCTTTTTGCAAGATGATGAGATCGCTGCCTACCTCCGTTCCGGCATTGTCGGTAAAGAGGTTGTTCGGCAGACGAATAGCGGAAACCAGACGTGCCTTTTCCATCATTTCGAGCCGTATCGCTTCATTCTGCGGGGAGTTCAGTACGCCCTGCGAGGTGATGAACGCCACGATACCGCCGTTGCGGACGATATCCAGACCTTTGAGGAAAAAGTAGTTGTGTATAGCTTTTGTCGCCATGCGGCGTGCGGGAGCCTCGCTCGCAGAGAAGGCCGGGTCGAAGACGGCCATGTCGCCGAACGGAATATTAGAAACCGCAAGGTCGAAATAGCCGTCAAAAGGTTTCTCAATACGCTCGAACCCCTCCGTCCGTATTTTCTTATCAGGATAGAGGCAGGAGAGGATTTTACCTGTCAGCAGGTCTTTCTCGAAGGCCATGACATCAACGTCGGCATCCCTCCGCGCAAACGCACCGATGAATGCGCCGTGTCCCGCGGAGGGTTCCAGCATGCGAAGCGGGCGCACATGGTAATCGTGCAGTACGTCGGCATGAGCCTCCGTTACTGCCGACGGGGTATAAAACGCCGTCAGCACGGAGCTTTTCAAACTGTCGATATAACGCTTGTATTCGTTCTCGCTGGCGCTGTTCTCACGGATCAGACGATGCAGCTCCATCGTCTGCGGAAACAGATCGAGGTCGGATTTCGCCCACTGGACGGCATCGGTCAGCGAAGCGGCGGGGTTGAGAATGCATTTCAGTCCCCCGAAACCGCAGTAACGGGCAAGCCGCTCCCTTTCTTCCCGAGTGGCCGCCCGTCCTGCCTTGCCCAACTCAAAAGCCGTCCGTATCGCCTCGATATTGTCGCGTAGCTTGGCTTTACGGTTAAAGGCTATTCTTTTCCAGCGAAATTAGGATAGCCCCCGTAAGCTCCGTGCAGAGCTGCTCGTATTCGGGCGAGTAGGCGAAGTCGTCCGAGAGCGGGTAGCGGGCGAAGACGCCCTCCAAATAGGGTAACAGTTTCAGCGCGGCGGCGGGAGCCTCGCTTTGCGGCACTTCGTCCGCGCATTCGTTCCAGAGTACCTCTATGGCGGTGTTGTACTTGGAAAAGTGCAGTCCTTCCAGCAGGGCTGCCATCGCCACTTCATGCGCTCCTTCGGGCAAGTAGCCTTCCAGACGCGCACGCTCGTACACGTCGGCGGCATGGTCGGCGCGTGCCTCGATGAAGGCCGCGTCGCCCGCCTTGTCGGGGTGGTTCTCTTTAAGATGAGACAACAGGTAAAGCCCGTAATAGGATAATTCCGTAGGCTTTTCTTTCTTATTCATAATTCTATGGATTTAGTGGATTTATTGCTAATTTTGTATTAAACTTAAAAATAACAGTATGCTTGTTGGAGACAATATTATCGTAAAAGAAGTTCATGGTTTAGAACCGAGTGATATGCAACGCATAAGAGATTTTTTACAAGGAGCGGTTTACTGCTGGTGTAAAAATCGCAAAGGAGAATGGTTTACCGCAAGAGATTTTCTCGGAGGAGACAACTTCTATTGGGAACATTATCCGTTAGGCGTATTGTATTTTCGTTATATAGATGCAGGTCAATCCGAAGAGTACGCTTTTGAACAAGCAGCTAAAGATGCTGGACGTATATTGAAAAGTGTATTAGCGGATGATGACCGAACATTTGAAACGGAAGGTGGATACGCGCGTCGTTATCGCTGGGTAGAATAATAAGCACAGAAAAAGGCACTCGACGTCCCCGCCGAGTGCCACCCACTAAATCCACAGAAAATAAATCGGCATCAACCGTCTGAACGGAAGAACAATTTAAGTCTGTGAATTTAGGGGTAAAGATACTCATTATTTCTTTCGTTTTGTATATTTTTTCACTTTATCCATTTCAGAAAACTCAAAAACGGTATTAAATTCACCGTCAAAAGCTACAATAGCAGAGAATTTCTTGCCTTGTTTGCTGTTGAAGCCTTTGATCACTCCGGTGCGGCCTCTGGCCAACAGCTCTTTGATTTCCTCGTCGGAGAGCGTCTTTCCGGCCTTCACACGAAACACGGGAAGGCCGCACGCGGGGTTGTCGCAACGCACGATCTTGCCAAAAAACTGCATCCGTCCAGTCTTGCATTTGGGGCAGAGGCATTCCGAAACCGACGACGCAAACAACTTGTCGCAGGTCAGCAGTTCGGTTGTGATTTCGGCGGTGTACGCCTCAATTTCCTTTCGGAATGTTGTATCGCGCAGTTCGCCACGTTCGATTTTGGCGAGCACGGCTTCCCATTCGCCCGTCATTCGCACGTCGGCGATGCGCATCGTCTTGACCACTGAATAAAGAGCCAGTCCCTTTTCCGTCGGCACGAGCGATTTTTTCTGACGCACCATATACTCCCGTGAAAAGAGCGTTTCAATGATAGCGGTACGGGTGGCCGGAGTGCCGATACCGCACTCCTTGAGCGATTGCCGCAACTCCTCGTTTTCGACTTCTTTGCCACACGTTTCCATCGCTGCCAATAGTGTCGCTTCGGTATGCAGCGGTTTCGGCTTGGTCTTGCCTTCGGTCATTGAGCAGGCCGCGAAGGACAGTTTCATGCCTTCCGTCCATTCAGGCAGCACGATGTCCTCCATCTCCTCGTTATACACGCTGCGCCATCCCGCTTGACGGACAATCATACCTTTTACGGTATATTCCGTACCTTCGCACTCCGCCACGATGGTCGTAACGTCCTTGATGCACTTCTCCGAAAATGCTTCCAACATACGACCGACAATCATGTCGTAGAGGGTCTGCTCATCGGGCAACAGGTTTTTAGGCTTCATGCCCGTAATGAGCAGTGCATGGTGGTCTGTTACTTTCGCCGCGTCCACGCTCCGGCGCGTAGGCTCTCCCACAAGAGCGAGGCGCTCACCCCACGTCGGGTTGCCTTTGAGCGTGAGCAGCAAGGCCGGAATCCTATCGAAGACATCTTCGGGAATGTAGCGGCTGCCCGTGCGGGGGTAAGTGATCAGCTTCGCCTCGTAGAGCTTCTGGGCAATGGAGAGCGTCTTTTCCGCCGTGAAGCCGTGCTTGGCGTTCGCTTCCTTTTGCAGCGTTGTCAGGTCATACAGCAAGGGCGTTTCCTGCACGGTTTCCTTACGCTCAACCTTTGTAATTTGTGCCGTACCCTCTCCTTTGAGAGCCTCGTAAGCCTCCGTCGCTGGTTGCTTCTCTTTCCATTTCTCGCGGGAGAAGAATTTAACAACCTCGCCGTATCCCCCTCCGGCGATCGAGAAATGCGTCTGCCAGAGGGTTTCGGGCGTGAAATGCCTGTTTCCCCAGAAACGTTCGCAGACCATCGCCAGTGTAGGGGTCTGTACCCGTCCGAGCGAATACGTGCCGCGTCCGGCAGCTACCGTGATGGCTTGCGTAGCGTTGATGCCAACCAACCAGTCGGCTTCGCTGCGGGCTTTGGCCGCATAATAGAGGTTGTCGTATTTGTTGCCGCATTCGAGCCTTTCCAGCCCCTCACGGATGGCGGCGTCCGTCAGCGAGTTGATCCAGAGGCGGTCGAAAGGTGTGGCGCAACCGATGTACTCGTACAAATAGCGGAAGATCAGCTCGCCCTCACGTCCCGCATCCGTCGCCACGATGATACGCTCGCTCTCACGGAACAGGCGGGCGATAATCTTGATTTGCGCCTCCACGTCGCTGTCGGGCTTGTAACCTTTCTCGCTCTTGACCTGTCGGGGAACAAGTTTGAATACCGGAGGAATAATAGGGAGATTGTCAGGGTGAAAACCCTTGATTCCGTATCCGTCCGGCAGGGCGGGTTGCACAAGATGGCCGAATGCCCATGTTACGTTATAACCGTTTCCGGTCAGATAGCCGACCTCCCGTTTGGTGGCTTTCACGATGCGGGCGATTTCCCGCGCCACGCTTGGCTTTTCTGCAATAATTGTTTTCATGTTCGATTTATTTTACTGTGGATTTAGTGGGTGGGGCTTGATGCCCCGGTTGATTCATTCGTTTGTCTTATTCGTCGCGTTCTCCTGTCTGTGCAGGCGGCGCAGAATTTTACGGTCATAGTAGAGGTGATACCCGTCGGCGGTATAATACCGCGCATTTTCTTCTTCTATGGATTGCCAATCGGCTTGTCGCAGGAGGTAACCGCCAGCACCGCATACAAGGCAGAAGAACAGAAGGATGATAAAGGCTGTCATAGTTACATCTTCATTCTGGGTTTATTGGCGTTCTGCTGCCTGCGTTGCTGCTCCTCGTTAGCGGGTGCGGTCTGTCCCCGCTGCAATGGCTCACCAACGTGTTTGGTCGCCTCGTATGTCTTGCCCTCCGAATTGACTGCTACCTGAGTACGAGAGGCGTTGTCGGGTTTGATTTCATAGATTTGCGATTCATCCGGTCGTTTACGGGAGAAATCCTACTTGCCTCGTTTGTGATTTGGCCGTACATAGGCATTGAAAGGTTGTCCCTTTTTGTCAATAAGTCCTTCAAAATAGACCCAGTTGTTTTGTTCCCAGCCTTTCTTGATTTCGTCGGTAATCGGTTTTTGGAGCAGGGTGTTTCCGATACGCAACTTGCGTGGTTTTTCCTGTTTTTCGCCGCCCGCCACTTGCGTCTGTTCCTGACGTTGCTCTTGTTTGCGGCTGCCGAAATGAAAATCCAGTCCTCGCTTGTCGGCGTTAATTTGGATTGTAGCATTAAACACCTGCCGTTCTTTTTCGATGTCATGCCTTCCACATACACGCCCTCACCTCTGAACAATGCTGCCCGCTGATCATCGTCCATAGCAACGCCCAGCACTTCATGAGGTATTTTGATGTCCCTGACCGGAACGGATACCGTTTCATTCGTAATACGGTCAATACTGACGAATGAGGGGAGCAACTCGCCTGTCGTCGGATCGACAACCTCTACTATACGTCCAAGATTGCCGGTCTTTTTCAGGTTTTCTTGATCCTCCGGCGTAAATTTGACGTTCAGGTACTCATCGTAGTTCGGCGCACGTCGTATCGGATGTGGCACGAGCGACACCGTACCGTCGGAATTTTCCCGAAGCGACAGTCGTGCCTGCATCGGGACACGGATACCCCCGATTTCTGGATTGCAGTCGATTAGACGCGACTTGCCGTAGTTACGCATACGTTCCAGATCACCAGATGCTTCCAACGCTGCAAGGTCGATACCCCAACGCTCGGCAATCTCTGTACGGTCAAGGCGACTGTCGTCGATAGGCTTGTAGCCCCATTCGTCGGGAATCTGTTGTTCCGCTTCGGCGGACTGGCTTTCGGTCTCGTCTTCCTGACGGCCGCTAACACCATCGGGCGTTTCCGATACAATACCCTGATCCGTGTCCTGTTGTGCTTCCTGTCGCATTTGCTCGGCCTGCTGCCCATACTTGGCCGTATCGACACGGTGCGCTGCAAGAACTTCGCGATACTCGTCCGGCTTCTTTAACATCTCTCTCATAACCGTAAGTACATTTTCAATCCCCTCCGCCGTTACACGGTAGAAAGCAAACCGCTTGGGGTTCGTACATTGCCTGTAAAAATTGGCGAAGAAGTTATCCAATACGTCGCCGTGACGGTCGAAGCGCAGAAAGTCCTGCGCGTGTTCTGCTTTGGCGGGTTTCATGTTCGGCGTACCGTCACGCTTCAATCCCGCGACAACGCCGATTTCACCTGTCTGCTCGTCTCTGACGACCAGAACGTCCTGTTCTTTTTTCTTTTGTTCCATAATTGTTTGATATTTAATTGCACCTGAATGGTTGTGCCGCGAATTTAACGGTACGAAATGCGGCAGCAATGGCTCACGTCGCAGGTGGCAGCTTGTGGCGTCCGTTTGGCAGCCTTTGGCGTTCAACCTTCTTCCTTTTCCACCTTACGGCAACCCCTGAACTCATCAAAATGATTTTTCAGGAACTCCTGCACGTCCGATTCCTTGTAATAGATTTTATGCCATAACATCTGATAGCGCAACGTGCCGGAGCTGCGGTAGCGTTGTAACGAGCGTTTGCTTGCCTGCAAAAGCTGGCATAAATCCTGATTGTCCAGCAGGCGTTCGCCATCCAGATATTTCACTTCCTTGATCTCCTTGCCCGCGAGCTTGGCAAGCATCTGCTCGTGGCGGTCGAAACGTTCCATGATTTTCGACATCCACAGCTCGAATGTGTCAGTATCGAGTATCATAAGCCGTATCGTTTGTGAGTGAGGTAATAATTTTTCCGAAACTCTTCGAGCGTCTGTGGATTGCAGGTTACAATCCGTTTGGCGATACTTTGTTCTATATCCGAAAGGCGGTACAAACATTTGCTTCGCAACATGGTATAAGGAATGACACGCTCTTTGCGCATTCGTTGGAGCGTTCGTGTACTGATTTTGAGCAGGTCGGCAAGCTCATCGCTCGTAAGCCAGATTTCCGGCTCTTGGACTGGATTTTTCTCTTTCTTGAAAACATAATCGGCGATGCGCTCGATTTTGTCGTTCAAATCCTGATACACCTTGTGGTCGAATGTTATAATTTCCATCTTTTGCTACATTTTTCGTTCTTATGCCGCAAAGGTGTATTTTTACAGAACGGTGCTTTCCATAGTCGCTACCGACTATGGAAAGATTTTCAGTAGAAACGGAGGATAAGGGCAAAAAAATAGCGGAAGAAAAGCAAATTTTCTTCCGCTGTCTATCAATTCAATTGCTTACTCGGTCTGACGTTATTTGCAGGATAAGCGGTACTGGCGATTTGACTTTCATCGACTGAACGACTTTTTTTCGGAGCCATTTTCGGAATATCATGCACGAGTAACTTTTCAGCGAGAAACATAAGGCAACGAGCATATCGAGGTTATAATACTCCGTAATGCAAAGTCTGCCATCGGGAAGTGTTCTCGACTGTTCCCTCCGTACCTCATTGTCGAGAAATTCTTCAGAGGCAAGGATTTTTCGGATTTCACGCTGGACGCTTGCCGCCAATACGCCGAACGCGAGTGCTATTTCTTCAACGGTCATCCAGACAGTTCCATCATCCGACAAAGTGAGCGACACACGAATTTCATCCGTATGCGATGCTTCAATCTTCAAGGTTCCTCTATTCATTGTTTCAGGCTTTTAATGCAATATTCTCTATTTCATCCAATTTTCCGGAAAGTGCCTGCATATCGCGGCTTATCTTGTCGCTGGTGATACGGGCATAAATTTGAGTGGTCTGAATATTCGTATGCCCCAACATTTTACTAACAGTTTCGATAGGTACGCCTTTGGCGAGTGTCATGGTCGTGGCGAACGTATGGCGGGCCATGTGAAATGTGATGTTCTTGCTGATACCGTACAAATCACCTATTTCTTTCAGATATGAGTTGAGTTTTTGATTGCTTAACGCAGGTAATAAAAGACCGTTCGGAAGTTTGTCTTCATATTTTTTTAGAATGGCCTGCGGCACTTTCAGCAGAGGTACATTTACCGCTGTGTCCGTTTTTTGGCGAGCGGTCATGATCCACGGCTTTCCGTCGAACGAGGTGCGAATGTTGTCTTTCGTAAGATTGCGCACGTCGATATAGGCCAATCCTGTGAAGCACGCGAAGATGAACACGTCGCGCACCTGTTCCAGTCGCTTGCAAGTAAATTTCTTTTTCAGGATTTTATGCAGCTCCTGTTCCGTCAGGTAGCCTCTGTCCACCCGCTTCAGCCGAATTTTGTAATTGACAAACGGATCAGCGAAAATCCAGCCGTTATTTTTCGCTACGATGACAATCATGCGGAATGTCTGCATGAACTTAGCTGTCGTATTTTCATTGCAGCCGCACTCTGTGCGCAGATAGGTTTCAAAATCCGTGATGAACACGTGGGTAATTTCTTTCAGGGCGATGTCCTTGATCCGATACTTGGATTGCATGAATGCTTCAAGGCGCCGCATACAACGGTCGTATTTGGCGTAAGTCGCTGCACTCTTACTGATACCTACCAATTTTTTCACGTCTTCATTGTGCGAACGGAACAACTCCAATAAAGTTTGCTGCCGCGACGTAATCCCCAGAAAAGCGTTGCGAACCTTTTCCGCCGTTACATATACCTCGTGCATCTCGATGTCGTGATAGTGGTTTTTTAAGGTCGTCCGCACATCTTCCAGCCGTGAATTGAGCTGGCGTGCTTTCAGGGAATTGCCTTGCATTTTCTGGGAATTTACGTCCCATAAATCGGGTTCCACGTCCAACTTGGAACTGAATTGCGCAATTTCTCCGTTTACGGTCAGTCGAATCATAATACCCGCCTTGCCGTCCTTGTTCACTTGATTCTTCCGAATGTAGAAAAGAATCCTGAATGTACTTTTGCTCATAATACCTCCTTCTTATGTTCCTTTTACTTTTGCGCAAAGGAACGGTTAATAATTGTGTTATGAGCAGACACTTTGATGACAATAAGCGACAAATCAACGACTTGCATCGAAAATCGTTACTAAAATTATCTTCTCGTTTTCAGTAACGATTTAGTAACGGTACTCTGTCCAAACGGGGCTTTTTCGTGTCTTTCGGGTGTCCGAGAAGATAAATAAAAAATCCCGTAAAACCTTGATTTTACGGGATTTGTCATACTTTGACCCCTTTTTGTCTTCGGGGTTTTGCGGAGAGAACGATAACTGAACCCATATCGTAATCGCCAATATTTCAACGTGTTAAGATTGTAAAAATTTTTAGATACACCGAATAGGCCACAACCTATTTTCGCTGTTTTCCCTTGTATTCACTTGGTTGTTACAAAGTTACGAAAAAATCCCTGATTTTGCAACCGAATTGGAAACGAACCTGCGGATTTTTTTATCGTTTTTGAGAATGTTATGACGTGTATAAACGTTTATAAATCAATGTATTATATGCAAATGTTGGACCTGGTGCCCAATCTGATATTTTCAGCCCTTGTAACATTCCCGGAAGGTGACACGGCTTCAGTAGGGGATTCTGAAGTAGTCGAGTTGGGCCTTATGATTATCTTATACTAGTAGACGATTGAAGATAGCATTACGTAAACTCCGGTATCGTTAATAATAGTTCTTTTAATGTATGTATATGGATTGTCTGAATCAGAAATAAACGTATATAGAGTAATAAAAGACACTAGCCAGCAAATCGCAAGTTGTTATAATATAAAATTATTGTTAAGCATCTATTTCCTCTCGTAATTCATCGCACACTGTTTTAAAGATGGCATTGTCAAAAGGTGTTTTCATAATTTCACGAGACATAAAAATATAAAATGGGAAATATTTATGTAAAACCGCTCTCGTTATTTGTTCTATTTTTTGGAGTTTTTTATTTCTTGAAATATATTCGTAGTATTGCTCAAGTAATTTTTTAAATCTAACATCTCGCAACTGAAAATAGTTTGCGAATGCTATTAAGGTGTCCAACTCTACTATTACTAAAGGATATACTTTGATTTTGATCTTCTCGTTTTTTAATTGTTGCTGAAATTCTTCGTTTAATATATAGTTCAATCCTGGGGCACACAGCGAGCTATCATCGATTACTAGTATTGGATATATCTTAGGGTTATTTGGTATACGAGAATCCCATTGAAATGTTTTTCTTTCAATCTGTTTGATGTTATATATCAATTGACTAATACCTTTACTGGTAATCAATTTTTTGTGTAGTTCGCTTTCTAGTAGATCATATTGTTTACTACTAATAACTTTATCGGATATTTTAATATCTTTATTTTCAAACAACATAATATTATTGCCATCACGACAATAGAAATCCGGTTCATGACCTGCATTTTTTATTTGTTTGCAATCTTTATCGGATAACTTCAGGCCATTATGTCTGTAAAGAGCATTTCTAGTATAAGTTTCAAACAATGTTTGCTCTGAAAATTCTGTTGTGAAAATACTAAGTAATCCTTGTCCTTTTAAATAATTGGGAGTTCCAATAAGAGATTCGTTAATAGTTTTAAACTCAAAGTAAATGCTTTTATATATATGATTTATACAAAACACGAGGCTTATTGGCAAGTAAGTGCCATCGTTCAGTTCAATAAGAGGATGTGATTTGAAATATGTGTAATCCTTATTGTTTTCTAAAGGAACAATCGTATCTTCTTTAAAAGAATGTACTCGCAGAAACTTTTCGCCATATCGTTGGCTATCTAATACGATACGAGGAAAGTTTCCCTGCCTATTTTGTAAAGGAACCAATATGAGTCGTATGGCATCAAGAAGATAATGTTGCCAATTTTTTGCTCCATTATTTTCTAGAAATATAGAAAGATGCTCTCTAATTTTTGAATGTTCGCAATATCTAAAGAAATGGTAACCTTTAATAATCTGTAGCATTGCTACATATTCGGCTTTTAAGTTAGAACTGTCAAAATCATTTAATGTAGTGCATAAGAGAGATTTAGCTAAACATAAATTTGTTGTTTCTCCTTTTGCATTATACTCCAACGGAGCTTCCCAATGACCAATTAATTTGTTAATTAATAATATTGCTTTAAACAAATATCGCTCTTGTTCTACCTGTGGAATATTTGTCTCAAAATCACTTATTTGAATTGCAAAGATCTGTCTTAGTAATTCTAATGCTGTCGTTTGCGATGTAATTATATATTTTCTAGGAATTATATATGTAGTATCCTTATATTCATCTTGTATATGTTCATTTAGATGATGATAACATTGTTTTACGAATTTGAAGTTCTCTGCACAAAAAAACTCTGCACAATAGTCTTTAAAATCGCTGAACATATCATCTGAATATATCAGGCGCATTGCAACACCAATGAGGTTTTGCCGATCAATATATCTCAAATAATTAAATATTGAGTGCGGTTTATCAGCAAAAATCATTTCATAATCTATGTATATTTTAGTCTCCATATTAAGAATAGTCGCGTTGAAAATATTCCTATTATTAGCGAAATAGCATGATTTAGATTTAATTTATGGGCACCTAGTATGTTAGAAATAGTGTTTTGACACACTCTGCACGTTCGTCAATTTACTGCTAGGAGTTTATTAAATATTGTTTCCACTTACAAAGGTAATTATTCTGAATATGTATTTTACCAATCGAAGTCATAAGAGCTATAATATTGGACGTAAAAGATGGACAATCATAATGAATTTCGCTTTTTTAATGAGAGATATAGTTTATGCACTTTGCTAGATCTCAAAGAATAATAGTTTCTTTGAAGTATAAGATGCCTAAGTATTAACTGTTATAGAGGTAATTGATTTTAACTGGATTCTTTAAATAATTGAAATAATAGTTAAAATTATCGGTATAGTTCTATATTGAATGTCGTACATATAAGGCGGATAGAGCCACTTATCAATTGTGCTAAACTATTATTGCATATCGAAGGAATACATCAAGTCCGTTTGAATTAATTACTATAATTATCGCATATCCGTTCCTGATTATACGATGTTGTAAGAGCCCCTAATTCTGAGGTCTGGCATATTCGGATGTAATCAGCCTCCATATAGTTATCATTATTATGCCTATACCACAGTTGCGGATCTTGGTCGCAGAATATCTTAAAATTGTCAGTAGTGATGAAGGGATGATACCGATTGTCGGATATTATTTGAACTGTCTGATGCGGTTATTTCACAGTTTTGTGACGGATGCAGAAATCGCAAGACACCATATTATGTCAAAGGTCTTATCGGCAAGTTAAGTGGTGATTTCCATTCCCAGAATGATGATTTTTGCCGATACCGGCAAATTATAGAGGTTTTGGCCCTGCTGTCTGATGGCTACCGGGGACAAGAGATGTCTGGGTTTCGGATTTGGAAAAACATATAATTGATTCAAACACTGATAAACGAGTTCCGGGTTTATCCCATTTTTGCCGTGGAAACCAAACCCGACAAAGATGGAAAATCAACACACGGATGACCTGTCCCGCATCCTGCGGACGGTCGAAGAGATCCTCGAGATCGTACACTTCATGAAGGATCACCGGAGCCAGCTCGAAGGCGATCCGATCCTCGATTTTGCAGAGGTCTGCCAGTTGCTCCGCCAGAGCGAACGCCAGGTGCGCCGCTTCCGCGAACAGGGGTTGCTCGTCGGCTTCAACATCGGAGTCCGGCGCATGTACCTGCTCTCCGAGGTGCAGGAGTTCATCCGCAAGATGCGCCGCCGCGGAAAACTCGAATCGTTGAATCAATAAATCTGTTACCCATGGAAAATAAACAAAATCCCCGGATCTATCGGCTTGTGCCCTCCGAACAGCTCGAACGCCTCATCAAGACGAACTTTCTTTTGAGCAAAAGTTTGCTGCTTTTTGAATACCTGTGTAGTCAAAGCGACGAGCCGCTCTTCCTGACGGCCGATGCGGCCTGCGAAGTCCTCGACATTCGCCCCGAAACGCTGACCCGTTACCGCCAAAAACGGCTGATTCGCCCCAAGATCTATCGGCGGCAATTCCTATACAGCGCCTATGATCTTCTGATGCTCGTTTATCGGATCAACCAACGCAATTTGCAGAATGCGCTGCGGCGTACTCCCCGGATTGTGCTTGGAACGGAAGAACAAAAAGTTTGACAGTGGGGTAGAGGGGTATTCCACAAATGCCGGCCTCGGGCCAAGATAGCGGCGTGCCTGCACCTCGAAGTCCCTTTTCGCTCGATCTCCACCCGTCCGGGGCGTATCGTCCGAAAAGAGACTTCCGGTTGGTCCCGCCGCTGTGTATCGGCCCGTGGCCGGCACCTTCTTTCCTAAATGGAGCCGGTTCATGGACCATATGTCAAACTTCAAAATGGATTTGGTATGATTGACCTTCAGAAACACATCTGGGAAGGCTGGACCGTTGGAGATTTTGTCGAGCGTTTGGCTCCCGAGTTGGATCGTATTATGTCGGGACGCAGTTGGTATCGTCCCTTTACCACGAAGCAGGAGCTCGCTACGTGGTGCCGGGAGAATCAGCCCTACTACAGAAAGCACATTCCGGGCGTTGTCGCCTATTTTGCCCGGAGGTATCGTTTACGTTGAAGCAACAGGAGATGATTTACTACCATCGCTTTTATGTTGAGAGTCTATATCCCGAGAACCGGCGGAGGATTCTCCGCTGGTTGTTTCGTACTTTTAGTGTCTACCTGTGTGAAGCAACGCCTGCGGGTTACAAGGGACGCTTCTATACGCAGAACGTTCGCTTCCCGAAAGCAGCTTTCCGTGATTTGACGTTCAGTCTTCGTGGAGACCGCTCGTTATGTCTGTGGGTCGTCTCATATGACCTGCACACGCTCTATCTTGAGCGAAATATCTATGCCTATGGGAAGTGGCGATAATTAAATACAGCACCCCATCTTTTGTTATTTGTTTGAGTAGTTCTTAAACTGATATCTTGATTCTTAGGACCGAATTCATTACATTTGTTGGGTAAGGTCAGATAAAACTCTAAATTGGCAGGTGGTCTAATAGAGCTTATATTCTGATAAGTGGTATTGAGTAGTCTAAATTTCAATCATTAAATTAGATATTAAAAAATGGAAGATAATAAAAATATGCATTTTATAGAAGAGTTATCGTAAGAAGAAAAGCGTTACATTAGAGAGTAATTTGAAAATGATGAACAGCTTTCTTTGTACGACGATTGTTTAAAGGCGATTTGTCAAAAGAAGATATCAAAAAGCAGAAGAAGGTAGCTAAAGTCTTATTGGGTAAAATAAAGTCTATGCTGAAAACAATGGATTATCCGTTTGATAAACAGGGAATAAAAGCTTCTATTGTTATTGCAATAAGGGATTTGCTATGGGAAGAACTCCCTGAAAGTTATTCAGATGAAAGCATTACGTATTATCGTGATGCTGTGTTTAATTATATCAGTCAATGGGACGGTGGTGTAGCCTGAATATACAAAATTAATTTTTATTAATAAATTATGATGACTTATAAAGATACTACACTTTGGAAAGAAGCATTTAATGATAAATACGGACATATTGCATTAAGAGAAAGATTAACTAATGCGTTTGAAATAGCACATAATAATGCATCATTTCTACTCGATAAAATCAGAATAGATTTTCCTTCATTAACAATACATGATATAACTCATGTTGATAGTCTTTGGCAAGTTGCAAGTATAATTGCAGGGAAGGATTATCAATTAAATCCTTTGGAAGGCTTTATTTTAGGATGTTCATTTCTTATACATGATGCAGCATTGTCATATATAGCAGTTGGAGGTAAGGATTCATTGCGCTCTACCACAGAATGGAAAGACTTTCACTCAGATTATATTTCCAAATCCGATATGACTGATGAAGAAAAAGAATATGAAACTGATTTTAAAACTATTCGTTATCTCCATGCAAAATACGCAAAGGATTTATGTAATCAGATTTTTGATAGAGAAAATGGATCTACGTTTTATATTATAGAAGATGATGAATTAAGAAAACATTTATGGCAAATTATAGGTGATATTGCAGCAAGCCATCATTGGGATATGGATAAAGTCAAGATGCTAGGAAATCAAATCCCAGCTTTAGCAGGTTTTCCTGTAGACTGGCGAATAAACCCATTGAAATTAGCTTGTCTTTTGAGATGTGCTGATGCGGGACATATTGATTCAGGGAGAGCTCCAGACTATCTTTTAAAATTATTAGATATAAATGGAGTTTCTCGTAATCACTGGGAAGCCCAAAATAAATTGTCTCAAATAGATATTGACACAACAAATAAATCTAATGTTATTATTGCTTCAAATATTGCTTTTTCGGAATCTGATTATGCAGCATGGAATGTTGTTTACGATGCTGTTATGGTTCTTAACAATGAGCTTATTCAATCCTATGAAGTTTTAAATAATCTTCCGTTTCCGATACCTTTTCAGGCACGTCGGGTAAGTGGTGCTGGATCAAGAGAAGAATTATGTAGATATGTAAAGACATGTGGATGGTTTCCTTGTGATGCTAATATTCATATTAGTAATATTGAAGGGGTTATAAAGACTCTCGGAGGGGAAAAATTATATGGGAAAGAAAAAAAAATAGAGTATGTTGTACGTGAGCTAATACAAAATGCAAGAGATGCCATTGTCGCTAGAAAATATTTGGAAGAAGGCTTTGAAGGTTGTATAGATGTTTATATTGAAGAAAAAGACAATAATCAATGGTTAATTGTTAAAGATAATGGTATCGGCATGTCTATGCAAACCATAAAAGACTATTTATTGAATTTTGGAAAGAGCTTTTGGGCTTCAGACCTAGCTAAAGAAGAAAATCCAGGTTTAGCATCTTCTGGATTTAAATCTGTAGGTCAATTTGGAATAGGCTTTTATTCTATATTCATGATTGCCTCTGAAGTTATTGTCGAGACTAGGAGATTTAATGAATCGTTAAATAGCAATATTAAATTACGTTTTCCTAATGGTTTGTGTTTGCGTCCAATTGTGTCACAATGTAATGGTAGCAGCATGAGTGTAAGCACAATAATAAAAGTATGCATTAATCCTAAAGAGGTAATCTGGAAAAACATTGTAAAAGTTCATTCAGGGATGTCTGGTGTAAAGGATTTTAACGTGCCTTTTAAGGATATACTAGCAAATATTACTGCAGGACTTGATGTGGATGTGTATTACAATGAACTAGGAAATTCTTATGGGAAAATACATGTTAACATATATTCTAAGAACTTTGATAAACACCAATGGTTGATAGATGCAACGTATGCTAGACATCATGAAGGACAGAGATATGTAAAGTACATAGATAGTAATTATAATCGATTACGTTATATTTATCACAATGGAAAAATTGTCGGTCTGGCTGCATTAAATACACTTTATCAACATCATTCTTCCTATATGGATATTCATACTGTAGGAGGATTATCAACTTTTTCTTGTAATAGTGGAATGGGGGTCTATATGGGATATGTTTCTACGGAACCAGAAACAGCTAAACGTGATGGAAAAGTTGAAACTCAAATACTAAAAGAATGGGCTATAGAACAATACCATATCTTACTTCAGCAAGGGTTAACTGATAGTGATAAACTATGGTTACCATATAACTTATGTAGTTTTGATATTGATATGTGTGATATTTTAAAGGTTTATTTTGCTAATAAGTCAAACTTATTTTCTGCTGATTTAAGATCATTATTATCATTAATAGCAAAAGGAGCTAAATTGGTTTTTGCGATTTCGCCATATGGTAATGATGATAGAATTGATACATATACTGATAGGGAAAGAAGTATTAGTATGTTAAATGATAATGAATACCTTTTTATTCCATGTACTAATAGTAGTTTTTTAAATACTGAAGTTAAAGATAATTCTTATTTTAATATTATTAGTTGTATAAAAGCTGTTGCAGCCAAAATGGAACTTAAAATCCAATTTAATTTGGTTGATAACAAAACTCATTCTGGAATTGGAGGAAAGTATAAAGGGTTGGTCCTTAGTTGTTCGTGATTAAATGTATATAGGGGATTATTAAAAAAAAGAATTCTCAACTAGTAGATTAAAGTTTACCAGTTGAGACTATCTTAATATATTTTTACTTTGGTAAAAAATACGTCACTACTACCACCATCATAATCCCTAAAATCGCTATAAACCCGCGTGTAGCAACCGTCCTCCAAGTTAACCAAGAATGCAGAAATTCTGTATTAGCTACTATCATACAGATATGGATAAGAAATCCTACCTGAGACCGGTGCCGCGAATCGACCTGGATCGGGAATTATTCCCCGAGTGAAGACTATAACACAAAAATATGAACAACACGCAGCGGCGTGTTGTTCTGAAACCAAGAATCGCTATATTTGCATATCTGAGGAATCTGAAGGCTCCTATCCAGACACACTTTTTGAAACACTACCATGATACCAAAATATATGTTGTAACGTATATAAATAATGAAGTTAATAAAAAACAATTAGATTAAAAGTTGAATTTTAAACTATGGATGTTATGAAGGTACAAGAAGCAATACAGATAATAAAAGAACAAATATTGCAGTGTGAACGAGATGGTGAAATGTTCGATTTGCCAAAAATAGAAAATACAAAAGTAGAAATAAACGATTTGCCTAATGAGGGAGCAGATTTACTCCATCGGGAATATAAAATAAATTTTCCTGATGGCGAGTATATTCATATAGACTATCATTCAAAAGATAAATGTCGCACATTCCAGATTAATCCGGATCGTAGCGTGATACTGGTAAAATGTTCTTTACCTGAATTGGATTTTACCTGCTCATGGGATGAAAAATATTAATATTTAATGATTATGAGTTACTATAGAGAAATTAAGTGCCAAAATGTGGTACATTAGTAGGCATTAAGGAAGTTAATGTCATAATGCCATATAAGACTGTAGAGACAGCCGAGTGTCCTGTCTGTGGAGAAACTATCTTTAGACACAATAGTAGAGGTGACTTTGAATCCGAAATCATTTCAACCGAAAACACAATCGAGCCATATAAATCAAATAATGTTTATAGAGATTGATTCAATTGATATTATTGCTTTTCTTAGAAAAGAATGCTTTTCGTTATGATTTTGAGATTCTGCCCTCTAAGATTCTTTATTTAACAAAAGCAATAGAATCAGAGAACGATATGCTGTTCTCCAAAGTGAGTCTGATATAGGAATAATAAAGAAATTTTCTCAGATTTATAAAATAAATTTTCCCCATATCCGACAAAACCGGCGGACTATTAGCGGTCGCACGATGTGGCCGCTTTTTGTATGCTTGTTCCATAACTTTTATCATTTTAATCCTAATTTGCGTTTTTTTGTCTAACCGGTGCGGGCGTAGTGGCGGCCCAATGCAGGACGTTCTCGTCCTTGTTGCTTCACGGGAGGTCGCTTTTGCGAGCCTCCTCCGCCGTCTCCGGTAGATACGTCGGGCGTATTAAGCATTCCGAGAAAGAGTGCTACGTCTATGTTGGTCAATTTGCGGCAGTTGGTAACCCTCCGGTAGTTGAATTCTTCGTCGAAACAGTCAAGTCCTTGCTCCGGGTAGGAATATAAAATCGTTGTTCCGTTCTACTATGAAAGAAAAGGGTGTCGGACTCTGAGCCGGAACGATAGCAGGTGTAATTCATAATCGCTTTCGGCCTTTGAGCCGACTCAGGCTGTCGGTTTTGAGCGGTGTTTGTTGGTACAAAATCTTATTCCGAGACTTTCTAAAGAGAATGTCTTTTCCCGGTTGCCGTCGGGGAAGATAGTCATGCGGAAGGCCGCGGGCGGCCCGCCGTCCTCGGACGAAAAATCATCCTCGCCGGGGCTGCGGTATTTTTCGCCGCTCCGACGTCGCCGCATGACTGTGTCTCTTCCCGAGGCAACCGACCGCGTCGGGAATAAGTCCTCATAACATAATTATTTCATTGACTATGCAGTCTGCTGGGATTGCATGGTCCCAAAAACGTGAGACACACGGTAAAAACTGTTTGATGTTATGCAGACTTCCAAGGAAGAACCGAAAACGAAGAAGAGCCGGGCCAAAGCATCGAAAGCCGCCCCTTCGAATCCGAATCCCGACGTGCAGGAGTCGCCGCAGGCTGTCTCCGATTCTGAGACTGCGGAACAGCAACCCGCTCCGGACGTTCAGTTGCTGGATCTGAACAAGATTGTCAGCAGCACCTACAATCCCCGCAAGGATTTCCGCTCGGAGACCTTGCAGGAACTCGCCGACAGCATCCGCCAGGTCGGGGTTCTGCAACCGATTTGCGTCCGGCCCAAAGATGAAGGTTTTGAAATTGTCTATGGCGAACGTCGCTATTGGGCCGCAGCAATGGCGGGGCTGAAATTCATTCCGGCCCTTGTCCGTGAGTTGTCGGATGCCGAAGCCGAGGATGCCGCCATTACGGAGAACCTCCAGCGTGAGGACGTGACACCCCGTGAGGAAGCTGCGGCCTACAAACGGGCGCTGGAATCGGGCCGTCATACGATCGAGAGCTTGGTCGGGAAGTTCGGAAAATCCGAGGCCTACATCCGCTCCCGACTGAAACTCTGTGATCTGATCGATGCCCTCGCCGAACAGCTCGACCGGGAGGAGATTTCGGTTGGTGTTGCCACCGAGATTGCGAAATACGATGCGGCGGTCCAGCAGGAGGTCTACGAGGAGCATTTCTCGGACGGATGCCGCCTGTCGTGGAAGAATGCCCGGATCCGGGAGATTGCCCGGCGGCTCTACGACCGCTACATGACCCGCCTGGACACCTACCGCTTCGACAAGACCGAATGCCACACCTGCCACCACAATACGGCCAACCAAATCCTTTTCAAGGATGAATGTGCGGACGGATGTGCAGGCTGCCAGAACCGGAGCTGCATGATGCGCAAGAACGACGAATACCTCGTGCAGCAGGCCCTGCAGCTGCTGAAGGCGGACCCGCGGACGGCCCTTGCCACGGTGGGCGATACGCCCGATTCGGTGATTGAGCATCTTGAAGAGGAGGGCTACCGGATTCAGGAGCTGGATTACTACCTCGATTACTACGATACGGCCCCCGAAATGCCCGAAGCTCCCCAGGCGGAGTGCTACTCGTCGGAAGAAAACTACGCGGAAGCCGTGAAGCGCTACGAAGCGGCGCTGGCCCGGTTTACGGAACAGACCAGGCAACTCGAATTCGACGTTACGGAAGGCCGAGTCCGCAAATATGCTGTCATCGGAATGTTCGACGTGGAGATCCGCTATGAGGATGTTCCGGAAGAGGCGCGGGAAGTCGCGGTCGAGGATGCTGCAGGGGAACGGACGGTTTACGTCACGATGGTTCCTGCCTCTCCGATGGAGAGTCTGCTGCGTCAGGACCACCGAAACCGGCAGCTTTGCTACGAGCATATCACTGCCGACATGAAGACGCTGTTCCGCGAATCGAAAGTCTCGGGCAGCCCGCTGACCGAAGAGGAGCACCAGATGTTCTACTACGCCGTAATCCGACACATGGCGGACGACCGGCTCCGACAGTGTGGCATCGAGCCTCAAAATCAGTGGCGCGTTACCGAGGAGGAACGTTTCGCGGCCGCAGGACAACTGACACCCGAGCAGCGGGCGGCAATGATCCGCCTCTTCCTGCTCGACTTCTTCCGCACGACGGCCCGGGATTACAACTGTACGGACGAGGAGGTGGACACGCGCCTGATGTGCCGGTTTGCCGATTTGAATTTCGAGTCCCAAAGCCGGACCCTGCAGGAGAAGTACCTGGCAACCTACGAACGACGCCGGACGAAGCTGCAGGAGCAGATTGACGACCTGAAGGCGCAGGAGGAGGCCCGGGCTTTGGCCGAATCCCGGGAGTCGGTTGCAGAATCCATTCCCGAAGAACTGCCCGAGGAGCCGGAAGCGACGCCTGACACGGAGATTCCGGCATCGCCTGCCGAGCCGCTGATTATCCCGGCCGACCCGGAGCTCGGCCCGAACGAGACGGCAGAATCGCTGGCCGCCTGAACCAAGTAAAACCGACGGAGCAATCAAACGATTGCTCCGTCTTTCATTTCCAATCTGTTTTCAATCCCATCCAGCCATGAAAAACCATAATCTGATAGATGCCATAGCGCCTCGACTGACGGAACTGATGATCCAGCGTATTGAACACCTCGAAACCGACTGGCAGAAACCGTGGATCACGGACCTTGCGCACGGTCTTCCCCGCAACCTGCGCGGTACGCCCTACCGGGCCGGGAATATCCTGATGCTGCTTTTCCTTTCGGGAATAGCGGGCTACCAAACGCCGATCTTTATGACCTTCCGGCAGGCCAAGGAGGAGGGGCTGAATATCCTCAAGGGCTCCCTGTCGTTCCCGGTCTACTTTTGGAAGATCTGCATCCGCCACAAGGAGACCCGCCGCAAGATCGACCTCGAGGAGTATCGCCAGCTTCCGAAGGAGGCCCGCAAACAGTATGAGGTCATTCCCATCATACGCTACTATTCGGTTTTCAACCTTGACCAAACAGATATGCAAGAGAAGCAACCGGAACGCTATGCGGCGCTGACGGCCCGTGCCGAACGGAAGGATTACTCCGACGGAATGGTCTGCGAGCCGATTGACCGGATGGTTGAGCAACAGTCGTGGCTCTGTCCGATTGAACTCCGTTACGGCGACCGGGCCTACTACACGCGCCTGCACGATCGGGTTATCTGCCCGCTCAAGGAGCAGTTCCCGAAGGGCGAGGCCTTCTACGGAACACTGCTGCACGAGATCGCTCACAGTACGGGTCATGTCGAGCGTCTAAACCGCACGATGGGAACCTGCTTTGGCGACGAACAGTATGCCCGCGAAGAGTTGGTTGCGGAGCTGACCTCGGCGCTTTGCGGTGCCATGGCTGGCTTTGCCACGACGCCCCGCGAGGAGAATGCCGCCTATCTCAAAGGGTGGCTTACGCAATTGCGCCAGGAGCCTGCCTACCTGTTCGATATTCTGGTCGATGTCAACCGGGCCGCCCGGATGATCTTCGACCATTTGGAGCCCGGAGCCGACGAAATTGCAGAAGAGGAGGCTGAAGCTCCGGCAGCGTAGATTTTTGTTGCCGATTGTTGAACCATGCCGCAGTCTTCGGGCTGCGGCTTAATCCTTTCAAACCATGAAAACCACCCATCCAATCTATGATGTCTACTTCCGCATCGAAGCGGGCTATAACGACGGACGTATGTCGCACGAACAGCACGACCGATTCTACACGGAGATTCGCGCGCTCTTCTCTCGTGCAGGCTTTACGATTCTGGAGAATCCGCCGGGATGTCCCTCCTCCCAGTTGGGAACGACCTGTCTCTACTGTCATCCGACGGAGATCTCCGGTCCGGTCGAGGAACCGCATATCGCCCTTGTCGAAAGAGTCTTGCGGCAGGGGACCTCGTTTCAATATCAGACAACGGACCGTTACGACCGACTCTATGACTTTACCGTCGAGGAGGAGTTGGCCTACTATCGGCAGCACTATTCCGAGCAGTTATTTCTTGAGGCTTTCCGCACCTCGGATCCATCGAAATACCACCTTCGGGACGAGGTTCTCGAGGAGATGGTGCGGCAACTGATGGTGCACACTGTTCGCGCACCGCTGGGCTGTTCGTTCGATTCGCCGTGCGTGCACTTCGTCCGGGAGACCTACGCCTCGCTGGTCCAAAGAGGTCTGCTGATCGAGATCCAGCGCCGGAAACCTTATGGAACCATGACTTATTGTCGAACCCAATAACAGATCACGCTATGAAAATCATGTGTCAGGAGTATTATGATGCGGTTGTCCGGTATGCCGAAAGCATCGGCGATTGCACCTTGCAGGAGTGCCTCGGCAGGCTTGAACGATGGGGACAAAACGCTCGTCAGGCGAGCGAAATAGAACTCTATCGGGATTTTGCTCCCTACTCGTTCTTGTTCAAGCAGCGCTTTGCGGACGGTTCTCTCGGAGTTGTCGGCGGACTGGTCTATCATGGCTCGCCGGATCGTTCCTGCTGTTATACGCTGGAAAAAATCAATGGATGGACCCTTCACACTTGAAAACCATGAAAACAAAAGTATGGAATTATGCTCCGGATCGGGACGATTGTGTCGTCCAGACCGAAGAGAGCGTCGTGTTTGAAAACGAACATGTCGGTTGGTTCGTAGCGAATCCGGATCCGGACGGACGCCGGAGACTGGACAACATGGGGGTTGTAGAATGGGTCGGAGATGTTGTCTTTCTGGCTTGTTTCAGCAGCCGGAATGCTCTTACCCCCGAATTTCTCGGTGCCGTGAAAGATGAAGCCACACACCTTCGCCAGCGGGTGCAGGAGCGTCTGAAACGCCGGGAGAAGCTGCCTCTGACCTATGTCACAGCGTTCAAGGCGCTGGGATGGGAACTGGATTGAGTCTCGGATCGGCGGATAAAATCTGCAATATGACCAAATATTAGTAACTTTGCAGAAAAGAACCCTATTATGAAGACAACATCGGTAGCATTGGGTGGATATTTCGAAGAGTTTATCCGGGCCAAGATTGCGGAAGGGAGGTATAACAATGCCAGTGAAGTCATTCGGGCGGGGCTCCGTTTATTGGAAGAGAACGAAAGCCGCCTAGTAGAACTTAAAGCCGCCATTCGTGCCGGAGAAAAAAGCGGGGAGGCCGTGGACTTTGATCCGGAGCAACACCTGAAAACCCTGAAATCCAAACGTCACAATGGGTAAAGTGCGTTTTTCCCATGTAGCGGTCGAGAGTTTGAGCACCATATGGAACTATAAAGCCACTTCTTTCGGGAAGTGGCTTTTTCTTGACTATGACATAATTCATTCCTTACAATGCCTTTGCCCCGAGCAGCTCCTTGCTCGAGATTTCGAGACATTGGTGGCGAGCTCCGTCTTTCTCGGTGATCTCCAGCAGGAGAATCTTGTCCTCCTCGAGTGTCAGTTTCGGGAGGGCGAAGACGATGCGCTGGCGCTGGTGTCCGCGCACGATCGAAGGGTCGTTGCAGACCCGCAGCGGTTCGATGGTGCGCTGCTGTTGAGCCGTGCGTTTGGCCGCCTTGCGGTCCACGACGACAAAGCGGCGATAGTCCACCTCGAAGGAGATGTTCGTGTTGTTGGCAATCTGCACATGGAGGTAGATTACGTCGTTGTGGACGTAGATTCCCCGCACCTCGACCTCCACGCCGTATTTCCGGGTGTGGATTCCCTTTACGTCTGCGCGGTTCTGGCGGTATATGTCGCTCAATACGCGCTTCACTGTGGCAGGACGTTCCCGCCCCACCTCGCGGAGCAGCACGCGCCCCTCGTCCGCACGGGTAGGCTCCGAGGCTGACGCGGGCTGTGCCGCCGGACTCTCCGCGGCCACAATCTCGATGGTCGACGTGGAGGGGTTCTCGGCATACCGGGCATCGAAGGTGTAGAATCCGCCGTCCTCGGTAATTACCGTGAGGTTGGTCTCCTCCGCAAAGTCGCGCACGGCGGCCTTCACCCGCACGACATTTTCCGCGCCGTCGGCCTTCCCGGCGATGATGGCCATCGAGCCGATGTCGATGTAGGTTACGGGCGCCGGGAAGAGGATATGTACGGTCTTCGTAAATCCCACCTCGATGGTGCGGGGCATGAGCCCCTGCTGGGACGTGGGTCCGTCGTTTTGAGCCATGACTTTGGCCGCGGCAAAAAGAGCGGCCAGAAGCGTCAGATAAATGATGTCTCGTTTCATGGTGCTGTCGTTTAGTTTTCTTTGGAGATTAACAGAATCTGGTGGTTGGCCTTAAGGGTGATGCGTACCTCGCGGAGCTTCTCGGAAAGGTATCGGGAGGATGCCTGAATCCCACCCCGTGCCAACTCGGCGAGGACCTGCTGCCCTGCCGAGTGGGTAATGTTCACGCTCGTCCCGGCCGTCTGCCCCACGGATGCCAGCGCCTCCTTCAGGGCTGTCCGTTCGCGGGAGTTGGGGACGTTGATTCCCGGCTGTCCGTCGAGATCATACGCCTCGGCCTGTACCTGGAAGATGCGTCCCCGGTATTCGATGGAGGTTACCGTCACCCGCAGCCGGTCGGCCGTTACGGAGACGGCGCCGTAGAGCGGCGTATTGCGAGGTATAACTTCACCGTCGATGCGTACCGGTTCCAGCAGCCGGAGGGCGATTGTCGAGCCCACGCGCACGACCTGCGTCTGCGCGACGCAGGCCCGGATGGTCGGAGCCTCATTTGGCGGAAGAACACCCGCAGCCGTCAAAAACCCGATGTTGCGCTCCCGCGCGGAGTCGATCCGCGGATTGAGGGTCGAAGCCCGGACGTCGCCTTCGCGGACGGGTCGCATGACGCTGAAACGTCCCGAGGACTTCGCGGCGTCGGCCTCGCTTGAAACCCCTGTCCCGCCTCCGAGGTAGCGCTGTGCGAGGCGGTACTGCTCCTCGGCCACCTCCATCGGGTCGGGCTGCTGCCGCTCGATGTCGAGTTGCTGCTGCAGGGAGGCCACCTGCTCGCGGAGCTCTTCGACCTCGGCATTGCGCGGCGGCGCGGCGTAGAATTGCCGGGCCTGCTGCTGCATGGCTCGGTTCGCCTCGGCAGCCCGGCGCACGGGATCATCGGTCGGAGACTGCGGCTCCGTGTTGCGAAGCTCCTCATCAAGCAGCGAAAAGGAGTTGTCCCCGAGGGTCATCATCCTGTTGCGGGACTGCTCCTCGCTGGCCACACGCTCCGCGGCCTTGCGCTTGTCGCCCTCGATCTTCGGGGCCTTGCCGTCGGGCAGCGTGGTGTTGATTCCTGCCTGCCCCTCGCCGATCGTGGGCGCGGGTTTGAAGAGGAACCAGATGAACGCGATGACCAGACAACTTCCGACTGCGGCCACCAGGATGACTTTTCTTTTTCGCTGACGCTCGAATGCCGCGGCAGAATCGGGCGTAGGTGTGTTTTTTTGTCTCTCTTCCATTGTTATCGGATTTTCAGATTTTCCAAAGAGGGAGGCTCCATTCTCCCGAAGTCAAATCGCGGTGCCGGGCCGAAGAGCAGCAACCCATAAAGCCCGACCAGCAGCAGAAACATCCCGAGGAGGATGCACCGCCGGGTTCGGGGCGTAAGACGGTCGTGCCAGCGCCGGATGTGCCGACGCAGCCAGCGCACACGGCTTTGGATAAACGCTTTAACGGTCATAGGTCTGCAAGTCTTTATTTTCAACGATCATCAGATCCTCGACCAGAAACCCCTGCGGGTTGTTGTCCGAACGGGAGACGTTGACCAGTCGGCAAGTCGTGACGAGCGACCGCTCGGTAATCGTGTTCTCGCGCATGATGCGCTGCCGGGCGTAGGTCGTGGCTTCGTAGGGGTAGCAGTCGAAGTTACAGCGAATACTGTCTACATGAACCATCTGCGAGACGTTGGCGGCAATCAGCCGGTTGAAGAACCCTTTCTCTTGCAGGAGCTTATAGTAGGACAGAGCGCTCTTGTCGGCCATCTGCAGGGCCCGCTCCATGTTCGATTCGATGGCTGCTTTGTCGGGCGAGAGCGAGAAGAAGAGTTCGTGGAAACGCCGCACATGCTCGCGGGCCTCGACGGGACGGTTCTGGGCAAGGTCCTGCGAGAGGGCTACCATGAGCGAGCGCCCGTTGTCGAGGACGTAGATCTTTTCGCGCTGCCGCTCGGCAAAGGCATACGAGAGGCTGACGGCCGTGATGGTCACCACGGCGCAAATACCGGCGAAGATGAGTGCATAGAGGCGCAACTGCCGGAAGGAGGTTTCGATGTTCAGCAATGATTTGAATTCCATGATGCGATTATTTTTTGATAATCAGGCGAGCTGCGGTTGCCAGCCCCTTTCCGACGCCACCTACCGTACTTTTGGTCCCGGCCCAAACCTTCCCGGTGATCCATCCGGCACCGCCGCTCACGAGCGACGTAGCGCGCGAGATGGTCTTGTTGTAGGAGGAGAAGCCGTTGGCCTGCACGACCCACGAGGCGATCGAAGGGATGCAGAGATAGCCGCAGATGGCCACGAGGATGAAGATCAGGTTGATGCTGTTCGACATGTCGAAATACCAGTTGTAGTCCTGCGCCATCATCTCGGCATCATGCTGCAGGGAGAGGGTTTGCAGCCGGGCGATGATGGCCGAGAAGAGGTCGGAGATGGGGAGCCACAGGTAGATGGAGATATACTTGGAAAACCATTGCACCAGGGTGTTTTGAAACCCGTCGAAGATCGAGATGGCGAAGGCGATGGGGCCGAGCAGCGAAAGGACAATCAGGTAGAAGGTCCGCAGCACATCGAGGATCACACCTGCCGCGGCGAAGAAGAGCTCCATGATCGCGGTAAGGGCTTTCAGGATCAGCCCCTTGAAGCTCCACGACTTCCGCTCGCTCTGCATCCGGTCGAGGGCCTGCTGCGACTGCTCGTCGATGCCCAGAGCCTGTAGCTCGCGCTCCTTCTCCTCATCCTCGGTGTAGTAGCTCTCTGCCGGAAGCCGTTCGCGGCTCTCCTGTTCGAGGCGTGCACACTCCTGCCGCCACTCCTGCATGTCGAAGGTCTGGCCGACCATCAGTGAATGCGTAGCTTGCACCAGCGGGGAGAGGATTCCGTTGAGCGACCCGAGCACAAGGGTCGGAAAAAACATGATACAGATTCCGATTGCCATAGGTCGCAGCAGCGGGAAGAGGTCAATGGATTCGGCCCGGGCCATCGCCTGCCAGATGCGGTAGGCAATGTAGATCAGAGCGCCGATTCCGGCTATGGCCGTGGCAACTTTGGCCATCGGATAGCAGAGAACCATCATATCGTCATAGAGGACGCGGAGAATCGTGTGGATGTTCTCCGAGATAGAGAGTGCCTGTACCATCGCTACCAGTATCGTTGTTCGTCGGTTCCGTAAAGGGACATCACACGGTCGAGGTCGTTTCGTTGTGCCCCGCGCAGCAGCGAGATGGAGATGTTCTTGCGCGTGTAGTAGCGGGCCAGATCCCGATGGTGGCGCAGCACGCCATAGACCCGTTCCACCACGTCGATGCGGTCCTTGTCCGTCAGCGACATGTCCGTGGGGTTGACAATATCCTGCAGCTCCTTGAGCTCCCCGGCCGACTCCTCGATAATCCGGGCATATCCTGTGGCGATGGCCGCCAGTTCCGCGGCCGAGAAGTTGTCATCGACCACCATGCGCTGATAGCCGTTGACGTAGATGTCGGAGATCTCCCCGACGAGCAACATGCACTGCTGGACCTTGCGGGCCGAACGGACGAGGTTGTTGACCGCCTTCAGTGCATCGTAATATTTCTTCCCCTGCTCGTAGATCTTTACGGTCTCTTGAAAACTTTGCAGAAGGGTCGATCCATTGCGGGCCGCTTCGACGATCTGTTTGGTGGAGTTGATGATTCCCTGTGCGAGATTTGAAGGGTCAGTAACGACCCATTGTGCCTGCGTAACCCGGGCTGTCAGGAGCAGCCCGAGGCAAAGCAGGATGATGCGTGGTTTCATGGTTCGGTGGTTTTGAAGTTCGTTCAATGTCTCAATTTGCGAGGTACTGCTTCGGCGGGTCGCATCACCGCGGGGTACTCCCGGCGAAAGGAGGTGCGCCCCGGCTCCCGTTCCGGTTGTGCGACGCGGAGGTCGAGTTCGTGCGTCCGGGCTTCGCGGCCCGTCAGTCGGACAAGCCGTGCATCGAGATCCCGGAATGCCGCCTCCGCCTCGGCACGCTGTGCCTCCGGGGGCAGGCCCGGATGAATTTCGTATTTGTCGAGAAACTGCCGACTTGTGTGCGGATCGTCGATGCGCTCCGGAGCGCGGGCCAGCCAGCCCAGCGTGTTCAGTTCGCTCTCGAGGCGCTCGACATAAGCCCGCGGAACGGGCATCTCGGGCATTCCTTCGATGGTGCGCTCGGCGCCGCGGACCAGGTGGTTCTCCGTGCGGAAGATCTCCTCCCGGAGCTGCTGCATCCGCCGCGGATCGGCTCCGGGCGTCGCCGTATCCCGCTCGTGCCGCATGGCCTGCAGAATCTCGCAATCGACATCCCAGCCGTAGAGCCGGGCCACATAGAAGGACGGCTGCATCCAGGTCGGTGCCTCCGTCATGCGGCACAGTTCGCGGAAAATCCCCGTGCGGAAGAGCCGGTCGACAAGACGCATGGCCGCCTGCACCTCCCCGGTTGTCGGCTGCTGCATCCGGCTTTCGGGATGCCGCTCGGGATAGGCATCCACGAGGAGCGTGTGCAGGGCCAGCACGCCGTGGATCGGATGGGAACTGTCCCCGGGCAGGTTGGCCAGCTTCCGGCCCGTGTGCTTCATGGCGGGCGTCCTGCGCAAGGCATCCATCAGTTGCAGCACCTCGTGGCGGGCCGCCTCGTCGGGCGAGGTGAGGAGTTGCGGAAGACGCGCCATCATCTCCAGCCCGATCCCCCGCGTCAGCAGCTCCGAGTGGCGATGCTCCCGGACCAGATCGGCCAGCGTCCGGAAGTCCCGGGCCTCCAATAGTTGCCTTGTTCGCTGTAGGGTCGGCTCCCATTGTTGGAACTCATCCCCGGCTGCGGGGCGAAAGAGCCCCTCGAATACTTCACGCCACTTCATGCCTCGGGTTCATGATCCGTGAAACACTCCTCGGAAATGCTCTCCTGCTCCGCACGTCGGCAGGCTCGCTCTTCCGCGACAAAGCGCCCGTAGCAGCCCAGGAGCAGCGTGTCGCTCTCGGGGTCGATCTCAATGGGATTCATGTCGCGGGGATCGTCGCGGCTGCCGAATAGCAGCGAGCGACGCTCAGCCGTAATGACGGTATCCTGCACCAGTCGCCGGTAGCAGAGCGTGTTGTCGAAGATCAGCATCCGGTAGGTCCGGGTGCAGATGCGGCGGATCGAGGCCGAGAGGTTGTTCTCCGTCGAGAGCCACGATCCGCAGATGCGGTCGTAGGCGATCTCCTCCTGCAGCGAGGTGATAAGTCGCACAAGCTGGGTGCGCTGTCGGATTTCGGCCCGCAGTGCTGTGAGCGCCTCTGCGGGGGTGATGTTTGGGGTACTACTCATGGTAAGTCGTTTTGAAGGTTGGACAAATTGCGTTTGAAAATACCTCCCGGAATGACCAGCAACAGGTCGGAGCCGGGGGTGTGGAAGAGATCGACACGCGCACCGCCATAGGTTGTGTAATAGATGCACGAGGCATACTTCAACGGGTGCATCTCAAAGGATTCACGACCCGTCCGCGAGTCGTAGCGATAGATGCGAATCCAGAAGCCATCGTCCCGATGGTCGATTTCGAGCCGGGTGTCATTTAGTGTTGAACGCCACTCGCCGCACAGCGGGCGGATCTTGTGGTATTCGAAATCGTAGAAAAGCCGGAATCCGCCGAGCAAGGCCAGCAACGTCAGCAGCAGCCCGACGCAGCTCCGAAGGATCTGTTTCATGGCTGGGAATTTTTAATGAGATTTTGGTCTTCCCGCTCGCGGGCCAGCGTGCGGATGGCTGCCTGGATGTCGCCGCCGAGCTTCTCGGCCCGGGCCATCACCTCCATCTTCTCCCGTTCCTCGGTGGTGTAGCAGAGATACTCCTCGGTCGAGACCTCCGTGGCATAGACCGCCGACTGCACGCCTCCGAGTCCGATCCAAACCTCCTTGTAGGTGCGGCGGGGATCGTTCGCCTGGTTGATCGAGAGGATCTGCGCCCGCTCCTTCTCCGAAAGGCCGAGCAGCGTTTGGATCTGGTCGAACTTGTTCATGTACTTGCGCTGGTCGAGGAGAATCTTGCAGTCGGCATTGTTGATGATCGACTCCTTGACAATCGGCGAGGAGATGATGTCGTCGACCTCCTGCGTAACGACGACCGCCTCGCCGAAATACTTGCGCACCGTCTTGTAGAGATAGCGGATGTAGGTCGACATGTTGGCCGAGGTGAGGGCCTTCCAGCACTCTTCAATCAGAATCATTTTGCGGATGCCCTTCAGCCGCCGCATCTTGTTGATGAAGACCTCCATGATGATGATTGTCACCACGGGAAGCAGCGTTTTGTTCGAAGAGATGTTATCCAGCTCGAAGACGATAAAGCGCTTCGAGAGCAGATCCAGCTGCCGGTCGGAATTGAGCAGGTAGTCGTACTCGCCGCCCCGGTAGTAGGGCTCCAGCACGTTGAGCAGGTTCGCCAGGTCGAAATCCTTCTCGCGGACGTGCTTCTGCTCCAGCAGTCGCCGGTAGTCCGAGGCGAGAAACTCGTAGAAGGTGTTGAACGAGGGCTGGATCGAATCGTCCGTTTTAAGTTTCGAGAGGTAGAGGTTCACGGCGTTCGACAGAGCCACTTCCTCCGCGCGCGTCGGCTCCTCGGATTCGCGCTTCCAGAGCGTCAGCAGCAGGGTCTTGATCGACTCGCGCTTCTCAATGTCGTAGACCCCGTCCTCGACGTAGAAGGGGTTGAAGGCAATGGGCTCTTGCTCGGTGTAGGTGAAGTAGATGCCGTCGCGTCCCCGCGTTGTGCGGTGGATCAGCGAGCAGAGTCCCTCGTAGGAGTTTCCCGTATCGACGAGCAGAATATGCGCCCCCTGTTCGTAATACTGGCGGACCATGTGGTTCGTGAAGAAGGATTTTCCGCTGCCCGAGGGCCCCAGGATGAACTTGTTGCGGTTGGTGGTGATGCCGCGCTTCATCGGAAGGTCCGAGATGTCCAGATGGAGCGGAATCCCCGTGAGCCGGTCGGCCATCTTGATGCCGAAGGGCGAGAGCGACGAGCGGTAGTTCGTTTCGCCGTTGAAGAGGCAGACACCCTGTTCGAGGAAGGTCAGAAAACTCTCCTCGGCGGGGAAATCGGCCTCGTTGCCGGGAATGGCGGCCCAGAAGAGCACCGGGACATCCACCGTGTTGTGGTGGGGCGTGCAACCCATCGTGGCGAGCTGCGACCCTACGTCGTTGCGCAGCCGCTTGAGCTCCGCCTCGCTCTCGGCCCAGACCACGACGTTGCAGTGGCATCTTACGGAGCGCAGCCCCTGCGAATGGGCTTCGTTCAGGTAGAGGTCGATCCACTCCTTGTTCAGGGCGTTACCGCGCGAATAGTTCGCCAGTGAGTTCATGTTGCGGGCACGGGCTTCGAGCCGTTTGAGGGTCTCGTCGTGGTTGTCCAGAAAGAGATACTGGTTGTAGATGTGCGAGCATCCGAGCAGCAGCCCCGCGGGGGCTGCGAACGAGAGCCGGCACTCCGAGCGGTCGGTTGAGAGGCGCTCGTAGCGGAAGTCCGTCGTAACGCTCTGCGGCAGGAGATCCAGATCGGAGAGTGTGTGCATCGAGAGCAGTTTGTCGCCGATGCGCATCATGCCCGGATCGAGGCGGATGTCCTCGTTGACTGTGGACTGCCGTTCGTCCGTGAGCGCGAAGTAGCGGGCCAGTAGCCCTGCATCGGAATCCGTTCCGACGATCTCCGCCTCCGTGAGGCGGTCGATCCGCAGCAGTCCCGAATCGTTCAGAATGCGCTCCATCTGGGCGACACTCTCCAGAAAACGGGTTACGGCGTCCCCGTCGCGGATCTCCTGCGGGATGATGAAGCCCCGGCACAGCACGGACGAAGCACTCGTCTGCCGCAGCCGTTCGGGGGTGCTCTTCGTGATGAAGAGATGGCAGGAGTGGCGCAGAAAGGGGCGCTCGTTGAAGTGGCGCTCATAGGCCCGGGAGAGAAACGTGCGCTCGGCCTCGGGATCGGGTGTTTCGTAACGCTCCTCGATGAAGAGGTCCTGCTTGTGGACGACGGTGTGGTCCGGGAGGACCTTCAGCGCCTTGACCCAGGTGGCGTGCAACGCCTCGTACTCCTCGGCCGTCAGGGTGAAGAGCTCCGGGAGCGTCACGCGGAAGGCGGCCGTCACGTCGGCGAACTTCGAGAGGATGCAGTTCCCCTCGACGGCCAGCAGCGGGAATTTCGACTCGAGGGTCGAAGTTTTCAGGGTTCCTCGCATGGCATCAGTGTTTGGGTAAGGTTCGACGTTCGAGCAGGCGGCGCACACTCCGGCGGTGGATGATGCGGCGCGGATGCTGCCGCAGGGCGAGGAGCTTCATCAGACCGTGGGGTCCGAAGCGGCGGTTCAGATAGAAGGTCGCCCAGGTGAGGCCGCTGCCGCCCGCGACGGCGAAGAGAATGCAGAAGCCCTGCGGAACCCCTCCGGCGTAGAGGATGACAAAGAGCATGAAGATGCCCAGCAGCCCGGCAACAAAGAGAATCAGATAGTGCGAGGTCAGCCCCTGGAACTCGACCTGACGGTCGACGCCCTTGTGAATGGTGTACTGTGCCATGTCAGAGGAAGAAGGAGCGTAAGACGGTGCCGACGATAACCAGAAAGACGCACGAGAGGAAGAGTGCCGTGGCGGACTTCGAGGCGTCGGGATCGCCGCTGTTGAACTTCGAGTAGACGCGGACACCGCCCACCAGTCCCAGCACGGCAGCCACGGCGAAGATCAGTTTAGTGAGCGGGTCGAAATAGGAGGTGACCATGTTGGTCGCCTCGCTGATTCCGGCCATGCCGTTACCCTGTGCGAAGGAGGCAAGCGATGCAGGTAGCATCAGAATCAAGAAGATTGCGCTTTTTTTCATCGGTTTTGCAGTTTGGTAATGGGTGTGAAAAAGGCCGCAGCCCGCCTTTTGAGGCAGTCTGCGACCGGACGGAAGCAAACGGTTGCTTCCCGCAGCAAATCATCCGGGCGTCAGCCGTAATCCCGATTCCAGTTCATCGTGCATTCGTTTTTTTGAGGGTCAGACATAGTTTCGCAGGTCAAAATTCTCAATCTCGCGGCGCTCCTCCTCTGTAACATCCGGCGCAAGGACACGCTCGCCCGCTTCGGCACTCCGGAGCAGCGCTTGAACTTCCGGATCGTGCAGTTCGCCGTTGTTCTGTAGGGACGGAAGCCGCAGCGGCGGCCGCGGCTCCCGCGGCTCCCGCGGCTCTTCCGTCTCGCCGTTCTCGCGGATTGGAGCCTGGAGGATCAGCTCGCCCCAGCCCTGCATCGAGGCCGGCTTTTCGGCCGGAAGCGGGACAAATGTAGCAGCATCTTCGGGCTTTGATTCCGCAGGTGGCGGAATGACCTTCCGAGGCCGCAGATGGCCGGTAACCGCATAGTGTTTCGGGATAATCAGCAGCGGTGTCTCTTCCCGGCGGGGCTCGGAGGCCTGCTCTGAATCGACCTTGCCGTCCGGCCCGTCGGCCCGGGATTCTGCGGACCTGCGCCACCGCGGCGGAAGCCACCGAGCAATTCGTTTGAGAAGGGAACTCGGGAAGCCCATTTTCAAAACAGATCTTTCTTGCCGCGTTCCTCGTAGATGCGGTTGATCTCCTCCTTGTACTGGGCAAGGTGTTGCCGCAGGATGTGTTCCGCATAGGAGGTGACGGTCATTCGTTCGCCACCGACCTTCCGGACGATTTCCAGAATCTTCTGCTTGGTGGCTCCGCTGACGTAGATGGCGCTCCGTGCCCGAATGGTGAGCGGCGTCATGAAGATCCGCTCAAACTCGGTCGCGGTCTTTGGCTGGTCGGAATCTTCCTGGTTGGAATCCGAGATCTGGGCATTTCGCTTCGTTCGCCAGAAATACCCGATTTGAATGGCAAGAGCAATTCCGAGGAAAACGATCGCGAGTACAAGATAAGATGGGTTGTAAAACATGACAGTAAAGTTTTTAGGTTAAACAATGGTCTCCTTGTTGCGGGTTTTGTAGATCCGGTTGATTTCGTCCCGGAAGGTGGTGATGTGGTGGCGCAGAATGTTGTCCACGAAAGAAGTGGCCGTAAGACGCTCGTTGCCGATCTTTTTGACAATCTCCAGAATCTTGAGTTTGGTGGCACGACTCACATAGAGGGAGGCCCTGAGATCGTAGTTCACGGGTTGCAGGAATGTCTGCTCGTAGTCGGGAAGGGGCATGGTGCGCCGACGGCGATTCTCAGCTGCGAAACTCTGCGGCAATTCATCCACGGCTGGAGTATCTGCAGTTGCTGTCTCCGGTTCGGGAACCGGCTCCGCAGGGCCGTGAAGCTCCGGAGTCTCTTTTGTAGAGGCATCTTCCTGGGTACTCTTTTCGCGGGGTGAAGCCTCACCTGCGATCATCTTTCGGATCAGACCCTCGTCAATTTCCGTTTTCTGTCGCTTGGCCATATCTTACAGGGTTTGAAGCAGGGTGAGCATCTCATGGGCCAGATCTCCAATCCGGGAGTCAGCAGTAAATGCCTTTTCCGGGGCCAGCAGGGTCGAACGTCCTACGCCCGTGCCGTCGGCCAGCAGTTCCTTGTTGAATTTCGACCGGTAGGGTAGGCGGGTCTCCATCAGCGGCAGTCCGAGCTGGCGGATGATGTCATCATACAGGTCGTAGAGCGACGTCTTCTCACGACGGTCGACCATCGTCCAGAAAAGAAAGATGCGCTTGAGCCGGATTGCCGGATCTTCGACAAGTTGCCGCGAGAGGATACGGGCAAAGGAGAGCGCGCTCTCCATGACAATCTTGTCAGCCTTCATCGGGAGGAACAGACAGTCCATCTTCGAGAATGTCTCGATGACCCCCTCGGTATTGACTGTCCCGGGCAGATCGTAGAGTGTGATTTGTGGGGCATATTCCTTTTCCGATTTGAAACGCTCGGCCTCATTGACCGCTTTGTCCGGAGTGGTACGGACAACAGGCCAGAGCTTTTGTCCCGAGACCCTGAACTGTCGTGTCATCAGCAGCTTGTAATAATCATTCGAATCGAGGATCTCCAACTCGCGAGTGCGTTGCGTGTAGATCGACCATTGGGGATAGTCGCAGTCGACGACCAGCACCTTGCGTTTGCAGATGTAGTGCAGATAGCTGGCGAGAAGCGTCGTAAGAGCCGACTTGCCGACACCTCCCTTCTGATTGCAGATGGAGATGTTCCAGGAACCGGATGTTTGTTGATCGGAAGTTTTCATCGTTTGAAGATTTGAGTGATTGATGATTGGTCGTGTTGGATTTTCAACTCTATACCCATGAATGTGCATGAATCTCCTTTTGGATGGATATTTCCAGAATCCCAGAATTCCGGAAATCTGTAAATCCGGAAATATTTATTTGGAGAAATCTCTTCTCCATCGAATATCCATGCCGTCATGTGTCGGTTTGAATCCATCTGCCCGCAAGGTAATGCGGTTTTTGGAGGTTGGTTCCCGATGTCCTCCGGAGGCCTCGCATGGCCGACAACCGCACTTTTTAATCCCTGAAGATCCTCGTAATATTGCAGCGGAGAATCCGCCCGCGATTTTTAGTTTCGAAGATGCTCGTTCAAGAGCGGAGACGCTCTTTTTGGATGCCGGAACTGTACCCGTCGCTTGACGGGAGCGAGCTGTGTCTTTGTATGCCGAAAATGATTTCGACATACAAAGACGCTCGCTCTGCGAGGCGGTACGCTCCCAAGTCGCGCCACATGAATATGCTGTATAATATGATGAAAACTCAAAAGCCAACCGGTCGGCCAACGGCTACCGCTCCCAGAATCCATCGTTACAATTTCAAGTTGACAACAGCGGAGAATATTCGGTTTAAGGAAATGCTCGCTACAGCCGGATTGGAACACAACTACAGCCGGTTTATTGTCAAACGACTCTTCGCCGAGCGTTTCGAGGTTATCCGCCGTGACCCTTCAAAGGTGGAGTTTCTGACACGCCTCAATGACCTTTACTTCCAGTTTCAGCGCGTCGGGAACAACTACAATCAGGTGGTACGGGCCATCAACAGCCACTTTTCCAACGTCTCGATTCCCCACCAGATCGTTGCGTTGGAACAGCATACCCGCGAACTGAAGGCGTTGAGTATCGAGATTCTCAATCTTACCAAACAGGCCGAAGGATGGTTGCGAATATAAGGACGGGAGCGACCGTCGGTGGTGCCATCCGCTACAACGAGGAGAAGGTCAACCGGGGGCAGGCCGAGGTGCTCTTCTGGAATCGGATGCTCGATCCGTTCGATACTGCAGGCCGCATGAGCCACGAGCGGTGCATGGCCAGCTTCGAACCCTTCCTGCAGGCCAACCGGCGAACGACCAACACGGTTTTCCATGTCTCGCTGAACCCTTCGCCCGAGGACCGTTTGACCGATGAGCAACTGGGCGAGATTGCCCGTGAATATATGGAGCGGATGGGCTACGGCGAGCAACCCTACATTGTCTTCAAACACGGAGACATTGCGCGTGAACATCTGCACATTGTCTCATTAAGGGTCGATTCGATGGGCCGAAAGATCTCCGACTCGCATGAGTATGATCGTTCGATGTCGATTCTGCGGGACCTCGAGCAAAAATACGGACTTCATCCGAGTATCAAAGGCCAGGAACTGCAAGACCGGGAAGGATTGCGCAAAGTGGATTATCAGAAGGGCGATGTCAAGCAGCAGGTCTCCTCCACCGTAAGGTCATGCCTGCGGCATTACCGCTGCGCCTCTTTTGGCGAGTGGCGGACGCTGCTCGAAGCCTTCAACGTCTCGGCCGAGGAGCGAACCGGAACTATCGACGGCCGCGATTATGCTGGAATGATTTACGGGGCGCTGACCGATGATGGTTATGGCATCGGGACGCCGTTCAAGTCGAGCCGGATTGGGAAGGATGTAGGCTATGAGGCTCTGCAACGCTATTACGAGCGATCGAAAACGGCCTTGAAGGAGCTCGGAGCACTTGATGAGTTGCGGGAAAAGATTGCGGATGTCATGGCGCGGTGTTCAAACCGGACGGAGCTCTGCGAGCGGCTACGCGACAAGGGCGTTGATGCGGTATTCCGCCTCAATGCTGCGGGACGGATCTATGGTGTAACCTTTATCGACCATGAGCAGAGAATTGTTGCCAACGGCTCCCTGCTGGGTCGGAGTTTCTCGGCCAACGTCTTCGAACAGTTGTTCCATGCGGAAGCAAAGGGACGTGGAGCCTTTCGGGAATCCTCAGCACAGGCGCAGTCTTCCTCAAAGAGCCCTTCCTGTCCGAATCAGTCGTTCCATCTGTTGGACGCTGTTCTGGAATTAGTCGATGTACAAACCTACGAAGAGCAACAACAGCAGATTCGGAAAAGGAAGAAAAGGTCCATGAATCGGCACTGATCTAACCTCATATTATACTACACAGGCACAATGAACACCCGTCACTGCCGCCCGGTCCAGCAAGATAGCCACCCCATGCAAAGATGCCAAGAGAACTGCTCTTGTCCTCGTTTGCACAGGGCGGCCTTGTCTCTTTTGCTGTCCGGGCGTTCCGGTCGGTCTCTCGTCTGTTGATTTCACGGTCCGCCTGGCTTTTTTTTGCTTTATTATGCAGATATACGCAAAACAAGAAGCCTCGTAAACTATTTGTTTATAAGGCTTTTGCTTCATTTAGCCCGACTCTTCGTCGGCCTCTGGCGGTGCGTAGGGGATTTTATCCGAATCCGCGAAACGTTCCGTGTATCAAATGGTTGCAGGTATTGCCGAATGAGGCTGGTTACACGCTGGTCACACGATTTTACGGCTGAAAATCTACGTCCCAGAATGTCCTTTCAATGAACCTTTATACCGCAAATGTAACCTCTTTCTCTGGTACGTGCAAGTTGTTATCGCTCAATATTTTCAACTCTTATAGATTGTTCTATATCTTATTCTTCATGTTCGCAACGGGCTCGGAGATCGCTCAATATCTCGCCTTTATAGAAGAAATATTTGCTCCTTGATATGCTCCCGAAGCATTGCGGCACTCCTCGGGCATAAGGGCCCCCACGAAAGGTGAAAGTTTGTAGATACGTCCTTTGTATTCGATGTGGTCGTCGTCCGCGGCCTTTACCTCAAAGGGTATTGTGCTGGAGAAATTATTCCAGAGATGACCAGCTAAAACGTATAGACTCACATCTCCTTGTAGGCGGTCGGCGAACAGCCGACCGCCTTCTTGAAGTATACACCGAAAAACGACTGATTGGCGAAATTCAGCATATCGGACACCTGTTGGATCGTATATTGCCCGCTTTTCAATAAGGCCTTGGCCTCCAGAATCACATAGTCGCGTATCCATTCGCCGGCGTGCCGTCCGCTGACGGCATGCACCACCTGCGAGAGATACTTGGGGGTCAGACACAAGCGGTCGGCATAAAAGCTGATGCTGCGTTCCATGGTGCAATGCTGCCGCAACTCCGCAATGAAGCGGTCGAAGATTTGTTTCTTGCGCGAACCCTGCCTGGCATCCTGCTGTTCGACATGCGGAGCCATCAGCTGGCAGATTTCGCTGTAAAGCACCTGCAGATAGCCTTTAAGAACATCGTCCTTGAAGCGGAAATCCGGCCGGCGGAGCTTGTCATACAAGGCCCTATAGAGGGCAAGGATCTCAGCCGTTTGTGTGTCGGTGAGTTGCAGGATGGACTGTTGCGCGAGGAATTTACGGACGATAAGCGCTCCTTCGGAGTTGCTTTCCGTGATGACGTAGTCGTTCAACAGGGCTACGAGAATGATCCGGCAATCGGGCGACAGCTCGAGGCACTGGCCGATCGATCCCGGCGTAACGATCAGCAGCGAATTGCGGTGCAGCTCGTACTCGTTGAGGTTCAGCCGGACGCGCATTGACCCGCTAAGGCACAGATGCGCCATGGCAAACTGAATCTTGAATGGATACGGCGTCGTGAGAAAAGGCAGCATCGACGGATCGCGTGTCAGGTCGCGCGGAGGTTTCGTGTCGTCGAGATCGCCGGCAAGGATAAATCGGTTCTCGAAGACACAGGCCTGCTCATCGAAGGGGATCGTCGTCAGATTGAGTGCATTGAAGTTCCGGGTTTCGGCCATGATTATTCGCTTTTTCGTCGGCAAATATACTGATTAGAACAAGAAAATAGCTCTGTCATACCGTCAAAAAGCTGTTTTGTCATCCTTTCAAACAACAAACCCACAACATGCGACAAAATCCATACGAGGAAAAGCAGGAACTTTGTCAGCGGAAAACCATAAAACCAAATATGAAATGAGGAGCATGAAAAGGAACAAAATTGGAGCCGTCCTCGTGATGGCTTTGCTGTGCAGTTGCTCGGGACGGACGGCCTCGGAACCGTTCGTCCAAAGCGTGAGCCTGACGACGCCCGTGGCATTGGGCGGAGAGACCACGTGCACCTATTCGGGCATGGTTAAGGCCGCGCATGAGGTGAGCCTGGGATTCAAGACGGCCGGGCAGATAGCCCGTATCCACGTCTCCGAGGGGGACTACGTGCAGCAGGGGCAGCTGCTCGCAGAGCTGGACGATGCCGACTACCGGCTGGCGGTCGAGGCGCTGCAGATCCAGTACGACCAGCTCAAGGATGAGGTCGAACGCACGAAGCAGCTTTTCGAGCAGAAGAGCGTCTCGGCCAATGACTACGAGAAAGCCACGGCCGGCCTGCGGCAGCTGGGCGTGCAGTTGCAGGCCAACCGCAACAAACTCGACTATACGAAACTCTACGCCCCGGCCGACGGATATATCCAGCAAGTGAGCTTCTCGCCGGCGGAGATGGTCGATGCCGGGACGGCACTCTTCACACTGCTGGATGTTTCGCGCCTGGAGGTCGAGATCAGCATTCCGGCCGGCGAATACCTGCGGCGAGACCGGTTCACGGGCTTCACCTGCCGGGCCGCAGGTCTGGAGAGCGAAATGCCGATGTGTTTGGGCAGCATTACCCCCAGGGCCGACGGCACACAGCTCTACCACCTGACGCTCTCCTTCGCCGAGCGTCCCGACCGACGGCTGACGGCTGGGATGAACGTCGAAGTTGGCATCACGGTGGCCGACACCGCGCGCACCGCCGGTTTCGGCGTACCGCCCGGTGCCGTCTTTTGGGATGGAAAGACCCCCTGCGTATGGGTTTTCAAGGCGGACTCCACCGTCGAGCGGCGTTGCGTTGCGTTGCGCGACATGGATAACGAGGGCCGCGCGGTGGTCGTCGACGGACTGACGGCCGAAGACCGGATCGTGCGGGCCGGGGTTTCGGCGCTCGAGGCGGGTGAAAAGGTTCGGGTGGTAGTCACACCGAGTCAAACCAATGCAGGAGGACTGTTGTGATGAAGGCGACCGAATTTTTTGTACGGCGGCCCGTCCTGTTCTGGTCGCTCATGGCAGCCATCCTCATCGCCGGACTTCTGTCGTTCATCCAGATGCCCAAACTGGAGGATCCGGCCGTGGCGGTCAAGCAGGCGATGGTCATGGTCCCCTACCCGGGGGCCAGCGCCCACGAGGTGGAGCTCAAGGTGGCGCAGATGATGGAGGATGAACTGCGGGCGCTGCCCAACGTCAAGAAGGTCAAGAGCGAGTGCCGCAACGGCTCTGCGATGCTGACCGTCGAGTTCCAGATGACGGTGCTGAACCGCGACCTGGAACAGCATTTCGACCTGTTGCGCCGCAAGGTCAATGATGCCGCGTCGCGCCTGCCCGAGGGGTGCTACGACCCGGTTGTCATCGACGACATGATGGATGTCTACGGCATCTTCTACAGCCTGACGGCCGACGGTTACGACTATCCGGAGATGTATCGCTACGCCAAGTTCCTGCGGCGCGAACTGCTCGACGTGAAGGGGGTCAAGCGGATCAACATCGCTGGCAACCGCGACGAGGTGATCAACATCATCCTCTCTAAGGAGCAGATCGTCCGCAATGGCGTAATCCCGACGCAGATCATGTCGGCCCTGCAGCAGGCCGGCAAGACGGTCAATGCCGGGGCGTATCCGACCGGCGACGAACGCATTGCGCTCTATGTCGATTCGGCGATCGACGACGTGGAGGAGATCCGCAACCTGGAGATCCGCACGATGGACGGCCGTCAACTGCGTATCGGCGATGTGGCCCGGGTGGAGCGGGGTTATGCCGCGCCGCAGCGCAACGGATTTTTCGTCGACGGACGCCCGGCACTGGCCCTCTGCATTGCCATGGAGTCGTCGGCCATCGTTCCCGACGTGGGCCGGGCCGTCGATGCTCGGCTCGCGGAGGCCATGCGGCAGCTTCCGGCGGGCTTCCAGACGGAAAAGATCTTCTTCCAGCCGGACAAGGTCTCGGAGGCCATCTCGTCGTTCATGTGGAACCTGCTGGAATCGGTCGTGATCGTCATTCTGGTGCTGATCTTCACCATGGGATTCCGCAGCGGACTGATCATCGGCTTCGGGCTGGTGCTGACGGTAGCCGTTTCGTTCCCGATCCTGCTGACGTGCGGCACGACGCTGCAGCGCATCTCGCTCGGCGCCTTCATCGTGGCCATGGGCATGCTGGTCGACAACGCCGTGGTGATCATGGACGGCATTCTGATCGACAAGAAGCGGGGCTTGAGCCCGAAGGTCTATCTCTACCGCATCGGCCGCAATACGGCCATGCCGTTGCTCGGGGCAACCGTCATCGCCGCCTCGACCTTTCTGGGCATCTATCTCTCGCCCGATTCGGCGGGCGAGTATGCCGGCGACCTCTTTCTGGTGCTGTGCGTGAGTCTGCTGGCCAGCTGGGTGCTGGCACTCGTCCAGGTGCCGATCTGCGCCAAGGCGTGGCTCCCGGCCCGCGAAAAGCGACAAGCCGCAGCTCAGAAACCCGCCGTGATGAATTCGCCGGTTCATCGCTTCGTGCGGCGCACGATCTCGTTCCTCATCGGCTACAAGCGAACGACGATTGCCGCAGCCGTGGCAGTGCTGATCCTCTCGATCTTCGGCATGACGCGCGTCAAGAATCTCTTTTTCCCCGACTTCGACTACAAACAGTTCGTCGTCGAGTGCTTCTTCCCGTCGGCGACGAATGCCGACCGGGTGCGTGACCGGCTGCTCGAAATGAGCGACAGCGTACGGCGCAATCCGGCCGTCGAACGCGTGGCCGTCAGTCAGGGCAGCGCCCCGGCCCACTACTGCCTGGTGCGCCCGATGACTTCGGGTGGTGACTGCTATGGCGAGTTGATCGTCGACTGTGCCGACTACAGGACCGTGCAGGAGCAGATTCCAACGATCCGGCGTCAGTTGCGCGAAGCCTTTCCCGAGGCCTACATCCGCATCCGCAAGTACAACTTCTCGATCTCGACGTCGCACACCGTCGAGGTGGAGTTCGCGGGTCCCGACCCGGCCGTGCTGCGGGATTTGAGCGCGCAGGCCGAGGCCGTCATGCGCCGTTGCCCCTATGTCGACGCCTACTCGGTGCAGAACAACTGGAAACCGAAAGGCAAGGCGCTCGTCGCCGAATTCAACCAACAGGATGCCCTGCGGGCCGGGATCGGCCGCGGGGATGTGGCCAACGCCCTGCTGGCCGCTACGGATGGCATGCCCGTCGGCGTGCTGAACGACCAGGACCGCATGGTGATGCTGAACCTCCAGGTACGCAACGACGACGGCAGCCGCATCCGCGACCTCGACGAGATTCCGGTCTGGAGCATGATGAACTTCCGGCTGACCGACGAGGAGCTGCAAGGGGTGCTTGCGGGTGGTCAGGGGATGAACGAGCTGCAGGATCGCATGTTCCGCGCCATGCCGCTGGGGAATGCCGTGCACAATATCCGCCTCGACTGGGATGAGGACGTCGTGCTGCGTATGAACGGCCGCCGGGTGATCGAGGCTGAATGCGACCCGAACCCCGATAGCGACGAAGCCACGCCGGCCAAGGTCGTGGCATCGATCCGCGATGAGATCGAGGCCATCCCGCTGCCCGACGGCTACACGATGCGCTGGGTCGGCGAGGGCGAGCTGCAGGGCGAGGCAATCGGCAACCTGATGAAGTACATGCCGCTAACGATCTTCCTGATCCTGGCCATCCTGCTGCTGTTGTTCAACAGCTGGCGCAAGGTGCTGCTCATCCTCATGTGCTTCCCGTTCGTCTTCTGCGGCATCACTCCGTCACTGTTCCTCACGGGACAGCCGCTGACCTTCATGGCCATCATCGGCATGATGGGTCTGATCGGCATGATGGTCAAGAATGCCATCGTGCTGGTCGACGAGATCAACCGCCTGCAAACCGAGGAGCACCGGACGCCCTATGCAGCCGTCATCGAGGCGACAGTTTCGCGCGTGCGTCCCGTACTGATGGCCTCTTTGACGACCATCGTCGGCATGATCCCGCTGGTCGGCGACCCGATGTACGGCTCGATGGCCCTGACGATCATGGGCGGTCTTACGGTCGGCACGATCATCACACTCATTCTGCTGCCGATTTTCTACGCGGCTCTGTTCCGCATTCGCAAACCTCAAAATGCATAAATGATGAATATCAGAATATATGCGGCCCTGGGGGCCGCGCTGCTGTCGGGCCTCACCGCCCGGGCTCAGCAACCGCTGCCGCTCTCGCTGGCCGAGTGCCGCGAGCGGGCCCTTGCCCACAGCGAGGAGCTTCAACAGGCCGACAACCGGCTCGAACAGGCTCGGCTCGACCGCCGGATTGCCGCCACGGCCGCCCTGCCCAAGATCGAGGGATCGGCCACGGGTGCGTATGTGCTGCCCGACATGGATATGATGGGGATGGACCTTCGGATGCGCGGCACCTACATGGCCGGACTCAATCTGACCCAGCCGATCTATGCCGGAGGCAAGATCTCGGCCGCACGGCGCATGGCCCGTATCGGGGAAGAGGTGGCCGACGAGCAGCGGCGGATGACCCGTATGGATGTGCTGGTCGAGGCCGACAACGCCTATTGGACCACGGTGGCCGTTGATCGTCAGGTGCGCATGCTCGAGAGCTACGCGGCACAGATGGATACGCTCTACCGCCAAACCGAAGCGGCCTTCAAGGCGGGCATGGCCATCGAGAATGACCTGATGCGCATCGAGGCCAAACGCAGCGAAATCCGCTATCAGCTGCAGAAGGCGCAGAACGGAGCCGAATTGTGCCGCATGTCGCTGTGCCGAGTGATCGGTGCGGAGCGAGACCAGTATCCGGTTCCGACTGACACGCTTTTTCAAACGTCCGAACCCGGAGCCCTGCTGCCGGACCTTGCCTCACGTCCCGAGTTGCGGATTCTGGAGCAGCAGGTGGCTGTCGGGGAGCAGCAGATCCGCGACGTTCGTTCAGCCATGCTGCCGTCGGTCGGTCTGTCGCTGGGCTATACCTACTACGGCAACATCAAACTCCAGAGCATGGTCGATGCAGGTAACGGAACCTTCATTCCCCATACGCAGGAGTTCCGCGACGGACTCGGTCTGGCCATGTTGGCAGTGAAGATCCCGATCTTCCACTGGGGCGAGAGCCGCAAAAAGGTGCGCAAGGCCCGGTACGAACTGCAGAACGCCCAACTTGATCTGCAGAAGAACACGCGTCTGATGTCGCTCGAGGTCGAGCAGGCAATCCGCAACGTCGAGGACGGCTACCGACTGATCCAGACCGCCGGGCTCGCGTTGCAGCAGGCTGAGGAGAATCTGCGCGTGATGCGCAACCGATATAAGGCACAGATGGCTCCGCTGACCGACCTGCTCGATGCCCAGTCGCAATGGCAGCAGGCCGCCAGCAACCAGATCGAGGCTCAGACGCAGTACCGGATCTACGAGACCGAATACCGCAGAAGCATCGGTACATTGGAATAATCTTGAAGAGCGAAGCTGAGGGCAGCGGTCGGAAACTGTTTCCGACCGCCCCTCTCTTATGCCCGGCTCCGACCCTCATCACATCCAGAAAGCCATGATACGCATTGTACTTAACCCAAAATACGAACACCTGCGTGAAGCGATCGCGCAACTGATCCATCCGTTCCGGTTTGCCCGCAGCGGGGAGGTGCTTCACGACGGGCGCAATACCATCAAGCGCTTTGACGTCGACGGCACGTCGCTCGCCGTCAAACGCTACGGGCATATCTCTCCGTTGAACAAGATCATCTATGGCACCCTGCGTCGCAGCAAGGCCGAGCGAGCCTATCTGTATGCCGCGAGATTGTGCAATCTGGGGATTGATACGCCCGAAGAGGTGGCCTTTGTCGAGGAGCGGCGCTACGGGATCCTGCGGGCAAGCTATTTTATTTCGCTCTATTCCGATTATTGTCCGGTCATGGAACTGATTGAAGAAAAAGCGTCGGACGCAGATGCCCAGATGTGCCTGTTTGACCAGCTGGCCAATTTCATTTATCATATCCACTGGGCCGGCATCCTCCACCGCGATCTGAATATCGGCAATATCCTTTGTGCGGAGCGTGAGACAGGGAAATTCTCGTTTCAGCTGATTGACACGAACCGGATGGAGTTCCGGAAAAATCTCTCCATGCAGATGCGCATGCATAACTTGCGGAGACTTTCGTGCCCGCTGACGATATATCTCTCTATTTTGGAAAGTTACGCTCTGATTATCCGAGCCGAACGTGATTCGCTGCAACTCAAGGGAGTTTGGTATCGACTGCTCTTCGAAAACAGGAAACGATTCAAATCCCGACTCAGAACCTTGCTGTAAACTTTCTCCACTAGTATCTGTATATCGCAATGAGACCTTATAATTATGCGTTAAAAACAGTTTCTAACCACAATGTTCATGAACTCGTTGCTTGAATACCGTTTGCATTGTGCAAAATAACAAACGGCGAATTGATCCCGAACTCTTCACATCTCTCGTGGAAGCGGCTTCCTCCGCAATTTATATCGGCAAAGGTTTTTCGTATAACATTCGTTGAGTGCGGCCGCTTATGGAAGAAGAGGTAACATACAGACAACAATATCGGTGAGTATTAACCGTAGACGGCATCTGTCGCACAGATTGTCGATCTTCGTATTCAGATACAGTCGTTCCGGTTTTTGCATTGCTGTAATACAATAACGTATTGCAGAATAGCTGTTTGTCTCCTCATTGCTCTTGAATTAGGCGATGACTGATTGAAACGATTGCCATCTTTACCGGCATGCCGAAGTCCATAATCTCTTTCAGCCTTATGGTTGAGTTCCATGTATAATCCGGAATCGTCGATATGAGACAATAAAGATAAAAAAGAGATTATGTATTATAGTAATATTGTGAAAAGACTCACTAATTGTGAATTTATCCGACTTTTACGCAAGCCGCAAGGCGTGAATCTGAGTAATGCCGAGATGAAGCGACTGAGTTTTGCCCATACACGGTTTATCAATCGGATTCAACGGATATCCAAGTTGGATACTCATACGAAACTGGACTCCTTGCAAGCGTTGGCTCGAATTCGTGAGTTGTTGATTCATCTGCGTGAAAAACACGAAGAGTGTCGATCATTTACCAACGAATTAATTCGCTCATCGCTCTCGCTGGTTGATTTTGAGCAACGGATGATTTACCTCCAACTGAAATACCCGGGAATTCGGGAGATTACCACGCAACGGCGTCACTCGCCGCTGAAAATCTCGAAGCGATTCACCAATTCTGACCTGATGGAGGTGATCGCCGCCTTATCGGCCGTGGGTTTCTTCTGCCAGCAGGACGACTCTCCGGCCACCTTCATGCAGATTACGCGCGAGTTTGAGACGCTCTGCAATACGAATTTCAAGAATCCGGACAACTGCCGCTGGGCCGTCCTGAACCGCAAGAACCGTCTGACCCACTTCCTTGATACGCTGCGGGGCACGCTGGTTGAGTTAAGCCAAAAGTAAACCTTTTCTTCCCGGGTGGTCGTTCGACCGTCCGGGATTTTTGTAGGAGAGGGTAGTAAGCACCCTCCTAGTCGGCCATCCGCGGCCTGGAAAGGTCCGCTGGAACGGGCAGCCTTATTCCTCCATTATCTTGCCGCCCTTAAACCGACAGACATGCAGCAGGAGGATGATTTGCGGGCATTGGAGAAGATCGTCCAGTTTGCCCGGGCCCTGGGAATCGTGTTTCTGGGTCTGAACAGTTACTGGTTCTGTTACGACTGGTTCGCACACCACGCGTTGACCACACCCGTTGTGGACCGAATCTTCTGGAACCTTCAACAGTCGACCGGGCTCTTCACCTGGTCATCTATCACGAAATTTTGTGCCCTTTTCTTTCTGGTGCTGGGGTGCTACGGCACACGCAGCGTGCGGGACGGGAAACCTTCGAAGCGGCAAATCCTCCTCCTGGTGCTGGCCGGGTTCTTCCTGCTCTTCGGCAATGACCCGTTGCGGAGCCTTCCCGTGGGACTGGAGGTCCGCTTCTGGAGCTATGTGCTGACCCTGCTGGGCGGCTACCTTGCACTGCTGACCGCCGGGGTGTGGGTCCGCCGCCTGCTGCATACGACCCTCGCCCGCGATCCCTTCAACGAGGACAACGAGAGCTTCGAGCAGGAGGCGCGTCTGCTCGAAAACGAATACTCGGTCAACCTTCCGACCCGCTACTACTACCGGGGTGAGTGGCGGCCGGGGATGATTAACGTCATCAACCCCTTCCGGGCGACGATGGTGCTGGGAACCCCCGGCTCGGGCAAGTCCTACGCCGTGGTGAACAGCTACATCCGCCAGCAGATTGAGAAGGGCTTCGCGATGTATATCTACGACTTCAAGTTCGACGACCTGTCGCTGTTGGCCTACAACCACCTGTTGCGCCATCTGGATGCCTACCCGACGCGGCCGCGCTTCTGCGTCATCAACTTCGACGACCCCCGCCGCTCGAACCGCTGCAATCCCATCGCTCCGGAGTTCATGACCGACATCTCGGACGCCT
>ENA-OZFE01000018-OZFE01000018.1-human-gut-metagenome-genome-assembly--contig:-NODE-18-length-93309-cov-21.578002_pt1 | contig 93309 bp, 65 predicted proteins | sample MGYA00245077_ERZ653627 | MGnify/ENA primary metagenome ERZ653627 (study PRJEB26926, sample SAMN06165121) | human gut metagenome | biome: ENVO:00009003; feature: ENVO:2100002; material: ENVO:00002003...
ACGAGATGCAGCGTAGTCTCGTGGGCTCGGAGATGTGTATAAGAGACAGCGCCGAGATGAATGCCGCCATCGACGAACTCCGCACCAAGAACAACTACGGACAGATCAAGAAATACCTGCTCCAGAACCCGATCGTACACCAGGAGAACGTCGCAGTAAATATCGCCACCGACCGGTCGTCGAACACCCTCTCGGCCCTCTACCAGAACGACCGGCAGCACTACAAGAAGCAGAACAGCACCAAATACATGGTCAATTTCCGCAACCGGACCCATGTATTCAAGTGGCTCGACTTCAACTTCAACGGCGCCTACACCTATACTAAAAACGACAACAGCGGGTACGGACTGCCCGGACTCTCGCCCTACGAGATGCTCGTGGACGAGAACGGCGACTACATCCCCTACTCGTACGGCGTCAATCTCAACTACGTGAAGCGCCACGTCCCCGAAGGCAAGTTCCCCTATGAGGACTGGAGCTGGAACCCCCTGCAGGAGATGAACAACCGCGAGCTGACCTCGACGTCGGCCAACGCCCGCGTGCAGGCCGGACTGACCTTCAAACTCTGGAAGGGGCTGACCTTCGACTCGCGCATCCAGTACGAAATGATCGAGTCAGACACGCACAACTACTACAACGAGAACACCTACACGGTGCGCTACGGCGTGAACAGCGCCGCCTCGTGGAACAAGGAGACCGACGAGGTGACGGCCAACCTCCCCACCGGAGGGTTCCTCGACCAGAGCCGCACCCGCTACGACGTGCTCACGGTCCGCAACCAGCTGAACTTCAACCACACGTTCGCCGAGAAGCACGCCGTGGCCGTAGTCGCCGGCATCGAGACGATCGACCGCCGCTACCAGTCGTTCGGATATCCCCGCACCTACGGATACAACGACGAAACGCTCAGCGTCGGCAACTTCCCCAACGGCATCGGCGGAACGGGCGTATACCAGCTCACGAACTGGCAGGGAAACAACCTCACGTTGAGTTATCAGAACTCGTTCTCGTACACCACGGACCGCTACTTCTCGGCCTTCGGCAACGCATCGTACACCTACGACAGCCGATATACCGTGTCGGGAAGCGTGCGTACCGATGCCTCGAACCTCATCACCGACGACCCGGCCTACCGCTACGCACCGTTCTGGTCGGTGGGCGCCAGCTGGCAGATCGCCAACGAGGCATTCATGCAGCAGGTGGACTGGATCGACGCCCTGGCCCTGCGCTTCACCTACGGATACAACGGAAATGTGGACAAATCGACCACCTTCAAGCCGCTGGTGAACATCAGCTCGTCGCCCAACACGGTGACCGGCGAGCTCACCGGATCGATGTCGAGCTACGGCAACCCCACGCTGCGCTGGGAGCGCACCGGAACGTGGGACATCGGCGTGGACTTCAACCTCTTCCGGGGCAAGCTCTACGGCAAGTTCGATGTATACAGCAAGCACTCGGAGGACCTGATCGCCGACGTCACGCTCTCGGCCGTGCAGGGAACCACCTCGATGCGCCTGAACAACGGCGAGATCCTCAACCGCGGATTCGAGATGGAGGTGGGTTCGACGCTCCGCATCTCGCCCAACGTGACATGGAACGGCGTACTGACGCTCTCATACAACAAGAACCGCATCAAGAGCCTGCAGGTCAAGCCCACGAACGCCTACGACCTGGTCTATATCGGCGGCAGCACCGCATGGATGGAGGGCTACGACATGAACACGCTCTGGACCTACAAGTACGGCGGTCTGCAGAACGTGGGCACCGCCTCGTCGCCCGACTGGCAGCCGACGATCCTCCACAAGAGCGGACTCTACGAGACCTTCGCAACGTGGCCCACGGGCGACCCGATGGACTGCTCCTACGCAATGGGTACGACCGTGGCACCGTGGAACATGTCCTTCTCGACCTCGTTCCGCGTCTACGACTTCGACATCTCGATGATCGTGACCGGCAAGTTCGGGCACAAGTTCCTCCGCGAGAGCTTCAACTACCCCTCCGTATCGGGACGCGCCGTGCCCAACGCCAAATACTCGGAGGTGAAGAACTGCGACCCGAACGAGATGATCCCCCTGCCGCAGAATGAAATCGAGACCCGCTACTACTTCTGGGACCGCTTCTATCCCTACATGTCCTACCTGACCGAGAGCGCCTCGCACATCCGTCTGCAGGAGTTCAGCGTCGGGTACAACCTTCCCAAGAAGATCGTCGCCAAGATCGGCATGAAGTCGCTGCAGGTATATGCGCAGTGCAACAACCCGTTCAACATCTACTTCAACGGATACGGCGAGGACCCCGAGTTCGCAAGGGGTACGATCCGCCTGCAGGCGTCGTATACGTTCGGAATCAAGTGCAAATTCTAAACTGTTGAGACCATGAATCTGAAGAAAACAGCATACCTCACGCTCCTCGCCGCGGCCGCCGCAGGCTTCGCCGCCTGCGACGACTTCCTCGATGTCGATCCCTCGAAGAGCACCCAGAAGACAATCGAAACGGCCGAACAGCTCGACGCGCTGCTCGGCAGCTACTCGCGGTTCTACTCCGAGTACAACCACACGGCACTCGCCTGCGACGATTTCGGCCTCACCACCGAAATCCACGACCGACAGAACGGCGGCATGAGCCCCTCGAATCTGGAGTACATACTCTGGAGCGACGAATGTACGGGAACCAGCCGCCTGCTCTGGGACGGCGAGTACAGCAAGATCTACTACGCCAACCTGGTGCTCGCGTACATCGACGAGGTGTCGGGCGACGCCGAGACGAAGGCCAACCTCAAGGCCGAGGCACACTTCCTGCGCGCATACTCGATGTTCCAGCTGGCCGTGGCCTACACGCTCTACTACGACGGCAGCAACGGCTCGGAACCCGGACTGCCGCTCAAGCAGACCATCTCGTTCGAGGAGGGCATCGCCCGCGCCTCGCTGGCCGACACGTGGTCGTTCATCGACAACGACCTGCAGCAGGCGCTGAAGATCACCACGCCGCTCGTCGAGCAGGGCAAACGCCGCGTATGGCGCGGCACGACAGCCGCCGTACACGCCTTCGCGGCACGCTACTACCTCTACCGCGGCGATCTGGAGAACGCAAAGGCGCAGGTGGAGGCCGTGCTCGCGGAGTACGACACACTCAAGGACTTCAACACCTCGATGTCGTACAGCGCCAACGACGACGAATACGAAATCAACGCCTCGACGAACAAGGAGGTCGTGACGGTGAAGTACCCCTACACGAAGCTCCAGTTCTACGGAACGAACGGTTTTCCGGAGCTCTTCGGGTGGGAGGACCTGCTCTTCGCCCGCACGTGCTCCTACGCTTCGTGGTGGTACATCCCCAGCGAGGATCTGCTCGAAACCTACAAGGCCGATGTCCCCGGGGACGACCCGATGAACGACCTGCGCTACGAGTACTTCATCATCGAGGACTTCTCGCTCCGCTACTGCCAGACCGACCCGGCGTTCCGCTACCCGGCATACTGCCAGTTCTACTTCGACAACCTCATCTCGGGCCCGACCGTTGCGGAGATGCTCCTCATCAAGGCCGAGGTGCAGGCCCGTCAGGGAGATTGGCAGGGTGCCATGCAGACGCTCGTGCCGCTGCGCAAGGCCCGCATCAAGACCGAGGCATACACCGAACTGACCGCCTCGTCGCAGGCCGACGCCCTGCAGAAGATACTCCGCGAACGCCGCCGCGAGCTGGCCTTCGTGAGCCGCTGGTACGACATGAAGCGTCTGAACGCCAACGACGACCCGGCAGACGACATTACCGTAACGCGCGAATTCTATCCCTACACGACCTCGTCGGTACTCGACGGCGAACCCGCCAAGACCTACACGCTCGAACCCGGATCGCGCCACTACGCTCTCCCGATTCCGACGGTGGACATCGACCGCTCGAAGGGTGAACTCAAACAGAATACCTATTGATACGAAGCAAGATGAAACGACTGACCATACTGCTCGGATGCGCACTCCTGGCCGGATGCGCATCGGGAGGGCTCAATGCGGAGGGGAAGGCCGAGCTCAAGGTGCTCTACGTCGGGGGAAACCCCGACTACGAGTCCTTCCTCCGGAAGAAAACACCCGAGGAGCATGCCGCATCGGTGAAGGAACGCATGGAGGCGTTCGGGGAGTTTCTCCGCGAACGCTTCGACTCGGTGGCCGTCATCGAGGGCTCGGCATACAAACCCGAGCTGTCGGAGGGCTACGACGTGACGGTGTTCGACGGCAAGATCCCGGCCATAAAGCCTGCCGTGCGTGAAACCGACGCCGAGGGCAACATCGTACGCTATGTGCGGCCGCAGCTGCTGCCCGAGGATTTCGACTGCGCGGCGGTGACGATCGGCCCGGTCGGTGAGGATGTGGGGCGCGCCATCGGCTCGAAGAACGACTGGTACTGTCTCTGCCTCGACGCACAGGCCCACCACATGGTCGAGGACCACCCGATCTTCAAGGGTCCCTTCCGGACGAAGCTGACCCTCGAGAAGTGTCCGACGCCCGAGGATGCCTTCCACTACACCTATTATTACGACGGGCCGATGCCCGACTCGATCATGATGTGGCGCGTGCAGACCAGGGGCTACAAGACGGACGAGGGGTTCCCGATCGGCATGGTTTCGCGCCCGTGGGGATACACCGACTCGCCCGACGCCGAGTACATCTCGAGCGGCGTGTGCGCCAAGACGCTCGACGCGGTGGCCATCGGCCGCCACGGCAACTTCCTTACGTGGGGATTCGCCGCATCGCCCGCCTACCTGACCGAGGAGGCCAGGGCCGTGCTGGCCAATGCCATCTGCTACATCGCCCGCTTCAAGGGCAAGGGCATGCTCGTGCGCAAGTACAACGACCGGATCGCCACACGCGAATACCTGCGCGAACTGACCTACCTGGCCACGATGGAGCCCTACGAGGAGCGCGTCGGCTGGACCGAGGAGGCCAACCGCGAGGGGGCCGAGAAGCAGGCTGCGGCACGTGCCAAGAAGGCTCGCGGAGAGAAGCTCTCGGACGAGGAGAACTACTACCTCAACTTCAAGCCCCAGCGTCCGATGACGCTCGAGGAGTATCTGAAGCGCTACGAAAAGGAGGCCTTCGAGGTGCTGGGCACCGACCTGGAGGCCTATCCGAAATACTATGCCGAGAACCGCGACTACTTCTACGGCGGCGAGGGGATGTACGTGATGACCGTGGATGAGGACTGCAAGGCCTGGGGAATTGCAAACAACGACATCCGCCTGCTCGAGAAGGCCGTATCGTGCCTCGAGCAGGGCCAGGAGGTCGAGCGGGCCGAGCGGGTGCTGCGGCGCTACACGCTCTGTACGTTCACACGGCCCGAGCAGTGGCGCCAGTGGCTCGACACGTATCGCGACAAGATCTTCTTCACCGAGTCCGGCGGATGGTTCTTCATGGTGGACGGACCGGCCTCGCTGCCCGGAAACGACTACCACGCCCGCGAGAAGGCCGCGAAGGAGGCTTCGGCCGAGGCCGAGCGCAAGCAGGCCGAACTGGGCGAGACCTCGCAGGCCGAACCGGTGGCCGTGGCGGCCCGGATGGTCGGCCAGGGCGACAGCCGCGCCATCGAGGTGCGCATGCGCATCCACCCCGGATTCCACGTATACCGGCAGGTAGGGGCGTCGGATCCCTACATTCCGCTGACGGTGGAGGCTTCGCTGCCCGAGGGATGCACGGCCGGCGAACTGATCGCCCCGGCCCCGCAGCAGTCGGGGTCGGCCGGAACGACCGTCTACGAGAACGAGGTGACGCTGACGCTGCCCGTCAAGGGCAACGGCACGGGAACGGCCACCTGCACGGTGGGCTGGCAGAGCTGCGACGACCACGTCTGCACCCCGCCCCAGACCCGTGAATTCACGCTCCGGATCGAATAACGGGCCGCAGGCAGCGGCAAACACGGGATACGGCGGAGGGTCTTCGGGCCCTCCGCCTTCGTTTTCCCGTTTTCCACACGGCCGGAGGGAGCCGGGGAGAGGCTGGCGGCAAGGCCGGGCAGGGAGGAAACGGGAAGTACGGACTGACGGAAGGCCGATAACACGGACCGGCGGACAGAAAGCGCGGCGGCGGGAACCGAGGAGCCGGGCAGACGGAACGAAGGGCAGGAGCGAGGAAGAGCAAGAGTGCAGGTTGGCGGAACGGAAGACCGGGAGCGCGGGCAAGAGAAAATCAAGGGGAACGGCGGGCAGAGAACGGAGCGGCGGAAACCGAGGAGCCGGGCAGACGGAACGAAGGGCAGGAGCGAGGAAGAGCGGGAGCGCGGGCTGGCGGGACCCGGAGGAAGAAGACAAAGGAGGCGGAATGCGGTGCGTGGCGTTTTTTTGCGTATCTTTGCCCCGCGCATCAAGCGCACACTGCCCTGCCCTATGAAAATCGCAGATATCGACCTGGGCGAAAAGCCCCTGCTGCTCGCCCCCATGGAGGACGTCACGGACCCCTCGTTCCGCTACATGTGCAAACGGTTCGGGGCCGACGTGGTATACACCGAATTCATCTCCTCGGACGGACTCATACGCGACGCCGCGAAGTCGCTCAAGAAACTCGAGATCGACGATGCGGAGCGGCCCGTCGGCATACAGATCTACGGGCACCTGATCGAGCCGATGGTCGAAGCCGCCCGGATGGCCGAGGCCGCCGGACCGGACATCATCGACATCAACTTCGGCTGCCCGGTGAAGAAGATCGCCGGACGCGGGGCCGGGTCGGGGATGATGCGCGACGTACCGCTGATGGTCGAGATGACGCGGCAGATCGTCCGCGCCGTGAAGAAACCCGTGACGGTGAAGACCCGGCTGGGCTGGGACGAGGAGTCGAAGAACATCGAGGAGATTGCGCTCCGCCTGCAGGATGTCGGCATCGCCGCACTCACGATCCACGGCCGCACGCGGGCCCAGATGTACCGCGGCGAAGCGGACTGGACCCTGATCGGGCGCGTGAAGAACAACCCGCAGATCCGGATTCCGATCATCGGCAACGGCGACGTCGATTCGGGGCCCAAGGCCAAAGAGATGTTCGACCGGTACGGTGTGGACGGCGTGATGATCGGCCGCGCGACCTACGGCCGGCCGTGGATCTTCCGCGAGGTGAAGCACTACCTCGAAACGGGCGAGGTGATGCCCCAGCCGTCGGTCGTCGAACGGGTGGAGATCGCCAAGGAACATCTGCGCAAATCGCTGGAAATCAAAGGAGAGCATGTCGGCATTCTCGAAATGCGGCGTCATCTGACCAACTACTTCAAGGGGTTGCCGAATTTCAAGGAGACGCGGCTGAAGCTGGTCACGTCGCTCGACATCGACGAACTCTTCGCCACGCTCGACTGCGTGGCCGGGCGCTGGGGAGGATACGACCTCTCGGAGGCGGTGCCCGCTCCCCTCTCGCACGATCTGTAACCCGAAACGCGATACAAAGACGAAACGGCACCGTGCAGCTGCACGGTGCCGTTTCGTCTTGCGGGAGCCCGGAAGCCCGGGCGTCGGCCCCGCCATGCGGCCGTTACTTCAGCACCCGCTCGATGTAGGCCTTGTAGTCCTTCACGACGGGTTTGTAGTCCTCGTCCTCGAAAAGGGGCGAGGAGATCAGGAAGTCGGCCGTCGAACGATTGACGGCCGTCGGCACGTTATAGAGCGTCGCCAGGCGCAGGAGGGCCTTGACATCGACGTCGTGGGGCTGCGCCGACATCGGGTCCCAGAAGAAGATCAGCGCGTCGATGCGTCCGTCGGCAATGAGCGAACCCAGCTGCTGGTCGCCGCCCAGCGGGCCCGACTTGAGCAGCGTGATCTGGAGTTCGGGATGCGGCAGCGTGTTCGGATCGTGCTCCCCCCGGTGGTCGCGCAGCGTCCGCTCGACCATCTTGCCCGTCGTCCCGGTGCACACCAGATGGTGTGCGCTCAATTTCGCACAATTCCATTCGACCCATTCGGCCAGGTCGCGTTTCATGTTGTCGTGGGCTACCAGAGCCAGCACTTTCGTCTTCCGATCCATAATCGACATGATGTTTTGTTCGTGTTCCGCAAAAATAGTACAATTCGCCGGAAAACGGAATCCGGAGCGGTCCCGGAGGACAAAAAAAATCCCGGCCCCCGCAAGGGTCGGGAAGGTATCGCCTGTCCGGCAGCGAACCGGACTCGGCGGATCAGGCCTCGGCAGGAGCCTCGTCGGAGGTCTCGTCCGGTGCGGTCTTGAACTCCGTGAAGCCGGCACGCAGCAGGATGTTGTACCACGAGAAGCACTTCTTCATGTCGGAAACATGGACGCGGTCGCGGTCATATTCCGGAAGCACCTCGGCGAAGTAGGCCTTCAGGTGCTCGGGCGTCTCTTTCGGGTCGATGGCCTCCTTGCCGCCCGTGTGGGCGTAGATGCGCGTGAAGACGTCGGCCAGGGCGATGTCGTCGCCCTCGGTGAACATCGAAATCTCGGACAGCGCGCTCACCCTGGCCGTGGCCGAGGCGTTCATCCGGCGGCCGTCGATCAACGACTCGACGATCACGCCGCGCGTCGATTGCGCCACGTATTTATAAAGCCCGGGCTGTCCCGAAATCGCAAGAATCTCTTTCAGTTCCATAGTCTGTAAAAATATCTTTGGGTTAATGGTTACTCCTTCTTCAGGTGGACGTCCATCTGCGGGAACGGGAAGTTGATGCCCGCGGCGGGAAGCTCCTTGTAGAAGCGTTCGTTGTATTCGAAATAGACGTTCCAATAGTCCGCATTGCGCGTCCACACGCGGACGGTGAGGTTCACCGAACTGTCGGCAAGCGCTCCGACCCACACCACGGCCGAAGCCGGAGCCTCGGGTTCGCGCAGGATGCGCGCGTCGGCGGCGAACATCGCCAGGATGGCCTGCCGCGCCGCATCGACGTCATCGCCGTAGGAGATGCCGACCGTCCAGTCCACACGCCGCAGGTCGGCCGTCGAGTAGTTGTCGATGATGGCCGTGGCGATCGAGTTGTTGGGGATGTAGATCGTCTGGTTGTCGGTCGTGGTGATGACCGTCGAGAAGAGCTTGATCTCACGCACCGTGCCCGACTGGCCCTGGGCCGAGATGTAGTCGCCCACGCGGTAGGGCTTCATCAGCAGGATCATCACCCCGCCGGCGAAGTTCTGCGCCGTGCCGCTCAGGGCCATACCGATGGCCAGCGTGGCCGCCGAGAAGACGGCGATGAGCGACGTGACATTGACGCCCAGCGTCGAGACCACGATGAGCACCAGAAGCAGCATGAAGACTACGCGGACCGTGTTCCGCATGAACGAACGCAGCGAGATATCGACCTGACGCCGCTCGCAGATCGCATCGAGGAAGCGGATCAGCCGCCGCACGAGCCAGCGCCCGATGAAATAGACGGCCAGCGCGATGAGGATCTTCACCACGATCCAGATCGACTCCGAGAGCAGGCTGCGCAACAGTTCGTCGAAATCCAGATTGGCCAGGCGGCGTACGGCCTCGGCAAAGTTGGCCTTCTGGACGCTGTCGGGAACGATCAGCGGCGCAGCCTCATCGGCGGCCGCAAAAAGCGGCGAAAACAGGGCGGTCAGCAAATTCATGTTCGTTTCACATACGGTTTACCCGGCAAAAATAGCCAAAAAATGGAGATTTTATTAACTTTGTCCAGATTTTACGACATTTAAACGAAATGAGCACCATGCAGCCGCTGAACCAAGTAGAGATCATCCAGATCAATATCTCCGGTGCGGACAAGCCCGGAATGACCTCCTCGCTGACCGAGATCCTCGCACGATACGACGCCTCGATCCTCGACATCGGACAGGCCAACATCCACCAGTCGCTCACGCTCGGAATCCTCATACGCACGACTCCCGACAAGTCGGGAAACATCATGAAGGAGCTGCTCTTCAAGGCTTCGGAGCTGGGTGTGATGATCCGCTTCACCCCCATCTCGGCCGAGCAGTACGAAGACTGGGTCAGCCGCCAGGGCAAGAACCGCTACATCATCACGCTGCTCGGACGCACGGTGACCGCACGCCACATCGCCGAGGTGACGAAGGTCGTGGCCGAACACGGGCTGAACATCGACGCCATCAAGCGCCTGACGGGCCGCGTGCCCCTGCGCGAGGAGGACCGCCGGGCCCGCTCGTGCATCGAGCTCTCGGTGCGCGGGTCGCTCACCGACGAGGAGCGCAGCACGATGCAGGAGGGGTTCATGAACCTCTCGGACCAGGGGCTCGACGTCTCCTTCCAGAAGGACGACATCTACCGCCGCAGCCGGCGCCTGATCTGCTTCGACATGGACTCGACGCTCATCGAGACGGAGGTGATCGACGAACTGGCCGAACGGGCCGGCGTCGGACCGCAGGTGCGCGAGATCACGGCCAGCGCCATGCGCGGCGAGATCGACTTCCGCGAGAGCTTCACCCGCCGGGTCGGGCTCCTGCGCGGACTCGACGTCTCGGTCATGGAGGAGATCGCACGCTCGCTGCCCATCACCGAGGGGCTCGAACGCATGATGACCGTGCTCAAGCGCGTGGGATACAAGACGGCGATCCTCTCCGGCGGCTTCACCTACTTCGGAAACTACCTCCGCCAGAAATACGGGTTCGACTACGTCTACGCCAACGAGCTCGAGATCGAGGAGGGCAAGCTCACCGGACGCTACGTCGGCGAGATCGTGGACGGGCGCCGCAAGGCCGAACTCCTCCGCCTGCTCTGCCAGTTCGAGGCGATCAACATCGCGCAGTCGGTGGCCGTCGGCGACGGGGCGAACGACCTGCCGATGCTCAACCTCGCAGGTCTCGGAATCGCCTTCCACGCCAAACCCAAGGTCAAGGCCACGGCCCGGCAGTCGATCTCGACGATCGGGCTCGACGGAATACTCTACTTCCTCGGACTGAAGGATTCGCGCATCGAGGAATGAGGCGGCGGATGCGGTGGCTCGGGATCGTCGCTGCAGCTACGGCTGCGGCCGGCTGCTACGACTCCCGCTTCGGGCAGCCCGGGGCGGAGCAGGCGCCGTGGACGCCGACCGAGCACATCGCCGCCCTGCGCGAGCGGTATGCCGGGGAGACGTTCGAGGTGACGGGAGACATCGTCGTCGAGGGCGTGGTTACATCCGACGACACACGGGGTAACTTCTACCGCTCGCTCTGCATCGAGGAGCAGGGTGCGGCGATCGAGATCATGACCGGAACGGACCACCTGCACAACGACTATCCGCGGGGCTGCCGCGTCGTGCTGCGCCTCAGGCAGCTGGCCGTCGGCGAGAGCCGCGGGGTGCTCCAGGCGGGGCGGATGCCCGCGCCCGGGAGCGGCTACGCCACCGACTACATCGGCTCGCAGGCGGCGCTCGACCGGGTATTGGCCCGCTGCGGCGGCGAGGTGAAGGAGCCGGAGCCGGCGCTGCGGACGATCGGCGGACTGGAGCCCCGCATGTGCGGCACGCTGGTACGGATCGAGGGGCTGCGCTACGAGCCCGAAGAGCTCACCCCGTCGCAATGGGCCGGATACAAGCGCTTCACCGATGCCGAAGGTCGGGAGATACGCACCTATGTGCGCGCCTATGCCGACTTCGCCCAAGGGGAGGTTCCGGTCGGAGCGGTTGCGCTCACGGGGATTCTCCAGCTCGACGGGAAGGAGTACATACTCAAACTGCGCGATGAAAACGACTGCCGACCGATGCCATAAGGCCGCAAGGAGCGGGGCGTCCGCCCGAAGAGCGGTCGGGGTGCTGGCGGCTGCCGGTATGCTCGCCGCGGCGGGGTGCGACCGGGCCACGGAGCCGCGGCCCCGGGAGGAGCAGCCCGTGCGGCACACGATCGCCTACCTCAAATCCCTGTGCGACGGGGCCGAAAGCCGGCTGGTGACCCGCGAGATCACCGTCCGCGGGTTCATCACCGCGAACGACCGCTACGGGGAGTTCCGCAAATCCATCGTTCTGGAGGACGAGACGGGCGGAATCACCGTGGCCGTCGATCAGACGGGTACGGCCGCCGAGTTTCCCTTCGGGTATATGGCCACGCTGCACGCCGCGGGGTTGCGGCTCTGCGTCTACGGCGGAAAGGTCGGGATCGGCATCGGCGCCGGGGAGCAGGGAGCCGAGGGGATTCCGGCGGAAGAGACGGGCCGCTACCTCACGGTAGAGCCGCCCGGCGAGGAGCGCCACACGGCCCGGACGGTGACCATCGACGGAATCGGGCCCGGGCTCGTCGATACCCGGGTGCGGATCGACGGCGTGCGCTTCGTCGAGAGCGGCGCGACGTGGTGCGACACCGACCCCGAAACGGGGCGGACGGTGACTACCGAGCGGACGATCGTGGACGAGCAGGGCAACACGCTCGCCGTGCGCACGCTCGGGAGCTGCTCCTACGCAAAGGAGCCCCTTCCCGAAGGAAGAGGCTCCCTGTATGGCGTGGTGGACTGCTTCAGCGGCAAATACTCGCTCCGCGTCACCAACCGCGACCTGCTGTTCCCCTAACGCTGCAGCGCCTCCCAGAGCATGTCCTTCAGGCGCGCGATGTTCAGCCCCGAAACCGAAGAGATGAAGACCGAGGGAATGCCCTCGGGCAGGTGTGCGCGCAGCTCCTCGAGCAGCCCGTCGTCGAGCATGTCGCACTTGGTGACGGCCAGCAGCCGCTCCTTGTCCAGCAGCTCGGGGTTGTACTGCGTCAGCTCGCCCAGCAGGATGTCGTAGTCGCGGCGGATGTCGTCGCTGTCGGCCGGAATCATGAACAGCAGCACGGAGTTGCGCTCGATGTGGCGCAGGAAGCGCGTGCCCAGGCCGCGGCCCTCGTGCGCCCCCTCGATGATGCCGGGGATGTCGGCCATGACAAACGACTTGTGGTCGCGGACCTCAACGATGCCCAGATTGGGCTCGAGCGTCGTGAAGGCGTAGTTGGCGATCTTCGGCTTCGCGGCCGAGACGACCGACAGCAGGGTCGATTTCCCGGCATTGGGGAAGCCGACCAGCCCGACGTCGGCAAGCACCTTCAGTTCGAGGATGAAGGCGCCCTCCTCGCCCTCCTCGCCCGGCTGGGCATAGCGCGGCGTCTGGTTCGTGGCACTCTTGAAATGCCAGTTGCCCAGGCCGCCCCGGCCGCCCTTGAGCAGCACGAGACGCTCGCCGTCGGCGGTGACCTCACCGACCGTCTCGGTCGTCGTCGTGCCGTCCTCGAGCTCGACAACCCGCTTGGCCACCGTGCCCAGCGGCACGGGGATGACGATGTCGCGGGCATCCTTGCCCGACGAGCGGGCACCGGAGCCGTTCTGTCCGTCCTCGGCGAACTGGTGGCGCTGGTACTTGAGGTGGATCAGCGTCCAGTACTGTCTGTCGCCCTGCAGCACGATGCTGCCGCCCTTGCCGCCGTCGCCGCCGTCGGGACCGCCGAAGGCCACGAACTTCTCGCGCCGGAAATGGGCCGAACCTGCACCGCCGTGGCCCGAGCGGGCGAAAATCTTCACGTAGTCTACGAAATTGGAACCTGCCATAATCTGTTCTTTCTCGCTGCAAAGATAGTGCAAGCGGCGTGCAATCACAAATTTATTTCTCGGCGGAGGAGTCCGGCAAAAGGAAAACGGGCGGAGGATGTCGTCTCCTCCGCCCGCAGCAGGTCGGTTGCGTGCCCCGCAGCGCGGTCAGAGCGTCAGCGGCTCATAGGGAAGCCCCCACGCCTCGGCAACCGGGCGGTAGACCACCTTGCCCTCGACGATGTTGAGACCCAGGGCCAGTTCGGGATTCTCCTGCGCGGCGCGGCGCCAGCCCTTGTCGGCCAACTGGATGGCGTAGGGAAGCGTGGCGTTGGTGAGCGCCAGCGTCGAGGTGCGCGGCACGGCGCCCGGAATGTTGGCCACGCAGTAGTGCAGCATGCCATCGACGTAGTAGACCGGATCCTCGTGGGTCGTCGGATGCGAGGTCTCGAAGCAGCCGCCCTGGTCGATGGCCACATCGACCATCACCGTACCCGGGTCCATCTCCTTGAGCATGTCGCGCGTCACGAGCTTCGGGGCCTTGGCGCCCGGAATCAGCACCGAACCGATCACCAGATCGGCGTGCTTGAGCTCCTGGCGGATGTTGTACTCCGAGGACATGAGCGTCTTGACGTTCTTGGGCATCACGTCGGCCAGATAGGTCAGGCGCTGCAGCGAGATGTCGCAGATCGTCACGTCGGCACCCGTGCCGGCCGCCGTGCGCGCCGCGGCCGTACCCACGACGCCTGCGCCGATGACGAAGACCTTGGCCGGCTTCACTCCCGGAACGCCGCCGAGCAGCACACCCTTGCCGCCGCGGGGCTTCTCGAGGAAGTAGCGCCCCTCCTGTGCCGCCATGCGGCCGGCGACCTCGGACATCGGAATGAGCAGCGGCAGCGAGTGGTCGGCCCGCTCGACCGTCTCGTAGGCGCAGCAGACGGCTCCGCTGTCGATCATGGCATGCGTCAGCGGCTCGCTGCTGGCAAAGTGGAAATAGGTGAACACGAGCTGGCCCCGGCGGATGAGCTTGTACTCGGGAGCGATCGGCTCCTTGACCTTGATGATCATCTCGGCGGTGGCGTATACATCCTCGATCGTCGGGAGGATCGAGGCGCCGACCGCCGTATAGGCCGCATCCGGGAACCCGCTGTTCTCACCGGCCGTAGCCTGCACATAGACCTTGTGGCCCCGTTTGGTCAGCTCCTGCGCACCGGCCGGCGTGAGGCCGACGCGGTTCTCGTTGTTCTTGATCTCCTTGGGAATTCCGATAATCATAATGCGGGAAGTTTTTAAAGTTTTAGGTTTTGGCCTCCCAAATTACAAAAATCACAAGAAACCGCAAAGCCAATCGACGATTTTTTCACAAAAATCTAAAACCGATACGAAACCGTAACGTAGAACGAACGCGGCCAGGCATGGCTGCGGCGCGAGGCGTGGGGTTCGTAGAAGACGGCGTCGCCCGCCGGGTTGCGGCGCAGGCGGTTCGACTCGTAGACCGCATAGAGCGTCCGGTCGCCCGTCAGGTTGCGGAGCATCAGCCCGGCCGTGAGGCGCGAGCGGCCGAAATGGAAGGTGCGGAAGAGCGAGGCGTCGAGCGTGAAGGCGTCGGGCAGCCGCTCCTGGAGGGTGAGGGCATGGAAGAGTTCGGGGGTGACGCCTGCCTGCTGCGTCACGCGGTCGGTGCGGCGCAGCACGGAGGGCTCGGCGTAGCGGGATCCGGCATAGCCGGCCGAGAGGTGGCAGCTCCAGCCGCGGGGGCCGAAGTAGGTCAGCTCGGCGGAGGAGGTAAGCTGCGGGGCCCCGCCTACCCGGCAGCCGCCCATGCGGCTGACCGAGCGGGTGAGGATCTCGGTGTTGTCCACATCGGAGAGGAGTGTGACGCGGGGATCGCGGACATAGGCGTAGCGCGCGGCCGATGCAGCCAGCGCAAGGCGCCAGCGGTACGAGAGGCGCAGGGAGGCGCCGAGTTCGACGCCGCAGAGCGACTGCCCGATGCCCGAAACGGCCAGGTCGCAGTAGAGCGCCGCGAGGTCGTCGTAGCAGCGGAGGATCTCCGAACCATCGAGGCGCAGCGTGGCGAAGGCCGTGAGCTGCAGTTCGACGTCGCGGCCCGTGCGGCGGAAGGTCAGTTCGGCCGACCGGATGCGCTCGGGGCGGGGATCGGCGACCGTGCGGTTGTTGTAGAGGGGCTGGTAGAAGAGCGCCTCGGAGAGGGGCGCCGAGGACCCGGCAAAGGCGGTCAGCGAGAGGTAGCTGCGCGGCGTGAAGGACCAGCCGACGAGCAGTTTGAAGCGGTAGGGCGTAAAGTGCAGGCGGCGCGAGGGACCGAAGGAGAGCGCCCCGGGGAAGAGCTCCTTCTCGTAGTAGCCCCGGCGGCGGACCGTCGTGCGTCCCAGTTCGGCCCCCGCTTCGGCATGGAAGCGGTCGGAGCGGTAGACGGCCCGGAAGAGGATGCGAAGGTCGCGGCGGAGCAATGCATAGTCGTAACCGAAGCGGTCGCCCGTGCGGACCTTGCGGTCGGGGTGGCGCAGGTCGTTCTGGAGCAGGCTGCCGTAGGTGTCGTCGTCGATCAGGTACTGGTCGATATCCGTGAGGTGTGAGGCGCCGAGCAGGTCGCGCATCTGCTTGTGGAAGCGCGAGCGGTCGGCACGCAGCACGGCCCCGAGGCGAAGCGTCAGACGCGGGTCGGGGCGGGTGACCAGAACGGTCGAGAGGGTCAGGTCGGTGCGGCGCTCGACACGGTCGGAAAGGGCGTAGGTCGCATCCCCGTCGGCGGAGAGTCGGTTGCGGCGGATGAGGGCGTCCCAGTCGATCTGCGTGTAGCGCGGATCGTCTGCCAGCCAGGCGTCGCGGGTCTCGCGGTCGCCGGTATGGCTCGGCAGGTAGCGGTAGTTGTCGGGCATCGGCGTACGGGCGTCGAACCAGTCGAGCATGCTGTAGCGGAGGACGCCGGCCTCGGAGGAGAGGCCCGCACGGAGTTCGGTGTGCGCCGAGAGCGGGACGGCGAGGTCCGCAACGGCGAGCGGAAGGATCTCGCGGCGCACCCGCGAGTTGCGCACGCGCCCCGACTGGTAGCCCCAGGCCGGGTTGTAATAGGGGTCGTCTGTCAGCGAAAAGGCTTCGGCCGAGCTGGAGAGGCGCGTGCCCTGCATCGAGACCGGAAGGAGGAAGAGCAGCGAGGCCCTGGCACCCGAAGCGAAGGAGCGCGAAAGGCGGAAACCGCCGGTCAGGGCGTGGGTGAAGACCCCCTCGATCAGCAGGTCGCGGCCCGTGCGGGCATCGAAGGCCAGGGCAAGCGACCACGGCCCGCGGCGAAGCGAGGCGGCGGCCTTCGCACCGACGCGGTAGTTGCGGTCCGAGAAGCGGACCGAGGCGAGGTAAGGAAGCAGCGGCTCGCCATCCGGGAAACGAAATTCCCGGGTGCCGCCCGCACCGCCGAGTTCGGTTTCGGCGGGGGCGACACCCGGGAAGATGTGCTCCTCGGCTCCGAGAAGCCGGAGCGTCGGGAAATAACGGTAGGAGACCTCCGTCTGTCCGAGGCGGGCGAGCTCCTCATCGTACGGCAGGCCCCGCCGGCGCTGCGCCACACGCGGCAGCGCAAAGTCGGAGGCGGCGCCGTAGAGGTCGCGGGCCGTCTGGATGGCCCGATAGAAGAGCGTCGAATCGGTTGCCAGCAGCTCCCTACGCTCCTCGCGCCCGGCATAGGGGTAGTATTCGTCGTCATCGGGCGACTGGGCCGCAGCCGATCCGGCGAAGAGCACCAAAAGCACGAGAAGCGGCGCGCGGAACATGGCTTGCGGCGCGCGTCAGAGGGTACGGAGCGTCTCCTTGAGCAGGTCCCAGAACTTCGGCACCGTGGCGATCTCGAGGCGCTCGTCGGGCGAGTGGACGCCGCGGAGCGTCGGCCCGAAGGAGACCATCTCCAGGTGGGGGTATTTCTCGAGGAAGAGTCCGCACTCGAGGCCCGCATGGATGGCACGGACCTTCGGCGTGGTGGCGAAGAGGCGCTCGTAGGCCGCAACGGTGACGGCCAGCAGGCGCGACGAGGGATCGGGAGCCCAGCCCGGGTAGCCGTCGGAGTGGACGACCTCGGCGCCGGCCAGCGCGAAGACCGACTCGACGGCCTGCATGGCGTAGCGCTTGGCGCTCTCGACCGACGAGCGCTGCGAGGTGGTGACCACGATGCGGTCGTCGCCCTCAAACTTTACCGAGGCGAGGTTGGTCGAGGTCTCGACCAGGCCCGGCACGGCGAACGACATGTCGAGCACTCCGTTCGGGACACCGACCAGGGCCAGCACCAGGGCCCGCTGGGCCGATTCGTCGAGCACGGGGGCCGGGGCAGCCTCGTCGAGCGTGATGCGGAAGTTCGGCTCGCGGAGGTGGAACTCGGCGCCGAGTTCGGCGGCAAACTCCCCGAACCAGCTGCGGAACGCGGCCTCGCAGGAGGCAGGGATGCCGAAGAGAACCTCGGCTTCGCGCGGGATGGCATTGCGCAGGTTGCCGCCGTCGAAGCGGCTCAGGCGCAGGGCGAAGCGCTGCCGGCCCTCCCAGAGCAGGCGGGCGGCCGTCTTGTTCGAATTGACCCGTCCCTTGTCGATGTCGTCGCCCGAGTGTCCGCCCTGCAGGTCGGAGACGCGGACGCGGAAGAAGCGGTGGTCGGCAGGGGCCGCAACGGTCGTATAGCGGAACGTGGCCAGCGTGTCGATGCCGCCGGCGCAGCCGATGAACAGCTCGCCCTCGTCCTCGGAGTCGAGGTTGATCAGGTAGGTGCCCGTGAGCATCCCCTCGCCCAGTCCGAAGGCGCCCGTGAGGCCGGTCTCCTCATCGACCGTGAAGAGCGCCTCGAGGGGTCCGTGCTCGACCGACGGGTCGAGCAACACGGCCAGCGCGGCGGCCATGCCGATGCCGCAGTCGGCGCCGAGCGTCGTGCCCTCGGCCTTGACCCACTCCCCGTCGATGCGGGTGCGGATGGCGTCGTGCTCGAAATCGAACTCCACGTCGGAGTTCTTCTCGCAGACCATGTCCATGTGCGACTGGAGGATGACCGCCGGACGGTTCTCGAAGCCCGGGGTGGCGGGTTTGCGCATGACGACGTTGCCCGTCGCGTCCTTGCGGTATTCGATGCCGTGGCGCTCGGCGAACGCCACCAGGAAGTCGATGATCCGGCCCTCCTTCTTCGAGGGGCGCGGAACCTGCGTGATGGCATCGAACTGTTCCCAGACGATGCGCGGTTCGAGAGAGGTGATGGATGACATAGCAGATTGGTTTTATGGTTTCATGCGATGATGGTCGGATTCGGCCGGCGAACCGGATCGGGCGGGCCAAAAGCCGCACCCGCACAGCCCTTGCGGAAGATGGCCCGGCACCGGAATTCCGACGGAATTCCGGTGCCGGCCGGAAGGGAGGATCAGATGATGATTTCTCCCTCGACCGTACCCTGGTCGCCCCACCCTTCGATCGTTGTCTTGCCGATCTCGACATGCCCGTCCTTAAGCGTCAGTTCGACATGGAGCTGCATGCCGCCAAACAGTTCGTCGTGCGAGCCGGCAAGGTCGCTCAGCGGAACCCGGCAGGTCCGGTCGTCGAACCGGAGTTCGAACTCCACATCCGAAGTCTTCTGGGGCACGAGCAGGAAGAAGACCGACTTGCCCCGGGCGGAGAAGGAGGCCTTGCGTCCCTCGTCGGTTTTCAGCGTGCCGTCGAGCAGATCGACCGTGCAGGCCGAACGGGCCGTACATACGGTCTGGACGCCCTCGGTATCGACATCGGAATCATCCGTGAAGGTCACCACCAGACGGTGCATGGCGTGACGGAAGGTCAGATCGACCGGAGCGGTCGTTCCTGCAGGCACATCGGCCGTGCGGGCCAGCAGCAGATCGGAGTCCTCCTCCGTCTCCAGGTCGAAGGTGAATTGTGCTCCGGAGAGGGCCCGCTTCGGGTAGCAGGCCGCAAAATGCACCTTCTCGGGCGAGGAGGCAAACGTTACATCCTTCCAGTAGAGCTGTGTGGCGCCCGTCTCGTAATCGAAGTCGAGCAGGCCGTCGGCCCCGTCGGAGACAAGCAGCGAGAAGTGGTCCCCTTCGGCGAACGATCCGCTGCCGTTGCTGTCGAGAGAAGGGCTGCGCATCTCGCTGCGGTCCACGATCGAGGTACGGATGCCGATCTTTGCGTCGGCAACGGGTTTGTCACCCGACTTCTCGCTGCTGCAGCCACAGCAAACCCACATGGCCGCAGCCATGAATGCAAAATATGAAACTTTCATGTTCTTTCCTTTTTTTTGGTTATACTCTGTTATTCCATTGTCCTTATTCCCGTTACCCTTCCAAACCAGCCAGTACGACGGGGCTGGGCCAACCTCCGGAAAGGCAGCAACACCCCGGGACGGCTGCATCAACGCTCCAGGTACTCCTTCCAATACTCCTGACCCAACGATACGGTGAACATCCGGTTGATCGGCGAGGTCCGATCCTCGTAGTCGTAGTATCCGTTCTTGTAGTGGGTGGAGGTTGCACCTTCGGGCGTGAGGACGTAGACAATCTCGTAACGGATACACCCTACGTTCCACACTTCAAACTGATTGCGGTCGTTGTTGTCGGCAATATAGATGTGGGAGACATAGCCTTCGTCGTCAAACTCGGCACCCCACATCGTCACTACGTGGCTCGAGGTGACATAGCCGATGGCCAACCCGATACCCTTTCTATTGACCAGTGCGTCCTTGACGGCATTCGTGAACACCTCCTTGCCCAAACCTCCCGTATTCCCGGCGAGCTTCACGCCATCGGGGAAGACATCCTTGAAATAACCGCCGTTGTTCTCGGGGGATCTCAGTCTGGGAAACGACGGCCTGATTCCGTGAATGAACCAATTCAACCCCGCATCACCATAACCGGCCTCATCCTCGAACGAGTCGATGAAGCACTGGAAGATATCGCTCTCCTGCGGCTTGTTGAGCGGGTAAGCGTACTCGGGACCCGTATAGCGATCGCCGTAGAGATCGATGTACTCCTTGTTCTGGGCAATCCACCAGTGCATGAGGTTCGAGGCCGTCGCCGCCCAGCATAACATACCGTCGGGCACACCTCCCGGTTTAGCCGAAGGATTCCGCTTGTTACAGTCGTACCAGCCATAATCCGACTTCCACGGCAGGAAATAGGTCGAGGCAAGACCCGGGTACAACTGTTTCCAGGCACCCTCCTCGGGCGGCTTGATCCCGTAGACCCAGCACGTCTTGCCGGCCCACTCGGAGTCACTGACCTTCAACGACAGGCGGACGGTTGTCTGCTTGCCCGGGACGAAATCAACCAGCTCCGAGCCGTCGTTCAACTGCTCCGGAGCCTTGAAGAAAGACTCCTTGCCGTTTGCGGTGATCTTCAGCAGCCCCTCGTCCGCCCGGTAGGGCGAAGCCGGCTGCGGAAAGATGATCGCCTCAAAACTTCCGTCGGCATTGCGGCGGGGTTCGATCCAGCCGAAATCGCCGTCGGATACACGGGTCTCGCCGCTGAGCAGATCGAGTGTTCCGTCGAGTTTGCTGCGCACGGCAATCCCTGCGCCGTCCGTATTGCCCGAAAGGACCACCGTCACGCGGTGCAGGGCATGAGCAAAGGTGAAATCACCGCGGTATACGCCCTCTTCGAGCGTCAGGCGCGAAAACAACAGGTCGGAGGCGGCATGCCCCTCCCCGCTCTGGTCCGATGCGATACGGAACGGGACGCCCTCGGTCTGTCCGGTCGAGAGTTCGCTTCCGCCGGCATACCAGGCCGACAGCCGCAGCGTTCCGCTGCCGAACTCCGACCGCATGAGGCGCGGCAGCCACTGCCCGCCGGTCAGCGTGAGCCGGCGGTAGATGACATCGGAGCCGTTGTCGATGTAGAGGCCGATACAATCGCCCTCGACAAAGTCGCCGGAACCGTCCTGCGCCACATCCGCCCGTGTCGCAGCCCGGGAGAAGGTGAGTTGCAGACAGCCGTCGCCACCCGGCCCGTCGAATTCGGCTTTCTCAGAGGTACAGGCAGAAAATGCCACACAGCACACACCAACACAAAACCACATGAAAATCTTCTCCAGATACAGTGATTTTCTTCCCATACTTCAAAAAAGAGTAAAGTTTCAAATCTTCATGAATCAAACGTAAAACGGATGATCCAATCGGTTTTATTTTTGTTTTGTCCGGCGCAAAAATAGGAAAAAAGATCGGAATCTCCGCGTGGGAGCGGAGATTCCGATCTAATACTGCAGCCGTTGGGAGGAGTCGGCCGCAGCAAATCGGTCAGCCACAATAAAAATAGGTATCGACAAGTGTCTTGATCTTCGACTCGTCGCCGCCCAGCTCCTCGCGCAGGTGTGCGTCGCGGAAGGAGGCAAGGCGATCGACCAGTCCGTCGATCAGGCGCGGGGGAAAGACGCCGCAGCGCTCGTAGACGGCACGCTGCTCCGAAAGGCGCCGGGCCGATTCCTCACACGAGGCCGGGAGCTGGCTCAGGCGCTCGAGCACCTCGCGGTTGCGGTCGTCGAAGATGTTCACATCGACGTAGCGGTCGCGGGCATACTGCACCCCGTTCTCCATCTCGAAGCCGTGGCGCGCGGCGACGGCCAGACCCGCCAGCAGCAGGTAGATGTCGGCCGAGCCGTCGGGGCAGCGGAACTCGACGGTTTGCTTGAGGTTCACGTCCAGCGACGAGGGCTCTTCGTGCGGGTTGGCATCGCAGGCCATGCGGTTGGCGCCGGCGCTCCAGCCCAGCGGCACGCGCACGAGCACCGAGCGGTTGCGGTCGCCCCAGCAGATGTTGGTCGGGGCCTCCTGGTGCGGCACAAGGCGGAAATAGGAGGTCGGATTCGTATTGCCGAAGGCCGTGAGCGAAGGAGCAAGCGAAAGGTAGCCCGCGATGGCCTTCAGGGCCGCCTCGGAGAGGCTGCCGTCGGCGTTGGTCATGGCATTGCGGCCGTCGTGCATCAGGCGCGTGTGGATGTGGAGGCCGCTGCCGGCCTTGCCGACGGTGATCTTCGGGGCAAAGGTGACATCGACACCATACTCGTAGGCCAGCGTGCGGATGATCCACTTGGCCACGAGCAGCTGGTCGGCAGCAGACTCGAGGTCGGCGGGCAGGAACTCGATCTCGTTCTGTTCGTACATCAGACCATCCTGCGTGAAGTTGCCCACCTCCGAGTGGCCGTACTTGATCTCGCCGCCCGCCTGGGCAATGTACTGCATGGCGCGCATGCGGAACTCGGCCGCCTTGTTGAAGGGAGTGGACTCGTGGTAGCCCCGCTGATCGGCCGCAAGGAAGAGATCCTCCTTCGGGCTGACGACATAGAACTCCAGTTCGCCCATGACGTGGAAGTCGAAGCCCGTCACGCGGCGCAGCTCTTCGTGGGCACGGCGCAACACCTGCTCGGGGGCCATGTCGAAGGGCTCTCCGTCCTTGGTGTAGTAGCTGCAGAGGATGTCGAGCGAGGGGATTTCGCTGAAGGGGTTGCGGAAGGCCGTGCGGTAGCGCGGTACAACGTAGAGGTCGCTCGAACCCGCCTCGATATAGGGGAAGAGGCTCGAACCGTCCACCCGCTCGCCGCAGGTGAGGATGCTCTCCAGGTAGGCCTCGTCGTTGATAACGAAGTTCAGGGTCTTCAGACGCCCGTCCGCCCCCGGGTAACGGAGATTGATCATCTCGATGGCGTTCTCCTTGACATAGCGGATCAGATCGGCGCGCGTGAAGTCGCGGCACGGCTTTCCGAGAAAGCGCACGAGCGGATTGGGATTCAGATCGGTATTCATATCGTTCTTGAAGTTTTAGGTTCGGTTTTATTTCAATTCGAAATACAAAACCTCGATAAAGATACAAAAAATCAATATCCACGCAACTCATCGCCGCATTTTTTTTGCATCATTTCCCACTTGGGACAATTTTTCGTTTTTTTTGCATACCTTTACCGAAAAAAAGAACACAACCTCGCAATGGATTTCAGAATCGGACACGGATACGACGTGCATGCCCTCAGGGAGGGGCTGCGGCTGGTGCTGGGGGGCATCGAGATCCCCCATGAGAAGGGATGTGTCGCCCACTCGGACGGCGACGTGGTGATACATGCCGTGTGCGACGCCCTGCTGGGCGCCGCGGCGCTGGGAGACATCGGGCTCCACTTTCCCGACACGTCGGACGATTTCAAGGGCATCGACTCGAAGATTCTGTTGCGGCGGGTAGTCGCTCTGCTCCGCGAGCGGGGTTACGAGGTGGGAAACATCGACTGCACGATCCGCATGCAGCGCCCGAAACTCCGCCCCCACATCGACGCCATGCGCACGGCAATGGCCGAGGCGACGGGAATTGCCGCGGACCGCGTCTCGGTGAAGGCGACGACCACCGAACGGCTCGGATTCGAAGGCCGCGAGGAGGGGGTTTCGGTCTCGGCCGTGGCGCTGATCTTCCGACCCTGACCGGAACGGGGTGTTCCTATATATAATAAAGCCGTCCCGCAAAAATGCGGGACGGCTTTCGTTTCGTATAAAACCTGCCGGGAACACCAGGCAGAGCAGAGTTGTCGGGAGTGAATCTCCGCCCGGCACAATAAACCGGCAGGTCGGTCAATAGAGTTGCGAAATCGTACCGGTATACTGCACGGGGTTATACCACGGATTGGTGATCGTCAGGTTGGCACCGCCCGTGCGGGAGAAGATTTCGAAGGTGAAAGTATAGGTCGAAGCCGAGAACATCGACGAGGAGAAGGTCACCATCCACCCCTCGTGGGTCTGTTCGGCCGTATAGCCCTGGACGCTCGGCAGCGTGTAGTTGAGCACCGTCACGTAATAGGGAGCCACGTAGCCCTTCACATAGGGCAGGCAGACATCCACCGTACCGTCCCAGACGCCCACGCTGAACTCGGGGTTCATGATCTGGCGCATCGGACCGGCCGGCTGGCGCTGCATCGTCTGCGGATTGAACTGGAAATTGCGCGACAGCACGAGCGAATCCATCGACTTCTCGTAGTTGGCAATGCGCTCGGCACGCCGCTTCTCGCGGACCTCGCGGCGCTCTTCCTTCGGCGAGAGAACCTTCTTCTGCCCGATCACGGAGAGGACGGCCATGCACGACAGCAGCCCCAGCAAGATAATGATTGTTCTTTTCATAGCTCATAAGTTTGTGTACGGCCATGAAAAGCAAATCCGGTGCCCGAATCGAGCTAAAGTCCCATTTGTTTGAGAAATACGCCCGTATGGCTCTCCGGGCACTGAGCCACCTCGTGCGGCGTGCCCGCCACGAGGATCCGTCCGCCGGCCGCACCCCCTTCGGGGCCGATGTCGATCAGGTGGTCGGCCACCTTGATGACGTCGAGGTTGTGTTCGATGACGATCACCGTATTGCCGCGATCGACGAGTTTGTTGAGCACGTCGAGCAGCAGGCGGATGTCCTCGAAGTGGAGGCCCGTCGTCGGTTCGTCGAGGATGTAGAGCGTGCGGCCCGTATCGCGCTTCGACAGCTCGGCGGAGAGCTTGATGCGCTGGCTCTCGCCGCCCGAGAGCGTCGTGCAGGGCTGGCCCAGCGTGAGGTAGCCGAGCCCCACCTCCTGGATTGCGCGCAGCTTCTGGTGGATCGAGGGAATATTCTCGAAAAACTCCACGGCCATGTTCACCGTCATGTTGAGCACGTCGTCGATGTTGCGGCCCTTGTAGCGCACCTCGAGCGTCTCGCGGTTGTAGCGGTGGCCGCCGCAGGCCCGGCAGCGGACATAGACGTCCGGAAGGAAGTTCATCTCGATGGTCTGGACGCCGGCGCCGCGGCACTCCTCGCAGCGTCCGCCCTTGACGTTGAACGAAAAACGGCCCGCCTTGAAACCACGGATCTGGGCGTCGGGGGTCATCTCGAAGAGTTTGCGGATCTCCGAGAAGACGTTGGAATAGGTCGCCGGATTGGAGCGCGGCGAGCGCCCGATGGGCGACTGATCGACAACAACCAGCTTGTCGATGTGCTCGATGCCCTCGACCGAATCGTAGGGCAGCGGCTGGTCGTAGGAGCGGTAGAGCGCCTTCGAAAGGATCGGACGCAGGGTTTCGTTCACGAGCGTCGATTTGCCCGAACCGCTGACTCCCGTCACGCAGATGAACTTGCCGAGCGGGAACTCGGCGGTGACCCCCTTGAGGTTGTTGCCCCGGGCCCCGCGGATGACGATCCGCTCGCCCGTGCCCGGGCGCAGCGAGGCGGGAATCTCGATCCGCCGCCGGCCGGTCAGGTAGTCGGCCGTGATGCTGTCGGAGCGGAGGATGTCGTCGAAGCTCCCCGAGGCGACGATACGTCCCCCCTTGCGGCCGGCGCGGGGACCCACATCGACGATGAAGTCGGCGGCGCGCATCATGTCCTCGTCGTGCTCGACGACGATCACCGAGTTGCCGGCGTCGCGCAGCTCCTCGAGGCTGCGGATCAACCGCCGGTTGTCGCGCTGGTGAAGGCCGATCGAGGGCTCGTCGAGGATGTAGAGGACATTGACCAGCTTCGAGCCGATCTGCGTGGCCAGGCGGATGCGCTGGCTCTCGCCGCCCGAGAGCGAACGCGACGAGCGGGCGAGCGAAAGGTAGCCCAGCCCCACATCCTGCAGGAAGCGGAGCCGCTCGCGGATCTCCTTGAGGATCTCCTGCGCAATGCGGCGCTCCTTGTCGCTCATCTGCTCCTCGACCGTGGCGATCCACCCGGCGAACTCCGAGATGGAGAGGGCCGAGACCTCGGCGATGTTCTTGCCCGCAACGCGGAACTGGAGCGCCTCCTTCTTCAGGCGCGAGCCGCCGCAGACCGAACAGGTGCGGTAGACGAGGAACTGGTCGCGCCACTTCTGGCCGCGCTTCGAGTCGTCGTCCTCGGTGCGGCCGATGTACTCGGCGACGCCCTCCCACTGCAGGAACTGGCGGCCGCCCGAGGAGCTGAACTCCGAGAGATCGACCGTCAGCGGCTCCGAGTCGCCGTAGAGCACGGCGTTGAGCCCCTCTTCCGAAAAACTCGAGATCGGGTCGTCGAGCGTGAAGTCGTAGCGCCGGCCGAGCATCTCCAGCTCGGCGAAGAGCAGGTTGTTGCGGTATTTGCCCAGAGGCTCGACGGCCCCCTCGCGCAGCGAAAGCTGCGGGTTGGGAACGATCTTCGCCAGGTCGAAGACCGCCTCCTCGCCCAGTCCGTTGCAGTGGGGGCAGGCCCCCTTCGGGGAGTTGAACGAGAAGGTGTGCGGCGCCGGGTCCTCGAAGGCCACGCCCGTCGAGGGGCACATCAGGTGGCGCGAGTAGAAGCGCTGCTGCCCGGTGCCGTAGTCGTAGACAGCCATCGTGCCCTTGCCCTGGCGCATCGACTCCTTGAGCGAGGTCATCAACCGGTCGCGCGCGTCGGCCGAGACCTGGAGGCGGTCCACCACCAGGTCGATCGTGTGGATCTTGTAGCGGTCGAGGCGCATGCCGGCCGTGATCTCGCGGATCTCGCCGTCGATGCGGGCGTAGATGTAGCCCTTCCTGGCCAGCGACTCGAAGAGCTCCCGGTAGTGGCCCTTGCGGCCCTTGACCACCGGGGCCATGAGCGCGATGCGCCGCCCGTCGAAGCCCCCGAGGATGAGGTCGGCGATCTGGTCGTCGGAGTAGTGGACCATCTCCTCGCCCGTGACGGGCGAATAGGCCCGCGAGGCACGCGCGTAGAGCAGGCGCAGGAAATCGTTGATCTCCGTGACGGTGCCCACGGTCGAGCGGGGGTTCTTGTTGGTGGTCTTCTGCTCGATGGCCACCACGGGGCTCAGCCCCGTGATCTTATCGACATCGGGGCGCTCCATCGTCCCCACGAACTGCCGCGCGTAGGTCGAGAGCGTCTCCATGTAGCGGCGCTGCCCCTCGGCATAGATCGTGTCGAAGGCCAGCGAGGACTTGCCCGAGCCCGAGAGGCCCGTGATGACCACCAGTTTGCGACGCGGAATCTCCAGATCGACGTTCTTGAGGTTGTGCACCCGCGCACCATATATCTTGATCGTATCTTCCATCGTGTTCGGTCGGCCGCACCGCGAAGGGCGGGGTTCGGGCCCCGGAGCCTGCGGTGTGAATCAGCGCGTAAAGATACGACTTTCGGCGGGGAAAAACAAGGAGGCGCAATCAGAGAAGCAGGCGGAAGTCGTCGGCATCGCGCCAGGCGGGGAATTTCTCGCGGAAAAGGCGCTGCGCCCCGAGGTCGAACGACGAGACGAGCGTCGCGGGATCGGACCCCGCCTCGGCGAGCGTCCGGCCGCGGCAGTCGAGCAACACCGAATCACCCGAATAGAGCAACTCGGGATCGCGGCCCGTGCGGTTGGCCCCGGCCACGAAACACTGGTTCTCGATGGCCCGGGCACGCAGCAGCGTACGCCAGACGTCGCGGCGCGATGCGGGCCACGAAGCGCAGCAGAGGATGGCGTCGTAGTCGTCGCGCGAGCGGCTCCAGACCGGAAAGCGGAGGTCGTAGCAGACCAGCAGCAGGAAGCGCACGCCGCGGTAGGTGACCACGACGCGGCGGTCGCCGGGCGTATATTCGCCGGCCTCGCCGCCCGGGGCGAAAAGGTGGCGTTTGTCGTAGCGGGCACACTCGCCCGACGGGTAGACGAAGAGCATGCGGTTGTAGAAGCGGCCGTTCTCCGAGACGGCAAGGCTCCCGGCAAGGGCGCATCCGTAACGGCGCGCCCAGCGCTGCAGCGTCGCGGCGATCGGGCCGCCGTCCGGTTCGGCCGCCTCAGCGGCCCGGAGCACGAAGCCCGTGGCGAACATCTCGGGCAGCAGCACCAGGTCGGCCCCGGCTCCGGCAACAAGCGGCTCGAGCCGCTCGAGGTTCCGCTCGGGGTTCATCCACTCCATGTCCGTCTGGCAGACGGCGATACGCATTTCCATAGGCTTCGGTTTTTGCCGCTCCGCGCACTTCAGGGCCCACCCCGCACGGCGGAGGTCGGGCGGCACGGGCTGCGGCGCGGAGCGACGGCCCGTGCTCCGGGGGAATAAAGGTAGCGGTTTTCTGCCGCACGGCCAAATTCCGCGCCGTTTTTCGGAATCGCACCCCGGCGGGTTTGGATTCGCACGAAATAAAACGTAATTTTGCAGCCCGGAGGGGCTACCCCCGCAAACGACGACGAAAAAGATGATCAAAGCCGGACGCATTCAGACCCTGACCGTCAGCCGGACCTCCGACTACGGACTCTACCTGGCCGACGAGGAGCACAACGAGGTGCTCCTGCCGAACCGTTACACCTCGCTGGCCGACAAGACCGGCGACGCAAAGGAGGTGTTCGTATACCACGACTCGGAGGACCGGCTCGTGGCCACGACCGAACGCCCGCTGCTGCAGGTCGGCGAGGTCGGGGCGCTGCGTGTGGTGGACAAGACCCAGCACGGGGCCTTCCTCGACTGGGGCCTGCTCGGCAAGGACCTCTTCCTGCCGAACCGCAACCAGCAGGGAGGCGTGGTGGTCGGGCACCGCTACGTAGTCTATCTCTACGAGGACAACGTCACGGGACGCTGCGTGGCCACGATGAAGCTGCGCGGGTTCATCGACAACGAGGTCATCACGGTACGCCCCCACCAGCAGGTGCGGATCGTCGTCGCCTCGCAGAGCGAGATCGGATACCGCGTGGTGGTCGAGAACCGCCACTGGGGCATGATATACAACAACCAGCTCTTCCGCCCGGTGGCCGTGGGCGACGCCCTGACGGGATACGTCCGCCGCATCACCGAAGACAACCGCATCGACATCAGCCTCCAGCAGACGGGATATGCGCAGGTGAAGGATTCGGCGCAGGAGCTGCTCCGCATCCTGCGCGAGCACGGCGGAAGGCTGCCGCTCAACGACGACAGCTCGCCCGAGGAGATCGCACGCACGGTGCAGATGAGCAAGAAGGTGTTCAAACGCTCGCTGGGCATGCTGCTGCGCAGCGGCGAGGTAACGCTGACGGAGGGCGGAATCGAAACCAACGCAGGCCATGGCGAAGATTAACACCGCGGAACGGGTCTCGGTCGAGGCCTCGGACAACTTCGTCTTCCAGCGTTCGCGGCTGGCCTACTGTGCCGCGGCCGAACGCATCGGCGGCGAGGTGCTCGAAATCGGCACCGGATCGGGGTACGGCATCGAACTCGTCGCACCGCACGCCCGGCGGTTCGTTACCATCGACAAGCACCGCCCGCAGGAGGAGCTGCTCGCACGCGGGGACGTCACGTTCCTCGAGGCCGTGGTGCCTCCCCTGCCCTTTCGCGACGCCTCGTTCGACTGGGTGATCTCGTTCCAGGTCATCGAACACATTCGCGACGATAGAGCATTCGTCGCCGAAATACACCGTGTCCTCCGGCCCGGAGGGCGGTTTCTCGTGACGACGCCCAACGCCCCGATGTCGCTGACGCGCAACCCGTGGCACGTGCGCGAATACACGCCCGGGGAGTTGCGCCGGCTGCTGCTCGGGCCGTTCTCCGAGGTCGAGGCGCTCGGGGTCTTCGGCAACGGGAAGGTCATGGACTACTACGAGGAGAACCGACGCTCGGTCGAGCGCATCACGCGCTTCGATCTGCTCGACCTGCAGCACCGCCTGCCCCGCTGGATGCTGCAACTGCCCTACGACCTGCTCAACCGCCTCAACCGCCGCAGGCTGCTCCGGCAGAATACCGACCTCACGACCTCGATCAGCATGGACGACTACCGCATCGGCCCGGTCGGCGGGGAGTGCTTCGACCTGTTCTACACGGCCGTAAAGTGACGGAGGAGAGGTTTCGGATCGCAAGCGCGCAGGGACCTCGCATAACTAATTGTCAATCAACAGATAAGCATCCTATGCGGGATGTTTTTCCGTTTTTCCTTTGTTTTTCTGTTTTTTTTTATACTTTTGCACATCGGTCCTGCATGGAAAAAGCAGGATTCAAACCTCGGAACAAGCTGATTGATCAGAACTTAAAAAATTTAAACCATGTACTGGACACTTGAACTGGCATCAAAACTCGAAGATGCACCCTGGCCCGCAACAAAAGAGGAGTTGATCGACTACGCCGTGCGTTCCGGTGCTCCGCTCGAAGTGCTTGAAAACCTGCAGGAGATAGAAGACGAAGGCGATATCTACGAATCGATCGAGGACATCTGGCCCGACTACCCCTCGAAGGACGATTTCTTCTTCAACGAGGAGGAATATTAAAGTTCAAATCGCTCAGAATCGAGCAATTACACTTATCCAAAGCAGTCCGAAAGGGCTGCTTTTGGTATATATTTTAGAATAAAATAGATCTGAATCATTATTTACTTATCCAAAACTTTACCTATTTTTGTATGTCCTCCTCATTAATTGGAGTAGTAAATTATGGGACGTACAAAATCTGCCTATCCTAAAGGGACGTTTTATCTCAAGAATCAGCCCAATGACAAAGGTGATGCGTATATCTATTTACGCTATTTTGTCATTAATAAATACGCTGCACGCAGTACCAATATCGCTATCAAAGCATCTGATTGGGAACAAAAAACTCAACAAGTAAAATCGACCAATAAATCAGCTGCTCGCATTAATGCCAAGTTAGCCTCGATTCGCGAACAAGTAGACAGGCAGATAATGGCTTATGAAGGACGTTTGACCAAAGCCATTATTGAGCAAATGATGGATGGCAATTATGTTTCACAAAAAGAAAAAATTGCTAACACGGATTTTGTTGAGTATGCACTGAATTATAATGAACAAAGATACAAGCTTGGAAAAATCAGTTATTCCACTTATGATAACGGTCGACTGAATATAGTGGCGTTCAGAAATTTCATAAGTAATAAAACAGGTGAGTCCGTATTGCTTATGTCCCAACTGAATGTTGATATTTTTAATGAATATATTGCATGGAGGTTGAAGGAAAGAGGCAATACAAGTCGTGAAGGGATTAATAAAACTTTGACACCCCTCTACAAAGCCACAAAATATGCCGCCGATAATGAATTATTATCACACAAGGTGGCATCCACTATATCCAATAATTACTTGGAAATCAAAGATAGGAAGTATCAAGCTGAAGTCGAAGACAAAGATGTCCATTATTTGACACCAGAGCAGATGCAGCAATTTGTTGATTGGTACCCCAAGGTAAAATATGACCGAACCAGAGAGATTATGGATATGTTTTTATTTTCATTTTATGCTTGCGGACTGCGTGTTTCAGACATTATCACGCTTGAATGGTCACATATAGATTGGGAAAAGAGAGAGATATCCAAGAATCTATTCAAAGGGAATAAGGCTCATGAAATACCTTTGACAGAAGCTGCAATAGAGATTCTATTACGTTGGAAGTCTTATAAAAAGAATCCGCGATTTGTGTTTGATTTATTGTACTCGGGATTTGATTTAAATGATGAAGCAGCGCTAAAGAATGCGCGTTTAAGTAAGAATAGGACACTGCAGCAGTCTTTAAAAGAGATTGGTAAGAAAATGAACTTGCCATTTAACCTAACAATGCATGTGGCAAGGCATTCATTTGCAGTAATGGCATTGCAGAGAGGGGTTACTTTGCATATGATAAGCCGTTTAATGGGACACGCGTCCATAACTACTACTGAAAATATATATGCTGAGTTTTTGCCTTCTACCATAAATGAAGAAGTGAAGTCAAAACTTTCATTTTGCTTCACTCCTACCATCGATTCTTCAGAACAAAATTAATCCCAATAGAAAGGTTCATAATGCGTGCGTTTAAGAAATTCTGCCACATCCTTTGCTGTGTAAAAATACTTGTCACGAACTTGAGAAAATCCTAACAATCCGTCATCTCGATAACTTTTCAATGTCGTAGTATTTACTTTTAATAATTTCATCAAATCCTGATTTGAGTAAATCTGTTGTTTTTCTGTCAGCATCGCACTTTTTTTCAAAAAATCCACGTCATTAGCCAATCTTGTCAGGTATTCTTTTAATTCTGTAATCGTTTTCGTTTCGACAAACGATATATCCATATTTTTTTTGTGATTTTTAATGCCCCCGAACAGGGCTTATTCACTGTTTGCATACGAATCCTCACCGTATATGAATGCAGGCGCAGTTACACCGCCACTTCTTTGAAGTATCATAAACATATGTTTTTTAAAATTAAAAACCAAATTACTTATATATTTTTTTAATAATTTGACACGTCTCCAATATAGATTGGATTACAAAACAACCCTCACCACAATCTAATATACATGCTGATATATAGCACTTTAACGTAGATAAGCTCCCTTAACTAAAGCTGTCAGAGATAGGTGTACTAAATGAGGGTACCGTTGCTTATATATCGCGTAGATATATTTTTATAAAAAAATAAAATTAACTTTTCTCGCCTTTCGTTCTTGACTTTTTAAGCATTCATACTATTTATTTATATAGAAAGATTTAATAATTATAAAAAAATAAATAAGTATGGATAATAATAATTACAAGCGAAAATTTCGTGAGTTGGACGATGTTACCAAACAAAAAATTAGTCAGGCTCTTCGAGGCAGAAGTAAAAGTTACAGCCACACACAACATATCTCTCAAGGTTTGAAAGCCTATTGGCAGAATGTGCCATCCAAAAATAAGAGTGAAGAATCAAAAGCGGATGGTATCATGTAGTAAATTAGGCGAAACCATTATTGATGAATTGAGGCTCTGCTATGTGGCGGAGCCTTCATTGCTTGACCAATTACGTTGTTGTAAGATTGCAGAGCGTGTTGATTTCACTGATTTCTATATTATCCGTGTTAGTAGTCGTTATTTCCATTTTACATTTCACTTATGTCAAGATAAAGAAGAACAAAAGCAATTTGCAACGCTAAATTTTGACCGTATAGGAGATGTCATTAGTAATTATGTATGGTATCGCCCTGAAAATTGGGTACTGTATGATATAGTAGCCCTAAAATATACATTGTCCATTCCTCAATCTTTTGGATTGGCATTTAACAATATCACAGCATTGGATTTGGCAAAAGATTTCAAAAGAAATATCACCAATCTAATCAGGCGCTATTATAAAGATAAGAACATAACGACTATTGTCAATGGAAAAGCAATCCGCGACAGGAAGCAATCTATCCCTGAATTCCACATATCATTTGAAGTGAGTTTAGACCGATTAAAGAATCCAACATTTTACGCAAAACAACGGAAATCACTACATGATAAAACAAAGGGAATTTGTGTATGCTGCTATAATAAAATAGCTGAAATCAAGAATGTGAGCAACAAGGATTATATCTTAGATTATTATAATCATCCCCAAAATCTGCACAGGCTTGAAGTCCATCAGAATTCCAATGAAATACGAGACTACTGTAATGCTCGCCACATCACACAATGCACGGATTTAATTTTCAATCAGGATTTTTTAACAGATATGTTTTACTATCATCTTGCTTCAGTCATACGGTTTTCGCGCGGACGCCAAAAGCTTAATTGGCAAGATATATTAATGTAATGGCAGGACTATATAACAACCACCCCTGCCATTGCATCTATTTTTGGTTTATTTTTCTATAAATCAGAAAAATAATTACAAGAATAGTCATGCAATTTTATTCATGTAATTTGATTGATGAAAAAAAATACATATTGTAATAAAAATTATTACATTTATGAAAAATAAAATTATATGAATGAATTAAAAGTTCAACAAATTATAAATCAAAGAAATATATCTGTTAGACAATTTGCTGAAATGCTTGGCATTACCCGTGAACATTGTTATCATGTTTTACGGGGTGAGAATGTCAGTAAAAAGCAATTGGAGAATATGTCTCGTGTACTCAATCTTCCAATTAGAGACTTATATAGAACTCCTGAGGAGATTGCATCAGAATATGATCCCTATACAATAGAATTTGGACGAACGGAGCATTATAAAGCATCAGACATAGTAACATTCTCAAAATTATCAGGTAAATATGGGGCTCTTTCAAACATGAGCACAGCCTTTCCCATCAATTTATTCGGGCACCATTGTTATACATCTGAACATCTTTTTATTGCCTTAAGATTTTCAGGACACCCAGACATCCAACAAAAAGTATTGGAGTATAAAAACAGCATGTGGTGCAAAAAGACATTCATTAACTCTAAGGAATATGAATCATATCAACATCCTCATTGGAGAGACAACTATTTTGATATAGAGGTAATGAAATATATTATCAATCTAAAATATCAACAAAACGAAGGATTCAGAGTTCTACTCAATGAGACAAAGGGAAAAATCATTGTTGAAGATACAACCATGCAAAACTCTTCCAACTCCGCCCTGAGATGGGGGTGTCAGGACCTTCAAAAACGAGATTTAATCAAACTAACCAGAAAAGATCTAAAGGCTTTTATTTCAGAGACTCTGAATAAAGAAAAGAAGAAACAGACCGCATTAAAAAAGCCTCGGACTGAAACCGCCCAGAAGCGACAGGAACAGAAACAGAAAAAATGGGAAGCAATAGTGGAGAAGGTGCAAGATGTATATGAGCAAGCACTATTGGAGCATTGTCACTACACATTGTCAGGGGAGAATGCTTTGGGGAAAATTTTGACTGTTATTCGAGACCAAGGACACATTGATTATCATTTAGATTACCCTCTGTATTTCTTTGAATATGAAATTAAATAAACTGTATTAAATTTATGTTTGTGCTAAAATAATATCTGCCACCGTTTCTGATGGCAGATATTTTTGTACTATGTTATCTTTTTAATATATATCAGCACATATTCAGAGACAATCCAAGCTATGTGCTATTATAATAGGACCTTTATTTTTCCCATCCGTAAATTCTAAGTGTTGAAAAAACTTCACGTACATTAAATTTATTTACATTTCTTGCATCCATCATACTAATGGGCTTGCCATCTACATAAAATACAATATAGGTGACAGTCTCACGACCACCATATCCGTTAGTCCCTTCAACTTCAATCATCATCACATCTTGATAAGGTTTAAACTCGATACCATTATCAATAAAAGATTGTTTAGTGTCTTGAGCTGTATAATGCGATATAAAAACCGCGGTAGACGGGCTTTTTAGATTGTCAAGAATATAATGTTGTCCTGCTTTAAGAAGAGCCTCTTCTTTGCTCATAGTTGTTCCACAACTTGAAAGAGCACATGACAATAAAGTAACAAATAGAATAGATATGATATGTTTCATGGTCCTTTGTTTTTTAATTAATATTTTGCTTCTTGGTAATTGTATGCATCATTAAACCCTTCAATCCAAGGATCAGACGGATTTTGAGGTATCGTCGCATCTAAGATGCTCATTTCTCTGCAATATTCGCGGGCACTACCAGCCTGTAAATTCCGCCCTTTCCTGCCGTGAGAATACCCATTTTTATAAGCTTCTCTATAGGCATTGTTAACTGAGGGAGTTTGAACGTTTGTGATTTGCTCTTCATTTTGAACGTTTGTGGTTTGCTCTTTATTTGACATAGATTTAATAAAATCATCAATTTTTATCCCAAAATATACTATTAGGAATATAGAGCCTAAAACTATAAAAATTAAAGAGAAAAGACGCTCTTTTGTTTTGGGGTTCATGTTTGTTTTATTTTTGTAAATGGTTAGAATCAGGTCCGAGAAATGTAAGACTAAAGAGACCAATAAAAAACGCGGACCTTTAACTTTATTTGCTTCCTCGGTATCGCCAAACACCTTGCAGTCAAATAAGTAAAAGCCCACGTTGAGAAACAACGTGAGCATCAACTTTTACTCTTGACTGCTACTTAAATTTGGCGATTTTAAGGAAGCAAGAATATAAGCTAACGCTTTTTATATGTATGTCCCTATTTACTTAGGTTATTTCTTCATAGGCATTCTAAATTAAGTTGTTCAATGCAAAAATAAGCAAAAGTCCTTGACTTTTCAAAAATTATTTTCTAGAAAATAAAGGAGCCCTGTATATTCAGCCACTTACTTTTTGTTATGAATGATGTCAACCAGCGCATCAAACTCCTCGCGATTACGGATCACATATGCCTCTCCATTATATGTTATCACACCTTGAAGGAGTTGCTCTTGTTGGGGTTTGAACAGATCACGGACAGATAGTCCAAGCCCGTCAGCAATAGTTTTGAGTGTGGAATATTGTGGATTTCCCTGCAGGGCTCTGGTCAGAGTCTCACGGCTGATGCCGATCTGTTCTGCAAAGTCCTTCATCGTCATTCCACGCTCCTTGAGCAGCTCTTTCACTCGCAATTCATCTGTAATTGTAACCTTGGTTTCCATCTTTTTCAATTGGTTGACATATACATCAAATACAAAGTTAATAAAAAAGCCGCAGAATGTGTATTAAATATGCCTTTTTGATAAAACAATTGCTGTATATATCAATTTTCAAGGCGAAATATTTGTATGCAATTGATTTATGTTGTATCTTTGCAATACAAGAAAAGGGTTAAACAATACATTAAAAGTCAATTATGGTACAGGCAAGAAAATATCACATCAGTCGTTCGGGCAGCGGTTGGGGGATCTGGGACATCAATGGTAAAAAGGTCATGGGATGTTGCTCGCACTATATGGCAGTCAAGTCCCTGTATGAATTGATGGGATGGGATTGGGACCCTGCCAGATACCGCCGAAATTATTGAATGTGTAATAAAAAATCTTACAACAATATGAACACTTTGATTATTACTGAAATGACGGCTATTCGGATGGAGGTTATTGCAGCACGCACGCAGAATCTTTTAGTAGCAGGTGCGAAGGCTATGATGATTGAGTCTTTGAAAGAGAAGCTGCGCAGCGGAGTTGCTCACTTCATCTTTATCAAGAAAGACGGGACAGTGAGAGAGGCATTTGGTACAACCAATGCGGCTGTGGCTCGCAAGTACACCAATGGCAATGGTTGCAGCCGTGAGTTGTACAGCACAACCGCCTACTTTGATATTGAGAAAGGGGCTTGGCGCTCTTTGAGATGGGAGTCTATTGTCAAGGTCTTCTAAAAATAGGCAATTATGGCTGACTACATTCTTTCAATACTCCGTACACAATTGATGGTAGTGTTTTCGTGGGGCTTTCATCGCCCCACGGCACTTCCTGATGACAAGGGATTGGCTTTTAAAGTAGATGGTTTTAAACACAAAGGCTGGGTGTTTGTCAAATATAATGAAGGGAAAGACTTGTTTGATGTAGAGCTGCGCGACAATGCCATGACCACCATCAGAGTTATTGAAGATGTGTATTTTGACCAACTTATCGCTGTAATTGATAATGCAGTAGAACGGACTTCAGATTATGAAAAACAAGTAAAGAAATTTTATAACATTTAATAACATGAAGGTGATACTACTTTGTCGCGTTTCTACAAATGCTCAAGATTATAGCAGACAGGTCAATGAATTGATGGCGTATTGCCAGCAGCAGGGTTGGAGTATTGAAAAGATCTTTGCCAACAAGGTCTCTGGCGCGAAGAGAAATGAGGAGCGGACAGAAATCATGGAATTGGTGGAGTATGTCAAGACGCGCGATATTGATCGAGTATGTGTCTTGGAAATTTCAAGATTGGGAAGAAATACACTTGAAGCCTTGAAGGTCATCCAGCTTCTCAATGAGCATGGAATATGCCTTTATGTCAAGAACTACAACCTTGAAACGATTGTTGATGGGAAAATCAATCCCATAGCCTCTCTTATCTGCACTATTTTATTAGAAATCGCACAAATGGAGCGTTTGACAATCAGAGAACGCATGACAAGCGGACGAGAACAATACATTGCCAAATGCCGCAAAGAGGGCATTAAGATGGGACGCCCCGCAACATACAAGAAGTCGGATGAGGCAATGAAAGCGCAGTATGCAAAAGAAATTTCCCTGTTAAAGAAAGGTCTTTCTTTAAGGCAGATTAGCACCATTACAGGGACGTCAATCATGACTATTCGCAAACTCTATAAATTTGCAGATAAAGCTATTTTAAAATAAAAAGATAATCTATCACAAAAATATCTGCCACTCTTGAGGGTGGCAGATATTATTTTAGTACAGTTGAATTTTTAGTACAAAAAGTATACACAATAAATATACATTAAAAATATCAAATATAATTGTTTAGTATATTTGTATAAGGCTTTCTTAAAATTGTGACAAATATTAATCAAGTATTCATGAAACATATCAACCACCCAACTAGCCTTGCCTTTTATAAATTTGAAAAGACAATTGAAGAAGAAATAAGGACATATTGGGCTATTATATCAATGGCACATTTTAGTTCTATATATTTAACATCGCAGCCTAAAGAAAAATATATAGATGAGATTGGAGGAAAATATGAGCCATTCACCTATATCTCAATTCCTATAGCTGAGTTCTTGAAGACTCAAGACATATATCTCAATAATATTAGAGAAAATACTCTAGTAAATATAATTACTGCTTTTGAGGTTTATCTTAACGACATATATACTCGTATGATATATCTAAATCCCTCAATCATAGAAAAGAGTGAAATATCATTAACAGCCCAACAAATTGCACCACATCTTATTTCAAAGGATACTCGCTTGTGGTTTGCGAAAGAAGTTACAAAACAAAGGATCCGTAATAAAAAACATGATGAGATGATACGCATAATAGCTCAAGGAGCATTGTGTGACATAAAATCCATCAGAGACAAGTTGGACCAATGGATGAAGTTCACATATATTCGAAATAGTATTGTTCATGTAGGACGAAGGGTTTCCGAGGATCTTCAAAAAGTATGGTCACAAAGGTTTATATGTGGGCAAAAATTAAATATCCAAAATAAAGATATCATGTATGCAGCAACTACAGCTCTAACTATTGCCAAACATTTAGAGCCTCGCATCAATGAGACTTGCATAAAAGATAATGATGCAAAACTACTAATTAGAGAAGTTTTTATACGAGAGGGATATTCAAATCAAACTATATATAAACAAATTATTCAGAAAGTTCTATCATATTGTGAGATACCTGAGAATTTTATAGGAAAGGTTATCACAGCTCAAAAAAACGATAACGGCGCAACCTGTGAAGAATTTGATTTTGATACCATATACCGATTCATTATCCAAGAATAATAATAGCCTATAAAGATTATCTTTTCTGGAGTTTTGTTCTATACATTTTTATGTCTATTTTTGATTTGTTTTTTGTTAAAAGACTCAATGTATGAAAGCGAAAATAGGGCAAGCTGTAAAAATGTTTTTCGGTAATTCATCATTAGAAATGGTATATTTAGAAGCCATTGCTAATGCTTTAGATGCAAATGCTACACACATTGATATATATATTGAAGCAAAAGGATACAATCAGCCTAAGTCTCTAAAAATTAACATTAAAGACAATGGAGAAGGGTTTACAGATGTTCGATTTAACAAATTCTGTAATCTCTTTGATGTAGATGATGTTGCACATAAAGGATTAGGTAGATTAGTTTATCTCTGCTATTTTGAGACTATAACTATAGAAAGTTTCTATGAAAACCACTATTTGAGAACTTTTAAATTTACGGAGAGATTCGATAGCTCATCTGACATCAAAGAAGTTGGAGAGCATCAGTCCGGAACCACATTAGCCATGAGTGGTTACTTCTTAACCAAAATCAAAAGATACGAATATATTCAACCTCAATATCTCAAAAAAAGAATATTAGAGGAATTCTATTCTAGATTGTATCGATTAAAGCAAACAGCACAAGAAGAAATATCAATAAGTATAACATCCAAAGTTAACGATGTTGAGACTATTGAGATTATATCCACTAATGATATGCCCACTTTGACAAAAGTAGAAATAGATGCAAACATAGGATTATTTGATAAAATGTATCTACACTACTATATCAAAGAAGTAAAGGATATTAATGATAGTCATATTATAACAGCGATTTCTGTTGATGATAGAAACAGAAAACTAGATATTATCGCTAAAGAAAATACCCCCACAGGCTATGAAATGGTATTTTTGTTATATTCTGATTATTTTACAGGTAAAGTAGATGCTGCTAGGCAAGTCCTTACTATATCTGAAACTGATCTCGGGAAAATAAAACAAACTTTTAGAAAGGCTATTATCAATATTCTTAATAACAAAGCACCCAAATCTCTTGAGCAATCTAAAGAAGTACGTAAATCTCTTGTCAATCAATTCCCCCATTTGAGTGGATATTTCCAAGATGATACAATAGGTTTTAGTTCTCGCAATGATGTATTAAAAGAAGCACAAGAAAAATTCTTCCAAGCCCAACGAGAAATACTTGGTGCTAAAGATGATTTGACAGACAAACAATATAAAGAATCCCTTGAGTTGTCTGCAAGAGCATTAACTGAATATATATTATTTAGGCAGATTAATATTGAGAAGTTAAAAAAAATAGATAAAAAAGATGCTGAAGCATCTATTCACAATATCATTCTTCCAATGAAACAACAATACGATAAAAAAGATTGGGAGCATGATTTATATAGAAATAATGCCTGGATCCTTGATGATAAATTCATGACATATCAGACCATCTTAAGTGATAAAGAAATGTCTGATGTCATTCAATGTATTACTAAAGGAGAGGTCGATGAAAAAAATGATGATAGACCTGATATATGTTTAATATTTTCTTCAGACCCTAATGGTGCAAACATGGTTGATGTTGTAATCGTCGAATTAAAGAAAAAAGGGTTAACAATAGAAGAGAATATGAAAACTGTCACACAATTAGAAAAACGAGCCCGCAACCTCATGCGTTTTTATAAAAATAAAATTCAACGTATTTGGTTTTACGGAATCATTGAATTTAATGAAGAAGTTGAACTTCAGCTAACAGGAGAATACACAGAATTGTATTCAACAGGTAAAATGTATTATAGAGAAACAAAAATAGCAATACAAAAAAATCCCGATATCATTGTACCAATTGGCGTTTTTATTATGGACCTTGAATCTGTAATTAATGATGCCGATGCTAGAAATTCTACATTCTTGCAAATCATTAAATCTAAATTTATCCATTAGCCAGAAAAATAAACTTTCTAATAATCATATAAAATAATATATATTTCCATATAAATAGATGATAATTAACAACTATCATACATCTTCAACGAGGAAGAGTATTAACGCGTTTTTAAGCGCGGAAAGACTACCAACTCCCCGTCAATCAATTGGATTGACGGGGAGTTGGTTTGTTTGGGCAACGGCGTCTGGTATCTCAAGAAATGAATATTACCGATAAATTTATAGTTTTTCGGAGACTCCGTTGTCTAACAGAGTAGAAATCTGAAATCATGATGGAACAGAAGGAACAGGAATTTACCCGATTGGTAGAAAAGCACAAGACTGTTGTCTACACCGTCTGCTACATGTTTTCCGGAAGCAGAGAGGAGGCGGAAGACCTCTTTCAGGATGTGCTGGTCAGGCTCTGGAAAGGATATGACACATTCCGCGGAGAGTCAGATGTCAGGACCTGGATCTACCGCGTAAGTCTCAACACCTGCATCAACGGACAGAAGAGAAAGAAAAAAAGAAAGGAAACTGCACATGTCCCGTTAAGCATCGATGTTGATCTCTTCGGAGAGATAAGCGACAGAACGCTGCAGGTAAGACGTCTGTATGACAGGATAAACCGACTCGGACTTATCGACCGCGCACTGATTCTCTTGTGGCTCGAGGGATTGTCTTATGAGGAAATCGGGGCCGTCATAGGCATTTCCGTAAAGAATGTCTCCTTCCAGCTCTACAGGATCAAAGAGAAACTCAAGAAAATGAACCCCTAAAATCAACGGCTATGCAGAACGACAACCTATCCATGCAGGATGAACTCCGGCAGATGAAGTCGGATTACGAGTATCTCAAGGCAGGTATGGACAAACAGCTGATCATCAACAGGCAGCTTATGGAACGGGTCTTCCGGAACAAGGCCAGTGTGCTGGATGCAAACAGAAGGGCCACCATGACCGGTGCAAGTGCAGCGATACTTATCACATTGGCAGCCTCCTACATCCGAGGACTGGACATGCGCCTCGCCGGTATGATTGCGGCATTCTATGTACTCATGCTGATCGGCCATGCGTTCATATACCGCAAACTCGGGAAAACAGAATACGGCGCGGACAACGTCCTCTCGACCGTAACCCGATTGAGGAAGTTCAAACGGAACTACATGATCGTCAATACACTCTCGTGGGTTCTGGTGATCGCGCTCATGTGCTTCCTGTTCCCTGAAATCCACCACACATTCCGCAATCCGGAGCGAGGCATCGCCGCCATAGCCTTCATGTGCGTTGCTGTCCTTGCAGGCATCTGTATCCAGTATCTTATGGACAGGAAAGTACTCAAGGCCTGCAACGACATGATTGACCATTTGAAAGACAGGTCATGACGGACCCATCCTTTCGTCTCTGACCGCCTCAAATGGCGCGGTTTGTCTGGATAAGAACAGGGCCGGGAGTCTCGCTCCCGGCCCTGTTTTGTTCGCTTGTTGCTATTTGACCCGTTTCAATTCGCCCAGCTTCTCTCCCATCAGGATATGCTGCCATGCGCCGTCGTCCTCTTTCGGTGATGTCAATTGGAAATCCGCATCCTTCTGGAACACCAGTACGAAATCCGACCCGCCGAAGAGGAAATACCCCAATTCATCTCCTTTCTCTACCCGCTGGCCGACATGCAGCCCTTCCGAGAAATTGACGGAGGCCACCTGGGACATTCCGATAGGCATCACGGCCACCAACCCGTGCGATTCCGTTTCGAGGATGGCCAACCCGCGTGTTTCGATGCTTTGCCAGCCGGGAACGGAACAATCCACTACATACTGCTGCAAAGCAGGCTCCCAGGTGATTTTCCCGCCCAAAGCATCATCGCCCGGAATGATGCGAAGTTCGCGGATGACACCCGACAACGGGAAGTGATAGCGGTGGTAGTCGTTGGCATTGAGAAAGGCGTGATAGAATGTGCCTCCGGCAAAAGCATCGCAATATGGGCTGTCGGGACCGATAAGGTTGCGTACGGAATTGAACACGCGGGATTTTACCGCAATCTTCTCGTCCGTGATGATGTACGACTCGTCATCAATCTTCCAAACGCCCTGCGGGATGCAATCGGCCGGAGAGGCCACGATGGAATTGTCATCCGGGAAAGCGACAGGACGTTGGTCCGCAGACGCAAGGCGGCGACTAAAGAAATCGTTGAACGAGTGCCAGTTCGAAGGGTCTTCATACCACCCCCTGGTCATGCCGAGTTCCTCCTGCTGCATCATCAGCTGCTCGTACTCACGGTTCCAGGATTCGGGTGAAGAGAGGAAATTTCCCCACGACTTGCAATAATCCACCAGCCAGCTGCGATAGGGCTCCACATATTGTACCGAGTTGGTGAAAAGAGTCTGGTTCTGCAACGACTCGAGCGGCATGCAATTGATGAAGTAGCAATAACACAGCGCCTGATACATGCGTCCAAAGATGCTGGGTTGCCCGGGGCAGAAAATGACATCCCAGGGCATGGCGGTCTGCGAATGGTCTATGAAATCATAATACGCCTCCAACGACTGTGCAGGATTGGTGGAGGGATCGGGATTGATCGCCCTGCCCTTTTCGATGGCTTCCGTAAGCAGGGCCTTGATGCGGTTGTCCCGCTCCACCAAATCTACCAGCTTCTGCGTAGTGGCGCCATACCGTCTCTCCACCACGGCCGTACTTCCCTGAGCCAGTCCCGACAGGGGGACAACAAACAAGGCTGCCAACAGCAGCATCCTCAACGGACCGTTCATCAGTCTCTTCATAATCAACATTGAATTAACATGCATTTACAGACCACAAAGATACAATAAATTCCGGGACATCTCTTCATCTATCAGCGACAAAACGGAAGCCGAGGGACGGGGTATCGTTGAGGCTGTCAATCGACAGTCGGAGAAAAAACGCGCTCTGTCGGTTTCCCGCTCTCAGGGAACCGTTTCGGAAAGCCTCGGGCTGTTTCGAACGGCGCGCGGTTCCCGGGACAGGATGCGGAGACGAATCAAAGGAGTTCCGTCGCTATTTTTCCATCCGGGCCAGAAATGTTTCGACGTAAGCCCGGCCGATGGGGATGACCGCCGCGTCGCCCTTCATCCGCAACTGTGTATGGCTGTATCCGGCCACATACGGCAATGCCACGACATACGACTTGTGCACCCGCACGAAACGGCCGGCGGGAAGCAGTCCGAGGGTCTTCTTCAGGTTGGTGCGCGACAGGATGTAATGGCCGCTGCAGCGATGTACTTTCGTATAGTTCTCCATCGCCTCGAGGTAGAGGATATCCTCGACCGCAACGACCACGTTGTTGTACTCCTGTTTGAGCGTGATGGAAGCACCCCCGGAGTGACGTCGGACCTCCATGCGGCGCAACGCCCTATTGACCGCACGATCGAAGCGTTCGTAGGAGAAGGGCTTGTGCAGGAAATCGACGGCATCGAGATCGAAGCCGTCCAAAGCGTACTGCGCATAGGCCGTGGTGAAGATCAGGCAGCACCCTGCCGGAAGCACGGAGGCAATCTCCAATCCGCTCATGCCGTTCATCCGGATGTCGAGAAAAACCAGATCGGGGTGGCCGCGACGGATCGCCTCGAGCCCTACGTGCGGTTCGCTGTAGGTTGCGATCTCCAGACCGCCTTTGCGGCGGCAGAACTGCTCGATGACCACCAGGGCCATCGGCTCGTCGTCGATGGCTATGCAACGGATCGTCTTCATATCTGGTACAGGCATATGGTCAGCCGAACGCGGAAGACCCCTTCCCGTTCGGTCGTTTGCAGGTCGAACCGACCGGGGAAAAGCAGTTGCAGCCGCTTGCGGCAATTCTCGATACCGATACCGGGCGCAGCCTCTTCGCGCTGCCGCATCACCGTATTCTCGGTCGTAAAGTCCAGCACTCCGTCACGCAGGCGCAGCCCGATTCGGACCGCACAGTCGGTTTCGGACGAAATGCCGTATTTGAAGGCATTCTCCACGAAGGTGATGAAGAGCATCGGAGGTACCGACGCCCGGGCGTCGTCGATCTCGCCGGTCAGTTCGACCTGTGTGTGGGCGTTCAGGCGCAGCCGCTGCAGGTCGATATACTGACGGATGTATTCCCACTCGTCGGACAACGGGATCAACTCCCGGTCGGTCTGTGCATACATGTAACGCAGGATGTTCGAGAACTTCACGAAGGCGGACTCCGCCCGGTCCGATTTCGACAGGGTCAGGGCATAGAGCGTATTGAGCGTATTGAAGAGGAAATGAGGGTTGATCTGCGCCTTGTAAAGCGCCAGCTCGGCCTTGTTCTTCTCCACCTCCAGCGCCTGACGCGAGAGCATCTGGCGGAAAAGTTCGAACGTCAATTCGATGGCCAGCGAAAAGCCCGTCACCACCAGAAAGAAGAACCAGATGGTCTGTGTCCGCATGTTGCGTCTGACAGTCATCTGCCGCAGATCCGCCGTCATGTCGCTCTCGGGCATCGGGAAGTGCGTGAGCAGGGCCGTCACTGCGACCAGCACCACCATCAGCAGTGCGATCCGGAGGTATCTGCGCTGAAGGAACAGGTGGGCGGGCCTTGTCCGACGATAGGTGAAATAGAGCCCGTAGACATAGGCCACGAGCGCGAGAAAGAACGCCGTATTGTGCACGATCCAGCGGTCCACGGGCAGCAGCGTGATGATCAGCGGCATGATGACCAGGCAGAACAGGAGATCGACATAGCGGGCAATGCGGGTGTGTTTCATATATCGGAAGTCCAACGACAATGCAAAGATAGGATTTTGCGGCATGAAACCACACTTTCTCCATGCGGAGTTTGTCATCACATTCCGGACGTTGGTCACCACATGCTTTTCCTTACGGCACGGGCTACCTAAATTTGTAAAAACCGGGGGCTTACGAACACGACCCCGCAACCGGATCGCAATCTCTCCGCAGTTGAACACTTACATATCCACGGAAAATGAAGAACCGCATCTTTTTTCTCCTCATCGTGGCACCGCTGTTCGGCGGCTGCTCGGGCGAACAGCCGCGGCAAGACGCCGGAAAATACAGGATACTGACTGCCGAACCGGGGGATCTGACGCTCCACGCCGACTATGCCGCCACACTGCGCGGCCGCCAGTGTGTGGAGATCCGCCCCCAGGTCGGGGGCTTCATCACCGACATCCTCATCGACGAAGGGGCTGCCGTACGCAAGGGGCAGGTGCTCTTTGTCATCGACCAGGTGCCCTACCGCGCGGCTCTCGAAACGGCCGAGGCCAACGTCAAGAGTGCCGAAGCCCGTTTGCAGACCGCACGGCTGACCGCAGAGAGCAAGGAGGCCCTTTTCCGCAAACAGGTCGTATCGGAATTCGACCGGCAGACCGCAGCCAACCAACTGCTCGAAGCCGAAGCGGAACTGGCACAGGCCCGGGCCGCGGAGACCAACGCCCGCAACAACCTGTCCTACACGGAGGTGAAGAGCCCCGTGGACGGCGTGGCAAGCATGATCCCCTACCGCGTCGGGGCCCTCGTGGACAGCAGCATCGACGAACCGCTGGTGACCGTTTCGGACGACAGGCGGATCTACGCCTACTTCTCGATGGCCGAAAGCCAGATGCTCGACCTGATCGAACAATACGGATCGCTCGACGAGGCATGCGCCGGGATGTCCGACGTCGGACTGCGGCTCGGCAACGGCTCGGTGTATGGCCTTACGGGGCGCATCGACGCCATCAGCGGTACGGTGGACGAAGGGACCGGGGCCGTCCGCATACGGGCCGTTTTCGAGAACCCCCAACACCTGCTCCGCAACGGCGGCAGCGCAACGGTTTCGGTGCCGACATCCTACAAGAACCGCATCATCATCCCGCAGACGGCCACTTACGAGCTGCAGAACCGCATCTTCGTGTGGAAGGTGGTCGATGGCAGGACCCGGTCGGCTCCCGTCACCGTCTGCAAATACAACGACGGCCGCAACTACATCGTCGAGGCGGGAATCGAGGCGGGCGACGTCATCGTTGCCGAAGGCGCCGGACTGCTGCAGGAAGGCATCCGGGTATTGCCGTCCGAAGAGGGTGAATCTGAAAATGAGACGGCCTTATGACGATCCGGACCTTCATCGACCGCCCCATTCTGGCCGGCGTCATCTCGGTAGTGATTCTCATCGTGGGGTTCATCGGACTTTCGCAGCTGCCTGTCGAGCAGTTTCCCGAGATCGCACCCCCGACGGTCAGCGTATCGGCCACCTACACCGGAGCCAATGCCGAAACCGTGCAGAAGAGTGTCGTCGTCCCCCTGGAAGAGGCGCTCAACGGCGTGGAGAACATGATGTACATGACCTCCACGGCATCGAACAACGGATCGGCCAGGATCTCCGTCTTCTTCCGCCAGGGGACCGACCCCGACATGGCGACGGTCAATGTGCAGAACCGCATCGCCACGGCACAGGGCCTGCTTCCGGCCGAAGTCACCAAGAGCGGCATCACCGTGCGCAAACGCCAGACAAGCAACATCAAGCAGCTGGCGATCTACAGCCCCGACAATTCGTTCGACGAAGCCTTTCTGACCAATTACCTGAAGATCAACATAGAACCCCGTTTGTCGCGCATTGCCGGCGTCGGCGAGGTGAACGTATTCGGATACGAATACTCGATGCGCATCTGGCTCGATCCGGGCAAGATGCTCAAATACGGGCTCGTACCCTCGGACATCACGACCGTACTCGACGAACAGAACATCGAGGCGGCGACGGGAACCCTCGGCGCAGAGTCGGAAAACACCTTCCAGTATGTACTCAAGTACCGGGGCCGTTACGAAAACGAGGTCGATTACGAGAACATGGTCATCAAATCGCTGCCCGACGGCGAGGTGCTGCGCCTGAAGGATGTGGCGACCGTCGAACTGGGAACCCGCGCCTATGACTACATCAACAAGGTGAACGGACATCCGGGCTGCAACATCATGATCGCACAGACATCGGGATCGAATGCCAATGAGATCATCGAAGAGATCGACCGCACGGTGGCCGAGATATCCAAAACCCTGCCCAAAGGAATCCGGCTCGTCGATCTGATGAGCACGAAGGATTTTCTCGACGCCTCGATCCACAGCGTCATCAAGACGCTCGTCGAAGCCATCATCCTGGTGGTGCTGGTCGTCTACGTCTTTTTGCAGAGCCTCCGTTCGACCTTCATCCCGGCACTGTCGATCATCGTCTCGCTGGTCGGTACCTTCGCCTTCCTCTACGCCGCAGGCTTCAGCCTGAACATGCTGACACTTTTCGCCCTGGTGCTGGTCATCGGCACGGTCGTGGACGACGCCATCGTCGTTGTGGAGGCCGTACAGGCCAAATTCGACGAGGGCTACCGCTCGGCCTACCGGGCCACGATCGACGCCATGGGCGGAATCACCTCGGCACTCGTCACCACGACCTTCGTCTTCATGGCCGTTTTCATTCCCGTGAGCTTCATCGGCGGGACAACCGGCACGTTCTATACGCAGTTCGGACTGACGATGGCCGCCGCCGTGGCCGTCTCGCTCGTCAATGCACTGACTCTCAGCCCGGCCCTCTGCGCACTCATCATGACCCCGCATCAGAGTGCCGGCGAGGGCCGGAAGCTGAGCTTTTCGTCGCGCTTCCACATCGCCTTCGATGCCGCATTTCACCGGCTGGTATCGAAATACAAGTTCGGCGTACAGTTCATGCTGCGCCGCAAATGGCTGGCCGGCGCGCTGCTCGTCGCGGCATGCGGGGGATTCGCCGCACAGCTGGCCACGACCAAGACCGGTCTGGTTCCCAATGAGGACATGGGAACCGTGTTCATCGACGTGCGCACCTCGCCCGGCAACAGCACCCGGCAGACACGCATCGTCATGGAACAGATAGACAGCTGTCTGCGCACGATCCCCCAGATCGACATCTACTCCAACACCACCGGCAACTCGATGCTCAGCGGCCAGGGGGCCTGCAACGGCATGTTCACCATCCGGTTGAAGGACTGGAGCAAGCGACCCGACAAGGAGGACGCCATAGATGCCGTGATGGCCGAAATCAGCCGCCGCACGGCCTTCATCACCAGCGCCGACATCATGCCCTTCACCCGCCCGATGATTCCGGGTTACGGCGTGAGCAGCGGCTTCGAAATCTATGTCCAGGATCAGAAGGGCGGCACAACGGAAGAGTTGCTGAAACATACCCGCCAGTTTCTCGAAGCCCTGAACCGAAGGCCCGAGATCGGCCGCGCCACCACGTCGTTCGACACGAAGTTCCCGCAGTATCTGGTCGAGGTCGATGCCGCCCGCTGCAAGCGCAACGGCGTCTCCCCGGCCGATGTGCTGAGCACGCTCTCGGGCTATGTCGGCGGCAGCTACGCCTCGAACATGAACCGATTCTCGAAACTCTACCGCGTGATGGTGCAGGCCCCGCCCGAATACCGGCTCGGCACCGAATCGCTGAACAACATCTTCGTACGCAACGAGGCGGGCGAGATGTCCCCCATTGCGCAGTACCTGACCCTGACGCGCGTCTACGGATCGGAGATTCTCACACGCTTCAACCTCTTCTCCGCCATCCAGGTCAATGGCACCCCGGCCTCGGGATACAGCTCCGGACAGGCCATCAAGGCCGTACGCGAAGTGGCCGCGGCGACCCTTCCGACCGGCTACGGATACGAATTCGGAGGCATGTCGCGCGAAGAGTCCGGATCGGGAAACACCACAACACTGGTATTCGTCATCTGTGTGGTATTCATCTACCTGATCCTCTGCGCCCTGTACGAGAGCATCTTCATCCCGCTGGCCGTGATCCTCTCCGTACCGTTCGGTTTGACCGGCAGCTTCCTATTCGCCAGAATGTTCGGTCTCGAAAACAACATCTATCTCCAGACGGGGCTTATCATGCTGATCGGACTGCTGGCAAAGACCGCCATCCTCCTGACCGAATATGCCGCCGAACGCCGCCGGCTCGGCATGAGCATCGCACAGGCCGCCATCTCGGCCGCCAAAGTCCGTCTGCGGCCGATCCTGATGACGTCGCTCACGATGATCTTCGGTATGCTGCCGCTGATGTTCTCGACGGGAGTCGGGGCCAACGGAAACATCTCGATCGGCGTGGGCACGGTCGGCGGCATGCTGATCGGCACGATCGCCCTGCTGCTGGTCGTCCCGCCCCTGTTCATGATTTTCCAGTATCTGCAGGAGAGATGGATGCCCGGACGAAACACAGAGGAGACAGGCGCGTAAGCCGATCATGCTGAAAAAACACACCCGCATGAAACCGACCGCCATGACGCGTGTCGGCTTGCCGGGTTGGACACCCCCGGATTTTCCGGGACTGCAATTCCCGGACGGCCCGACAAAGTCGGGCGGCTCCGGCAACCCGCACGCCACAAATGCCGTACGGACGGAGTCCTGAGCACGGCACTCGGGCGGCAGATCGTTTTTTCAATCGGGAAAAGTTACAACACGACCCCAAAAAAGGTATCTTTGCCATGTCACCAAATTCATACTATTATGGACAAGAAAACAATTCTCACAATGGTTCTGGCAGGATTCCTTGGCTTGGCTCAAGCCCAAAACAACTCCACGATTGCAGAGCACGTCAAGTCCGCGACAGCCATCAGCAAGGTGTTGGGTGACGGACGGAAAGTAGCTACCGTCATTTTGGAATACGACGCTCCGATCAGCAACAGAAGCCTCTCCCCCGACAGCTATGAGGTCGAAGGGAAAGAGGTCGTCGGTATCTATTCGAACCGCACTCCCGAAACGGCGGCCAACGGGACGGACGGTCCGTATGTGGTCATCGAGGTGAAAGCGGAGGTCGATCTCGACGCCCGTCCGGCTCCTCCCACGGAGGCCGAAATGCAGGAAAAGAAGGAGCGGGACCGCATGCAGGGAGGCCCGGGACTGAGGGCTGGCTGGAGTACCGGAGGTTCGGACGAATACCCGGGCAATGCCGTGGTCCTCCAAAAAAAGGAGATCAGAACCCGCACGGGAAAGGTCTATCGGGCCGACGGAAATCCGATCGTCACGACCGTCGAGACATGTCCCGTGGCCGACCGTTTTACGCAGGAGGAGTTTGTCAGCCCCTACACCGGGCAGACGCTGCCCTACAACATCTTCCTGCCCGAAAACTACGACCCAGGAAAGAAGTACCCGCTGGTGCTGTTCATCCACGACGCCGGAGTGGCAAGCGGCCCGGTCAAACAACCGCTCTACCAGGGTAACGGCGCCACGTCATGGGCCGAGCCCGAGGCACAGGCCCGGCACGAATGCATCGTCGTGGCTCCGGAATACCCCGTCATCACGGTGGACGACAACTGGAACTACAGCCACCATCTGGACACGACGATCGCATTGCTGAAAGAGTTGCAGTCCCGTTACTCGATCGACAGCAAACGCATCTATACCACGGGGCAGTCCATGGGTTGCATGTCGTCCATCGTCCTGATGCTGAAAGAGCCGGAACTGTTTGCCGGAGCCCTGCTCGTAGCCGGGAAATGGAAGCCCGAACTGATGGGGCCGTTGGACAGGCAGAACATCTGGATCATCTCGTGCGAGGGAGACAGTTCGTCGAACACCCTGCAGGGAGAGGCCGTAGCAATATGGCGCCAACAGGGAAGCGACGTATCGGAGGCCACCTGGGAGATGACCCAGACCCGCGAGGAGCTGTCGGGACAGGCCAACAAAATGCGTGCAGAGGGCAACCACCTGCTGTTCACCCACCTTACGGGCGGCAACCACCGTGCCACCTGGTTCGTGGCATACGGCATCGAAGGGATCCAGGACTGGCTGTTCGAGCAACACAGATAACCTGCGGCCGGACAACGGCCGCAGTCCGCGCACCCTGCCCGTCCGGCAGGGCCATCGGGAAAAAGTCCAGGGCCGGGCATCAGCTGATGCCCGGCCCTGGACATATCGGGAGCACGACAGCGGGGCCGTCGCGGCAAATACGGAGCACAACCGGGACGGGACGGCCGCTACCGCATGATCCGGCAGTCGAACAGGGGCCCGGCCACCGCATCCCCGCGGATGGCCCGCAGCGTCACGGTCACCTGCTCCCGGCCCGAAGTCAGCTCGGCGGGAATCGGATAACTCCGCTCCACGTAACGGGCTCCCCAGTTGTGGATGTTCTCGAAACCGATCTTCACGCCGTCCACCTCGATGTCGAACGAGTGGTTGTAGAAGCGGTTGCCCCAATAGGTGCAATAGAGCGTATTGGGCTGCCCGGGATCGACGGCCATGTCGAACGAGAACCACCCGCCGAGGGTTTCCCGGTACTTCCGACCCTCGAACTCATGGGGTTGGGTATTCGTACCGCGGAAGCCGTGGTCACGCTCGGGCTGCATCTCGCCGGGCGTGAACTGCGACACGGTCCGTTCGCGCAGCCACGCCTCACGGTCCTCCTGCATCCGCAGGGCCGCCAGCCGGTCCTGCCATGTCGCCGTGGGCAGGTGGCGGAAATAGACCATCATGCGACGGCCGCCGACCTCGAAATAGGGGATCAGCTCCTTCTGCACGGGCTGCGCCGTACGGGTTTCGAAACGGAGCTTCGCGGCATCCGTGCACCGTACCAGAGACGGGGCATCCGTAACCCGGTCGGTCACCAGCACCGGAATCTCCTCCCTGTCATCCAGTACGGCGCTGAGCACCACCGGCCCGTAGAGATAGGCCCGCAGGGTCGAATCGCCCGGGACAGCCTCCGAACGCAGGGTCCGTCTCAGCGTGAGCCGGACCTCGTCTCCGTCGCGCCATCTGCGGTCGATGGCAAGGTATCCGGCCGCCGCAGGCTCCGCCCGCACGGTCCGGCCATTGACTGCGACCTCATGCCCTGCAGCCCACGACGGGCACCGCAGGTGCAGCACGAAGCGCTCGGGGACCTGAGCCGAGATCCGGAAACGGATCTCGTCGGAGCGGGGAAATTCGGTCTGCTGCTCCAGCCGGATCCCACGCGACTGCCAGTCGAGAGTCGAAGGGATATACAGATTCACGAAGAGGTTGTTGTCGTCACCTCCGAAGAAGTAGATGAACTCGCCGTAACGCGCATGGTTCTCCATGCCCGACCCGACACAGCACCAGAACGAATCGAACGGCAGGCTGAATGTCTTGCGGCATCCGGAGCCCAGCGGAGACATGTAGCAGACCATGCCGTCGTCGGGGTTCTGTGACGGCAGGATCTGGTTGTAGAGCGCCCGCTCGTAATAGTCGGCATAACGCGCCGCCGGATCGTACTGAAAGAGGTGGCGCGTCAGTTTGAGCATGTTGTAGGTATTGCAGGTCTCGCAGGTTCCCTCCGAGAGCCGGGTCGCCAGCATGTCCGGAGCGCCGAAGTGTTCGTGTTCGCTGTTCCCGCCGATCACATAGGAGTGGTGGCCGACGACCCGCTCCCAAAAGAACGAGGCGATGCGGCGGTAGCGCTCCTCGCCCGAACATTCGTATTCGCGGATCGCCCCCACGATCTTCGGGATCTGGGTATTGGCGTGTTTGCCCGGCAGCGAGTCGCGGCCGGCGGCCAGCGGACGCAGGATCTCCTCGTGGTCGAAACGCCGTGCGAGATCGAGGTATCTTCGGTCGCCGGTCAGCACGTAGACGTCGGACAGCGCCTCGGTCATGCCCCCGTGTTCGCAAACCAGGATCCGCGCCATCTGCTCGTCGGAGAGCCCGGAGACCAGATCATCGAGCCAGTCGGCAAAGCGGACCAGCACGGTCAGGGCCTTCGTGTTGGGCGTATACCGGCAGATATCGACCAGACCGGCAAACTCCTTGTGCAGGGTATAGAACGGCACCCAGCCTCCGTTGAGGTCGAAACCCTGGGAACGGATGTCGCCGCGGGAGAGTTCGGCAAACAAGTCCCGGCTCCGCTCGAAGCCCGCCAGCAGGCCGGTACCCTCCCGTTCCTGACACTCGGAAAGGGCATCGACGCAATAGTTGATCCGACTCAGGCACACGGAGTCGCCCGTCGATGCATACATCATCGCCAGGGCCGAAAGATAGTGTCCGAAAGCATGGCCCGAGGCTCCGGAATTCTCCCACCCGCCGTATCGGGGAACGGATGTCTCCAACCCCGCCTCGGAGCGGAAACCCGAAAGGAAACGGTCGGGGTCCATCGACAGGAGCCAGCGGCGGTCCATCTCCTGGGCATGGAGGAACGGGCCGCCCGTGATCCGGACAGCGCGCAAAGGGGCCGGGCACACCTCAGGAGCAACCCGGACATGCGGTTCGCACCGGATCGGCCCTGTCTCCCTTTTCGCTTCGGCGCCATGCGGCGCCATCAGAAATACAAGAGCGGCAAGTTGCAACAAACAGTGACGGTTCATCGGCTTGTGTTTATATAGTTAAAAAAGGTACTCTGCCGCAACCGGCAGGGCATGACAAAGTTGGGATTTTTCCGCAATCCGATCTTCCACGGAATTTGCAAATTGTTGTGCAATATTCGCACCGCGTGTTGTCGAAACAAACAAGAAACCGGACCAAACGGACAACATGAGGTCAGACGGGCGACATAAAATATCGGAAAATACGCAGCAAGGCCCATTTTTGCAAATATCACACAAGCATCGGCAAAAATTACACGGGATCGGTATCCTTTCGACTCGTATTTTTGTGTACCAATCCTAAGCAACGCATACACAATGGACATCGGATTTCAGACGGCCGATTACATCGTCTTCGGCGCATATGCCCTGATCATCGTCGCAATCGGGCTGTTCGTATCCCGTTCGGGCCGGGAGAAAAGCTCCTCGGACTATTTTCTGGCGGGCAGGAACCTCTCCTGGTGGGCCATCGGCGCTTCGCTGATCGCAGCGAACATCTCGGCGGAACAGTTCATCGGCATGTCCGGATCGGGATTCCGGATCGGAATCGGAATCGCCGCCTACGAATGGATCGCAGCGGCATCGCTGATCATCGTGGCGAAATACCTGCTGCCGATCATGATCAGGAAGCGTATCTACACGATGCCGCAGCTGCTCAACGAGCGGTACGGCAGCGGCGTCGGCATGGCCTTCTCGATCTTCTTCCTCATGCTCTACCTGTTCGTCAATCTCACGTCGGTGGCATGGCTCGGGGCGCTTGCCATGAACCAGGTGCTCGGCATACCGATGATGTGGGGAGTCGTCGGCCTGCTGCTCTTTTCGGGCGTCTACTCCATCTACGGCGGGCTGAAAGCCGTCGTATGGACCGACGTGATCCAGGTGGTCTTTCTGGTGGGAGGAGGGCTCATCGCCGTCTACTTCGCACTCAAATCGGCCGACCCATCCACTTCGGTCATGGCCGACGGGAGCGCATGGGCCGGACTGCAGCACGTTTTCGACACGATCCGCGGCACACAGGGCGACTGCCACCTCAACATGATCATCCCCGACGGAACGATCGTTGCGGACCCTGCCTCGGGACAGCGGTTCGACATATCGAAGGACCTGCCGGGACTCTCCCTGCTGCTCGGATCGATCTGGGTGACCAACATCGGATTCTGGGGATTCAACCAGTATATCATCCAGAAAGGACTGGCCGCCCGCTCGCTCCATGAAGCCAAGAAGGGACTGCTGTTTGCCGGATACCTGAAAATACTCATTCCGCTGATCGTCGTCATCCCCGGAATCACGGCCTATGTCCTCTTCCGCAACCCGCATCTGGTCGAGGGCATCGGGAACACGATCACCACGGCCGACAGCGCCTATCCCTGGCTGCTGAAGAACTTCACGCCCACGGGCATCAAGGGCGTAGCCTTCGCGGCACTGGTCGCAGCCATCGTATCCTCGCTGGCCAGCATGCTCAACAGCACCTCGACCATCTTCACCATGGACATCTACAAACGGCACATCGCGCCGCAGGCCTCGGAAAGGCAGCTGGTGAAGGTGGGGCGCATCGTCGCCTTCTGTGCGCTGCTTATCGCCATGGCAGCCGTCAAGCCGCTGCTGGGCGGACTCGACCAGGCATTCCAATACATCCAGGAGTATTCGGGCTATGTCTATCCGGGGGTCACCGTCGTATTCGGCATGGGTCTGCTGTGGAAGAAGGCGACGAACCGGGCCGCACTCTGGACCTCGGTCCTGACCATCCCCGTGGGAGTCGCACTCAAGTTCGCATGCCCCGAAATGGGATTCGTACTCCGAATGGGATACGCATTCATCATCTTGGTAATCATAGCCGTAACCCTGTCGCTGCTCGACCGCGGCGAATCGGTCACGGACGAGGAGCGGACGGAGGCGGCCGACAGGCAGACGAAACGGGCGGCTCGGGTATTGGCAGCCCTGGCCGCCGTCTCGATCGCCGCAGGAGCCGCATTCGGGAAGTGCTGGGCCCGCTACCATTTCGACGCGATCTTCATGCTCGGCACGCTGCTCGGATTCATCGCCCTGATCGTATGGACCAACGCCGCAAGCCCGACAAAGAGCCGCCGGGCCTATACGACGGACCGGGATACATTCGCATTCTCCCCGGGACTTACGGTTGCGGCCTGGGGAATCGTTGTCATCCTCACCGCAATATATGCCGTCTTCTGGTAGATCCCGCACGAAACAACTTCAAAAAAACAAACCGCTTAAAACCAAAAACCAAATGAAAACCTGCAACTTACAAGTCATTCAGAGGCTTTTCACGAGGGGGGGGGGAGTTGCTCGTCACACTTCTCCTGCTCTCGGGATGTTCCGATGAATCGTCGGAAAGAGCAGCCTACGACCCGCGCAAACCGCTCGTACTCGAAAGTTTCTCGCCGCATGAAGGGGGCGTGGGAACACAACTGATCATCCGGGGTGAAAACTTCGGATACGACGCCTCGAAAATCCGGGTGCGCATTGCCAACAACGAAAACCGGGAGGCCCGGGTCATCAGCGCCAAGGGCAACCGGATCTATGCGATCGTTCCGGCCCGTGCCGATACGGGCCACGTCACCGTCACGATCGGCGAGGGCGACGAGATGCAGGAGGCTTCGTTCGAGGAGGAGTTCCTCTACGAATTCAAGTCGAACCTCTCGACGCTGTGCGGCGGCTCGCGGCTGGAGGATGTGGACGGGTCGTTCAAGGAGGCACAGTTCTCCCGTCCGATGCGCCTGGCGCTCGACGACGAGAACAGCCTGCTCTTCGTCCTCGAAAGCGACAACTACAAGGCGCTCCGCATGGTCGATCTGATCAACCAGACCGTCACGACCCCCTGGCGCGGACCCGGATTCAACAACGTCCGCACGGTCAGCTTCGGCCTGACGCGGGACACGCTCCTGATCGGGGTGGAAGGCGGCAGCCAGAACCTCTCCACAATCTTCCTGCTGCGCTCCGACGGATTCGTCCGCCAGAAAAACTACTCCGTAGGGTCGGGATCCAATGCCTCGATCGTCAATCCGGTAGACGGAGAACTCTTCGTGAACAACTACTACAACGGGTCCGTCCTGCGATACGACCGGGCAACCGCAACGACAACCGAACTGGCCCGGCCCTTCAAGCAGAATACGGACTTCTCGTTCTGCTGGAGCACCGACGGCAAATACCTCTACGCCCTATGCATCGACTGTCCGGGATCGCACTCCGCCATCATGCGCATGGAGTACGACTTCGAGACGAAGACCCTCGGCGAACCCGCACAATGGGTCGGTGTGGACGGACAACCCGGATATCAGGACGGTGTGGGCGACGAGACCCGCATCAACGCCCCCTACCAGATGTGCGCCAGCCAGCAGGGAGACTATTTCCTGGCCGACACCTGGAACCACTGCATCCGCCGCATCGTGGACAACAAGGGGCAGGCCACGGTGACGACCTACGCCGGAGTGCCGAACTCCCCCGGATACACCGAGGGCGACCCGCTGCAGGCCCAGTTGCAGTTCCCGACCGGAATCGCCATCAGCGACGACGGAACGGTACTCTACGTCGCAGACAAGGAAAACAACCGTATTGTAAAAATCACCGTAGAATAAGCGCCATGAAAGGATATCTATACTCACTCATTCTCGTCCTTTTCGTCCTGACCGGGGCGTGGGGCCCCGACGCGGCCTGCGCGCAGGGACACGAGAAACCGGACTCGCACGTCGTACAGGGGAAAGTCGTCGATACGGACGGACTGCCGCTGGTCGGCGTCAATGTCATTGTCAAGAACCAGCCCGGACTGGGCACGAACACCGACATCGACGGAAATTACCGGATCCGGACCGGAGCGAACGAAACACTCGTGTTCAGTTACCTGGGTTATGCCACCCAGGAGATTCCGATCGTGAGCAAGAGCACGATCGACGTACAAATGGCGGAGGACTCCAACGCCATGGAGGAGGTGGTGGTGGTCGGAGCCGGCTACCAGAAGCGGGCCTCGGTCGTCGGGGCCGTCGCCTCGATGAAGATGGAGGACCTGAAGGTCCCGACGGCAAACATCTCCAACTCGCTGGCCGGGAATGTCCCGGGAATCATCGCCGTACAGCGGTCGGGAGAGCCCGGAAAAGACGCCTCGGAATTCTGGATCCGCGGCATATCGACCTTCGGAGCCAACTCGTCGGCCCTCGTTCTGGTCGATGGAATCGAGCGTGACTTCAACGAAATCAACGTCGAGGACATCGAATCGTTCTCCGTGCTGAAGGACGCCTCGGCCACGGCGATCTACGGACAGCGCGGAGCCAACGGCGTCGTACTGATCACCACCAAGCGGGGCAAGGAGGGCAAGGTGAACATCAATTTCAAGACCGAATACGGCATCTCGTCCTCGGCCTTCGAACGCGAATTCGTCGATGCCGGGACCTATGCGGCCCTGGCAAATGAAGCCCGCATGACCCGCTACCAGGACCCCGTATACAGCGACAACGAGCTGGAGATCATCAAGTACGGCCTCGACCCGGACCTCTACCCCAATGTCGATTGGCAGAAACTCCTGCTCAAGGACCACACCTCGACGTTCAAGGCCATGCTCAACCTGAGCGGCGGCGGATCGACGGCCCGCTACTACATCTCGGGATCCTACTACAAGCAGGACGGCATCTACAACGACAACCTGAAGGAGGAGTACGGACGCGGCTCGGGCTACAACCGCTACAACTACAGGCTCAACACCGACGTGAACATCACCAAAAGCACGATCCTCGAGGTCGGTATCGGCGGGTGGGTCACCGACCAGCGCAATCCGGGCCTGGCCGTAGACGACAACTTCTGGCAGTCGATCGGCCGCATGACCCCGATCGCCGTGCCGCTGCGCTACTCGAACGGACAGCTCCCGACCTACGGATCGAACAACAACGAGATCTCGCCCTACGTCCTGCTCAACTACACGGGATACCAGGCCTACTGGGAAAACAAGGTGGAGACGAACGTCGGGATCAAGCAGGATCTCGGTTTCATCACCGAAGGCCTCCAGTTCTCGGGACGCTTCTCCTACGACGGGTTCAACGACCAGCGCACCAACCGGCTGAAACGACCGGCCCTCTACAAGGCCGAACGCGTGAGGGACATGAACGGAGACCTGATCACGACCCGGATATTCGACGAGCAGACGCTGCACCAGTCTACCTCGACCTCGGGCTGGCGGCGCGCCTACGGAGAGCTCCAGCTCGGCTACGACCGCACGTTCGGCAAACACCGCGTCGGCGGACTGCTCTTCTACTACATGCAGTCCTACTCGGAAATGGCCTCGGTCGGCGACACATCGGCCACCGACCAGATATTCAAGACCATTCCCCAGCGCAACATGGCCCTCTCGGGGCGCGTGACCTACGGATACGACGACCGCTACCTGCTGGAGTTCAACTTCGGATACTCGGGATCCGAAAACTTCGAACCCGAAAACCGGTTCGGATTCTTCCCGGCAATCGCCGCGGGATGGGTCATCTCGAACGAGAAGTTCATCAAGAAGAACCTGCCGTGGCTCACCATGCTGAAGATCCGCTACTCCTACGGGCAGGTCGGCAACGACCGCATCAGCGGCGGCCGATTTCCCTATCTGACGACCGTCGTCGGGGGCGGAGGCATCAGTTTCGGCAACCAGGGATCCAACTCGGTGAGCGGCATCCGCATCGGCCTGATGGGATCGAGCGGCCTGACATGGGAGGTCGCCACGAAGCAGGACCTGGGACTGGACCTGAAGATCGCCGACCGGTTCGACCTGACGGTGGACATCTACCGCGACAACCGCGACGACATCTTCATGCGACGGGCCTATCTGCCCGGAACGGTCGGCCTGCTCGCCATCAGCGATACGGACAACCAGAACCCGTGGGGAAACGTCGGAGCCATGCAGTCGGAGGGCATCGACGGAAACTTCGGATTCACGCAGCCGATCGGGAAGGATTTCGTCTTCACGCTCCGGGGCAACCTGACCTATGCACACACGAAGGTGCTCCGCTACGACGAAGCGGCCAACGCCCTGTGGTACCGCATGACGCAGGGCTACAAGTGGAGCCAGAACAAGGGCCTCATCGCCCTGGGACTCTTCAAGGACGAGGCGGAGATCGCCAGCAGCCCGAGCCAGTACGACCTGGAGCTGATGCCCGGAGACATCAAATACAAGGACATCAACGGCGACGGCATGATCGACGACGACGACATCGTGCCGATCGGCAACACGAAAAACCCGGAGCTCGTCTACGGATTCGGACTGAGCGCCCAATGGAAGGGATTCGATTTCAGCGTCCTGTTCCAGGGGTCCGGAAAGACGGACGTCATCCTGGAGGGATACAGCGTGTTCCCCTTCTCGGAGGGCGAATACGGCAACGTGCTCTCCATCGTAGCCGACCCGAGAAACCGGTGGATATCCCGCGAGATATCCGGCACTCCGGACACGGAGCGGCAGGACGCCATCTTCCCGCGACTCTCCTACGGGGCGCGAGAGAACAACCAGAAATGGTCCACGTGGTGGCTGCGCGACGGGCGCTTCCTGCGTCTGAAGAACCTCGAAGTGGGCTACACGCTGCCCCAGACCTTCACGCGCAAGTTCAAGGTGGAGCGGGCCCGGATCTATTTTCTCGGATACAACCTCGCCTGCTGGGCCCCGTTCGACTGGTGGGATCCGGAACAGGGCAGCGTGAACGGCAACGTCTACCCGATTCAGAAAACCTTCACGTTCGGTCTGAACGTCAGCTTCTAACCCGATATACAACATGAAAACGATACGCAACATCATCACCCTGTCCCTCTTCGCGCTCAGCGCGGCGCGTTGCAGTTTTCTCGACGTCGAGAACTACACCCGGGACATGCAGCAGTACGACTCGATCTTCCTGAAAGAGACCACGACCAAACAATGGCTGTGGAACGTCTACAGCTCATTGGCCGACGCCCCGGCATTCAACAGCGGCGGAACCTTCTACGCTTCGGACGAAATGGTCTGGAACGACTCGGAACAGGCCTGCCAGAAATACCACAACTGTCAGTACTCCTCCTCCAACCAGCTGTGGGAGGACCGATACGCCAAGATGTACATCGGCATCCGGACGGCCTCGATCTTCATCCACAATGTAGCCAAATGCCGCGAGGTGTCGCAGACCGAACGCGAACACATGGAGGGCGAGGCCCGTTTCCTGAGGGCCTATTTCTACTACACGCTGCTCAAGCAGTACGGCCCCGTTCCGGTCGTACCGGACGAGGGGCAGGACATATCGCTCGATTACAACGAACTGGCCATTCCCCGAGCCTCGCTGGACGAATGCGTGGACTTCATCGTCACCGATCTGGAGCGTGCCGCCCGAATACTGCCCACCGAGTACGCCTCGACCTGGATCGGGCGCGCCACCCGCGGAGCCGCACTCGCCCTGCGGGCCAAAGTGCTGCTCTACGCTGCCTCGCCGCTCTTCAACGGCAACACCGACCTGTTCAACCTCAAGGACAACGAAGGCCGGGTGCTGATTCCCCAGGAGTACGACGCCTCGAAATGGGCGCGTGCGGCCGCTGCGGCCAAGGAGGTGATCGACATGAACCTCTACTCCCTGTTCACGGTCAGGAAGAGCGACGATACGGTGCCGCTGGCCGACAACGTCCCGACGGACAACTTCCCGAACGGCGCCGGCGACATCGACCCCTATGAATCCTATGCACAGCTCTTCAACGGCGAGACGCCGCTGACACTCAACAACGAATTCATATTCATGCGCCAGGGCGGTACGGCCGACGTGAACTTCTTCGTCGGGCGAGCATTCCCCTACTCGCACAAGGGTTCCAACGACATGGCCGCCACGCTCAAACAGGTGGATGCATACTACATGCGCGACGGGCGGGACAAGGACCAGGCCAGCGAAGAGTATCCCTATTACACCGAGGGATTCACCGACGGATCCACGAACGACCCGTTCGTCCCGAGCGACTGCCACCGGATGTGGCTCAACCGGGAACCGAGGTTCTACGCCTCGATCGCATACAACGGCTGCATCTGGGAGAACGGCACGGCGGACCAGTCGCTCCAGAACTTCCGATGCAACTACTACCGCGCCGGGCAGGACGGCAAACAGCTGTCGCGCCCCTACAATTACCCGCTGACCGGAATCGGAATCAGGAAATACTACAACCCCGACGATTCGTGGGACACGGGAGGCCGAACGACCTACAAGCCGCAACCCGAGATCCGATATGCCGACGTGCTGCTGTGGTACGCCGAAGCGCTCAACGAGATACCCGAGGGCGCCGAGTACACGTTCAACGAGGTCATCTCGGACCAGCCCATCGTGGTCAGTCGCAACGTGGCCGAGATGCGGAAGGCATTCAGCCAGGTCCGCTTCCGGGCCGGACTGCCCGACCTCCCGGACGCCGAATACCAATCGGCCGCCACATTCCGCGACAAGATCAAGCGCGAACGCCGCATCGAGTTCTTCATGGAGGGCATACGCTACTACGACGTGCGCAGGTGGAAAGACGCCGAGACCGACGAAAACGAACCCATCATGGGTCTGAACGTCGATATGAAGGGTTCCGGCACGCAGAAGGAGCGGTTCTACGACCAGACTCCGACACAGATCTCGAAAGTATTCATGTCCAAAATGTACCTCTGGCCGTTCAGCGACGCCGAACTGCAGCGGAACACGAAGCTGACACAGAACCCGGGATGGTAGGACTCACGATCAAAAAAACAACAACATGAAAAGGATATTATTAACTTTGTTCGTCGCAATGGGCTTGTGCACGGCCTGCGACGAGGGGCTGCCCGACGAAATTTTCGTCAAACACGTGCTGATCAACCAGAACGGATTCCGCGAATACGAACTCAACTACGTGAACACGTCGGTCAAGGATACGATCATATCCGTTGCGGTCAATGGGTCGTCGCGGCTCGACCGCGACGTACGGGTCGATCTGGCCATCAACCCCGACACGCTCGACGGGTACAACTGGGAGAAGTACCGCAACGACAGGAGCCTCTACTACGAACTGCTGCCCGAAACGTGCTACTCGTTCGAGGGCGAAGGGATCGTCATTCGGGCCGGGACGGAATACAGCGATGTTCCCATCCGCTTCTACCTCGACAAGATCGACAAGGAGAAGAACTACATCCTGCCCATTTCGATCGTCAATGTCTCCGAATTCTCGATCGGCGACCCGAAATACAGCACGATTCTGATGAACGTCATCCTGTCGAACGAATACTCGGGAACCTATTCGCTTTCGGGAACCATCCGCGAAGTCTCGACAGGCGACTATATGGACGTGCGCATGAGCCGGACCCTGCGCGTGGTCGATCCGGCGACCGTTTCGTTCTACGCCGGGAACACAGCCGAAAACGCCGTAAACCGCGAGAACTACCGGATCGACATGACGGTCAATCCGGACTCGACGCTGACCTTCACGCCCGAGCATCCCGATCTGATCGAGATCATCAGCGACGAGCCGAGTTTCGACCCCAAGAACCCCAAGAACAAGATTCTGGTGGAACGGACGGTAGACTCGCAGAATTCGCACAAATCATTCGTCGTCACGACATTCTATGCCTACTACACCTACATCGACAAGACCGATCCGGAAGACCCGATCGAAATGCGGTGGGAAGGGACGCTGTCGCGGACGAAAACCGTCACGACCAAATAATCGAACCGAAAAACGAACAACAACCATGAAACGGCTTTTCCCGAAAATGATTCTCGCACTCTCGATGTGCTGCTTCGCGCCCAGACTCCGTGCCCAGGAGTTCCCGTTCCGCAATCCGGACCTCCCGATCGAAGAACGGGTGCGGGACCTCATCTCCCGACTTACCCCCGAAGAGAAGGCGGCGCAGATGCAGAACTTCACACCGGCCGTCGAACGGCTCGGCATTCCGGCCTACAACTGGTGGAACGAGTGCCTGCACGGAGTCGGCCGCTCGCAGGACAAGGTCACGGTCTTTCCGCAGGCCATCGGCCTTGCGGCCACGTTCGACCCCGAGGGCGTGGAGCGCATGGGCGGGATCATCGCGGCTGAAGCCCGCGCGATCTACAACGAGGCGAACCGGTCGGGGAAAGGCGGCATGCAGTACAAGGGGCTCACGTTCTGGACCCCGAACATCAACATCTTCCGCGACCCCCGGTGGGGTCGCGGCCAGGAGACCTACGGCGAAGATCCCTTCCTGACCGGCCTGCTGGGCAAGGCGATGGTCAGCGGACTGCAGGGGCGGGACACACTGCGCCTGAAGGTCTCGGCCTGCGCCAAACACTTCGCCGTGCACAGCGGTCCCGAGTCGTCGCGCCACGTATTCGACGCCGAGGTGAGCGACTACGACCTGTGGGACACCTACCTGCCCGCATTCCGCGACCTGGTCGTCGATGCGCGCGTCAGTGCCGTCATGGGGGCCTACAACCGCTTCCGGGGCGAACCCTGCTGCGCGAGCGATCTGCTGCTGCTCGATATCCTGCGCGGATACTGGGGCTTCACGGGCTACGTCACTTCGGACTGCGGAGCCATCGATGACTTTTTCCGCAACCACCGGACCCATCCCGACGCAGCGACGGCCGCAGCCGATGCCGTGATCCACACGACGGACCTCGACTGCGGACAGGTATTCGCCCATCTCCCGGAGGCGATGCAGCGCGGCCTGATCGACGAACGCGAGATCGACCAGGCGCTCGCCCGACTGCTGACCATCCGCTTCCGGCTCGGCATGTTCGATCCCGAAGAGAACGACCCCTATGCGACACTGCCCTACTCGGTCCTGGAGAGCCCGGCACACAAGGCCCACGCCCTGCGGCTGGCACAGGAGTCGATGGTCCTGCTCAAAAACGACGGAATCCTGCCGCTGCAGCACAACCTGACCCGGATCGTCGTGCTCGGGCCCAATGCCGACAACCCGGAGGTACAGTTGGGCAACTACAACGGATTCCCGTCCGAGATCGTCACCCCGCTCGAAGGAATCCGGACGAAGACCGGAGCCGAGGTTCTCTACCTGCAGGCCTCGGACTACACGGAGGCCACCTGCGCGGACGGGGAGATCGCCCGGACACTCGAAGGGGCCGATCTGGCCATTTTCGTCGGCGGAATCTCTCCCCGGCTCGAAGGCGAGGAGGGAGACGCCGGAAGGAACGCACCGGAAGGATTCGCCGGAGGCGACCGCACGAGCATCCGGCTGCCCCGGGCCCAGACCGAGGTGATGCGGCAAATCCATGAAGCCGGCATACCGCTCGTATTCGTCTCCATGTCGGGAAGCGCGCTCGCGTTCCCCTGGGAGGCCGAGCATGCCGACGCCATCCTTCAGGCCTGGTACGGCGGGCAGGCTGCCGGGACGGCCGTGGCCGACATTCTGTGGGGCGACTGCAACCCGTCGGGGCGCCTGCCCGTAACGTTCTACGCCGACGACTCCCAACTGCCGGATTTCACCGACTACTCGATGCGGGGCCGGACCTACCGCTATTTCGCCGGCGAGCCGCTCTATCCCTTCGGATTCGGACTGAGCTACTCCACCTTCGCATACGACACCCCCGTCTGCCGGACGCGGCACCCCCGCACGGGCGAGCCGATCACAATAACAACCCGGGTACGCAACACGGGCGACCGAACGGGCGAAGAGGTCGTACAGCTCTACCTAAGCCACCCGGATGCTCCGGAGCCCAAACCGATCCGTGCACTCAAGGGGGTGCGGCGCATCACGTTGCGGCCCGGTGAAGCACAAACGGTGGAATTCACGCTCATGCCCCGCGACCTGGCGCTGGTACAGCCCGACGGGAAGTCGGTCTGCGCACCGGAGACGATCCGGTGTTACATCGGCGGGGCGCAACCCGACGCCTCGCCGGAGAGCGAACGGCGCAGCTGCCCGATCCGCATCTCGGGAACAGCGAAGGTGCTGCCCCGATAGGGGATCCCACTCCCAGACGGAACAGGGACCCGGTTAGCGCAAAGATAGCACAAACAACTGCAAACGTAAGGCAAGTTACACTCAATCAAACAGCCTTACTTTGTATATGAAAGCCCATCGGACACTCTGCCCGCAGGCAACGCTAAACCAACACTAACCAACAACCTATTCCGTATGAAGAACTTTGTACTTCAACTGGCATTCGTATTGTCGCTCCTTGCCGGAGGCGGCAGTACGGCAAGGGCCGCCGGAACCCGACAGATGACCGGGGAGGCACGGATCACCGTCTCCGGAAAGGTCGTCGATGCCAAACACAGGACTCCGCTCGCCGGGGTGAACGTAACGGTCGAGGGGACCTCGACCGGTGTCACGACCGGTATGGACGGGATCTACCGGATCCAGCTCACGCCCGGGCAGTCGCTGCGGTTCTCCTACCTCGGCTATGCGGACCATGTGGCCAGGATCAGCGGAGCCGTATCACACCTCGACGTACAGCTCGAGGAGAGTTCGACCAGCCTCGACGATGTGGTGGTGGTCGCCTACGGCACCCAGCGAAAGGGTGACGTGCTCTCCTCGATCAGTACGGCCGGATCGAAAGAGCTCATGCGCGCACCCGTTTCGACAACTTCGGGGGCCCTGATCGGCAAAATCGCCGGAGTGAACAGCCGCAACACCGAAGGCACACCCGGATCCTCGGCGAACATCCAGATCCGAAACCTCGGCACCCCGCTCTACGTCATCGACGGAGTCGTGAGCGACGCCGGACACTTCAATCAGCTCGGACTGACCGACATCGAATCGATATCGGTCATCAAGGACGGAGCCGCAGCCATCTACGGCGTCAAAGCCGCCAACGGCGTGGTGCTCGTACAGACCAAACGCGGCAAAAACACCGGAGGCAGGATCTCGGTCGGCGTGAACGCCTATTACGGCTGGCAAAGCTGGAACCGTTTTCCGGAGATGGGCAATGCCTACGAAGTGACGCGCGCCGAATACGAAGGGCAGATCAACAGCGGCGTGGCGGTGGACGTGGCCGCGGCCAAGGAGCGGCTGCAGAAATACAAGGAGGGGTACTACAATCCCGAGACGGGCGAGGACTACCGCTCGTTCGACTGGACTTCGTTCGCGCGCAAGAATGTTCCGCAAAGCTATTTCAACATCTACTCGTCGGGCGGCGGCGACCGCGTCAATTACTATGTATCGATCAGCAAGGTCGATCAGGACGCCGTCTTCAAGGACTTCAATTTCAACCGCGCCAACTTCCAGGCCAACGTCTCGGCCAACATCACCGACAACCTCTCGATCAGCATGGCGTCGTCGGGACGCAAGGAGGTCCGCAAGAACCCCGGACTGGAGTCGGACGACGACTACATGTACATGCGCTGGGGCATGATCGCCAACGACCCGCGCTACCGCCCGTATGCCAACGACAACCCCAAATACCCGGCATACAACGACTACGGGAACGGGCTGTTCAACCTCGGAGCCAAGGATATCAGCAACGCCGGGTTCTACGAGGACATCTGGCGGGTGTTCCAGGGCACCTGGGACATCAAGTGGAAAACCCCGCTGGAAGGGCTCACCGTGAAAGGACTCTATTCGTACTATTACGCCACCAAAGAGCGTACGGCATTCCAGAAGGCATACGACTTCTACAGCTACGACTACGCGACGGATACCTACAATGTCGTCAAACGCATGGAGGATTCGTGGATGCAGCGCGGAGAGGACGGCATCGAGGAGAACACCTACCAGTTCACGCTGAACTACGACCGGACATTCGCCGAAGACCACCACGTGACGGTGCTGGCCGGATTCGAGGCCCAGAACCGCAAGGCACAGAGTCTGCTGGTGGCTCAGAATCCGGTGGAGAACAACTTCATCCCGATCCTGACGGACAACCGGGACCTGATCGCCTACCTGACCGACGGATTCTACGAATGGGCCACGGCCGGATTCATGGTGCGCGGCTCCTATGCCTACAAGGACCGCTATCTGGTGGAGTTCGCCGGCCGCTACGACGGCTCGTGGCGTTTTCCGAAGGAGAACCGGTGGAGTTTCTTCCCGTCGGTATCGGCAGGCTGGCGCATATCGGAAGAGCCCTTCTTCAAGGAGAGCTCCGTGAGCAACTGGTTCAGCAACCTGAAGGTTCGCTTCTCCTACGGAGAGATGGGTGACGACAACGTTCCGGGATACGGCGATTTCGACTATCTGGGAGGATACACCTTCAACAACGGCTCGGCAATCATCTCCAAAGACCCGGCCGGGGCCCTCGAAGGCAGTTTCATCAAGGGTTCGGCTGCCCGTCAGACTCCCGTTACGACCGTGAGCTGGATCACGGCGAAGATGATCAACCTCGGCATCGACGCCGGGTTCTTCAACAACAGGCTGACCGTGGAGTTCGACATGTTCCAGCGCCGCCGGTCGGGACTGCTCGCCGACAGCGAACTGATCCTGCCGGCCGAGGTGTCGGTACGGATCCCCAAAAAGAACCTCAACACGGACATGACGACCGGTCTGGATGCCGCCGTACGCTGGAACGACGAGACCCGGGGCGGATTCCGTTACTATGCCGGATTCAACATGAGCCTGGCCCGGCTGAAGAACGTATTCGTCGCCAACGAACGCACGAACAATTCATGGGACCGCTACCTGTGGTCATCGAACAACCGCTGGGCCAATGCCTCGGGCAGGGGTTCGGCCTGGCTCTATCAGGTCGTCGGGCAGTTCAGGACACAGGAGCAGATCGACAACCATCCGGTAGACATCGACGGGCAGGGCAACCGCACCCTGCTGCCGGGAGACTACTACTACAAGGACTGGAACAACGACGGCAAGATCAACGACTATGACCTCCGCCCGCTGGGATACGGGTCGGATCTGCCCTACCTGAACTTCGGCATCAACATCGGATTCGAATGGAGGGGAATCGACTTCGCGGCCGACTTCGCAGGGGCTTCGATGCAGACCTATGTCTTCACGACCGATGCCCGCTACCCGTTCTGGGACCAGAACCGGAACGCCCCCAAATACATGCTCAACGACCGGTGGCACCACGAAGACATATTCGACCCGACCTCACCGTGGGTTCCGGGGACCTATCCGGCCATCCGCTCGAACAAGAAGGACTACGAGACCGGATCGTTCAAGGACCAGAGTTCGTTCCTGCTCAACAACACGAACTACCTGCGTCTGAAAAACCTCGAGATCGGCTATTCGCTGCCGGAAAGATGGCTGTCGAAGGTGAAGATCGAAAAGCTGAGAATCTACGTCAATGGCTCGAACCTCTTCTCGATCGACAACCTCCACGACAAGGGGCTCGACCCGGAACAGGGCGTAAGTTCCGGACTGAACTATCCGATACACCGTGTGTACACGATCGGAGCCAACCTCGTTTTCTGAACACCAACCGACAACACGACAACATGAAAAAGATTCTGACATACATCTCGGCACTCGCCCTGAGCTGCGGCGCGATGACCTCGTGCGACAAGTGGTTCGACGTGGAGATCCGCAGTATCGAGACCGAAGAAGACGTCTTCTCGAGCAAAGACGGCATACTGAGCGTACTGGCAAACATCTACGGCCGGCTGCCCGACGACCAGGGATTCAATGCCGACGTCATGAACGACTGGGACGAGTCGATCACCGACGCCTATGAGACCCGCGAATTCCTCGGCAGTTCGCACCGACGGTACTGGGACTACGACCTCGTGCGCGAGATCAACCTCTTCATCGAAAACCTCGACAAGTACGGCACACAGTACCTGCAGCCCGAAGACCTGGCCTATTTCCGCGCCGAAGGGCGTTTCCTGCGGGCCTACGTCTACATGCAGTTTGCCAAAAACATGGGCGGCGTACCGCTCATCACGCGTTCGTTCACCTTCGCCGAAGGCAACGGCAGCGCAACCTACTACCAGTTCCCCAGAAATACGGAGGACAGCACCTACTGCTTCATCATCGCCGAATGCGACTCGATCAAACACGATCTCGACGTGCGTTCCGGATCGAACGTCGTGAAGAACCGCGCCAGCTACGGCGCAGCCCTGGCCCTCAAGTCACGGGCCGCACTCTACGCCGCCTCGATCGCACGGTATACTCCGACCCGCAAGGATCTGGTGCTCCGCACCGACGGCTGGGAGGCCGGCATTCCCGAAGAGCGGGCCGAATTCTTCTACCGGAAGGCCTTGGAGGCCTCCGAAGAGTTGATCATCGACAACGCCGGGCTCTATCGGCTCTACGACCTCAACACCGACAAGGTCGAGAACTTCTACGAGGCACTCACAAAAAAGAATGAAAACAACCCCGAAGTGATCTTCGTGAAGGACTACGACGGAACAAACATTCTCAACAACTTCACGGAAACCGTCATCCCGCGCAGCATGCGGGTGTCGGGAGGTTCGCACGTGGGACCGTCGCTGAATCTGGTCGAGCAGTTCGAAACGGCGGACGGCCGGGTCCGCCCGCTCAGGACGGTGGTCGGAGAGACCGAGCCCGAACCCACAGACCCGATCGAAGAGCTCAGATCGACCGACCGATATGTCGTTTACGACAGCCCGTCGGATCTGTTCGCCGACCGGGACCCCCGACTGGAAGGGACCATCCTCGTACCCGGTTCCTCGTTCCGCAACCAGGAGCTGCAGCTCTGGGCCGGACTGGCCGTCAAACACTCGGAGACATCGTGGGAATTCAAGCACATCGCCGAGATGGAGGACCTCACGTCGGCCGACGAGAGCAAATACCTGTACGACGGCCGACAGATCACCGGCGCCGACGGACCGCACATTTCGTTCCGCAGCCCCAATCCCGAACAGGTCACCGGAACGGGATTCCTGCTGCGCAAGTACGTCGATTCGAAGGCCGGCAGCGAGATGATGGGGCAGAGCGATCTGGCATTCTGCCGGTTCCGCTATGCCGAGGTACTGCTCAATGCCGCCGAAGCCGCCTGGGAGCTGGGCGAAAAGGCCAAGGCTGCCGACTATCTCAACGAAGTGCGCCGCCGCGCCGGCATCCGCGAAATCGAACCGGACGAGATCACCGGATACGAGACCTTCCTTCGGGAACGTACCGCCGAGTTCGCATTCGAAGGACTGCGTTTCTACGACCTGAAGCGATTCCGCATCGCCGACAAACTTTTCGACGGACAGGCCGACACCGAAACGGCCCTCATCTACGGACTGTGGCCCTACAAGGTATATGCTCCGGGAGACCCCGACGACGGAAAATGGATCTTCCGCCGGATCCGCAACACCAAGCGGAAATTCCCGCTCTGGTTCCAGACCAAGAACTACTATGCCTCGATCGACCAGTCGGTTTTGAACAACAACCCGCTGCTGGTAAAGAATCCGTATCAGGAATAAACAACGGAAACACACCATGAAAACAATCAGAATATGGTCCACCGTTGCGCTGCTCGCAACGACTCTGCTGACAGGATGCAAAAAGGACAATTTCGATCCTCCCTCGACCTGGATGACCGGCCGTCTGGTCCACAACGGGGCCCCGGTCTACATGGACGGGAGCCCTTCGGACGCCAACGACGAGATCATCCAGTTCTTCCAGGACGGGTTCGGCAAGCACGAGGGCTGGGGAATCCGCGTGAAATACGACGGGACCTACTCTTCGCTGCTCTTCGACGGCGAATACAAACTGATGCCCAAAATGACGATCACCTATCCGTGGGAGTGGACCGGCTGGCCGCAGCACACCGACGACCAGGGACATACCGTGCTCGACACGATGGTCTTCACCATGAGGGGCAACTACGTGGTTCCCGACATCGAAATCACGCCCTATTTCGAGATCAGCGACTTCAAGGTCACGACCGATGTCACGAACATCAACGCCTCGTTCTCGGTCAAGGCGCTCTTCCCCGACGATCCCGACATCGAACTCACGGACGCACGACTCTATGTCGGGCCCACAAGGCTGGTCAATTCGAGCACACCGATCACCCAGTCGGCCGATGAGGTATCGACCGACCGGCCCATCGAGATCTCGATGCCCGCATCGAAATACATCGACGGATACATCAACAACTTCCGGGATTACTGTTTTGCCCGGGTAGCGGTCAAGACGTCGAAATCCGACCGCTGGCTGTGGTCCGAAATCCTCAGGGTGGAGGAGCTGCCAACCGACCTCAACGACGTGAGCGACCAATACCTGAAGAACTATCAGGCCCCGTTCGCCGTGGCAGAGGGATGTCCGCCGGCCGACAGCTACTCGACACCGGCCGACTGGGTGATCAGTGACAACTGCAAGATCAACGCGGCCAGCGATCCGAAGACATACCCCGGGATGCAGGGAGGCCTGGAGCTCCGCTTCGGTCGCAACTGCATCGGAGCCATCAGTTTCGACACCGACCCGCAGGCAGGGATCGAAAACGGCAAAATCCGCCAGACGACCACCCTGCCCGCCGGAAAATACCTGTTGTCGGCCACTCCGTTCGACGAATTCATCAAGAACTACTGGGGCGGCCACGGGACCTGTTATCTGGTCATCGCAAAAGGCGGGGAGATTCCGGACAGGGAAGAGCTCGATTCGGCCATAGCCTATTCGGACACCTATTCGGACGCATCGGTTCAGTTCACGCTGGACTCCGAGACCGAGGTGACGCTCGGATTCCTGTTCAACTTCCCCGATTCCGGTCCCCTGGCCTGCAGTTTCACCAAAATCAGCCTGATCGACCTCGGAACGGAAAGCGCAGAAGAGTAGGACGGCTGCGGGGCGGAGACCTCCGCTCTCCGCCCCGCACATTCTCCCGCCGGGACGCCCCTCAGGCATCCTCTTCCGAATCCCGCCCCTTGGCCCGGTGCATGCGCCGGTACTCGAGCGGAGAGAGCCCCGACATCTCCTTGAACTTGTGGTTGAAGTGCGAAATGTTCCGGAATCCGGACTCGTATGCGACCTGGATGATGCTGAAATCCGAATTGACCAGCAGTTTGTAAGCGAAGTCGATCCGGATCTCGAGCAGGCAGCTGAAGATGCTGCGGCCGGTCGATTGCTTGAAATTCCGGCACAGCGCCGTAGGGTTCTGACCGGCGTATTCGGCCACCTTCTCGAGCGTGACCGCCTCCTTGAAATTGTTGGCAAGGTACTGATACGCACGGCTGACGGGCAGATTGTGCAGCTCCTTGACCCGTCCGTATCCGCCTCCGACCGAGGTGGAAAGATAGGTAAACTCCGTTCCCCGGCTCAGGCGCCCCAGGATGCGGAACAGCTCCACGTAACGGGTAAGGCCGTCGAGACGCTCGAAGTTGGCCAACCGGCCCAGAATCCAATCGACGTCCGCCCCGTGACGGAACAGCAGCCCCCGGACACACTCGTTCAGCAGGCGCACGACGCCCGCAAACTCGGGCATCGTCCGGAACTCTGCCGGGAAGACATTGAGATTGAACTGGATGACCTCGGAGGAACAATACAGGTCGTTGTCCTCATAGAATACCTGATCGCTGAGATGGAAATGGGGGACGTTCGATCCGATGAGCGCAATGTCTCCGGGAAAGAATTCACTCACGCCATTCCCGACGAAACGTTTTCCGAAACCCTCGGTAATGGCCACGAGCTCGTATTCGGGATGGTAATGCCAATCGGGCGGAAAGTGTTTGAAGACGAAATTCTTTTTCGTAAACGAACACCCGGAGGCCGGGATGATGGTTTCGTAGAGCATATTCTTAACATTTTACCGATCCAGTGCAAATATAACACAATTATATGCAAATCACGCCATAGATCAGAGCCTTTTTTGATCATATATTTGTAGAGCCAAACCAATCAAGTTTACTCATATATTATAAAAATACAAAATGACCAAACGCGAAGTTATCAAGTGCGTGCTTGACGGCAAGAAGCCCCCCTATGTGCCTTGGTCCTTCAAATTCACCAAAGAGCCCAAGGAGGAGCTCATGAACTACTACGCAACGGACGACCTCGACCCCGTCCTGGGCAACCACATCCTGCAGCTCGGAAGCGACATCGGATTCTTCGAGGATCTGGGAGACAATCTGGTCCGCGATGTTTTCGGCGTAGTCTGGGACCGCAGCGTGGACAAGGACATCGGGGATGTGAAAGGGTGCCTGCTTCCCGAACCGACCCTCGAGGGATACCGTTTTCCCGACCCGCTCGACCCGCGCTTTTTCGCCGATATCGAGAGCGAAATCGGGAAGAAGCCCGACATGTTCCGCGTCTTCCAGATCGGATTCTCGCTCTACGAACGGGCCTGGACCCTGCGCGGGATCGAGAACCTGCTCATGGACTTCTACATCAACCCGGGATTCGTGAACGAACTGCTGGATGCGATCTGCGACTACAACCTGCGGCAGATCGACAAGGCCCTCGAATACGACATCGACGCGGTCTATTTCGGAGACGACTGGGGGCAGCAGATCGGTCTGATCATGGGATACGACCTCTGGAGGGAGTTCATCTACCCCCGTCTGCAGCGGATGTACGGACACGTAAGGCAAGCCGGAAAATACGTGATGATACACAGCTGCGGCGACGTGGACGAGCTGTTCGACGACCTGATCTCGATCGGACTGAACTGCTTCAACCCCTTCCAGCCGGAGGTTATGGATGTCGATGACCTGCTCAAACGGTATCGCGGAAGGCTCGCCTTCCACGGGGGGCTGTCGATGCAGAAGACCCTGCCGTTCGGGACCGTGGAGGATGTCGCCCGCGAATCGCGGCATCTGCTGGAGCTCGGCCGGGAGGGCGGCTACATTTTCTCGCCGTCGCATTCGGTCGAGGGGGACACCTCGCTCGAGAACATGCTGACATTCATAAACATCGCAAAGAAACAAATCGAATAGGACAAAAGCACAACCGATATGGAAGAGATGAATCCCCTCTCGCAGGCCATCGTGGCCGGCAACCTCGAACAAACGCAGCAGCTCGTCCGCCAGGCTCTGGCCGAAGGCATGGACACGCAGACGCTGATCAACGACTACCTGACGACCGGCATGGCCGAGATCGGGCAACGGTTTCAGGACCGAAAGGCCTTCGTGCCCAACCTGCTGATGTCGGCCCGGGCGATGAAGGGCGCCCTGGAGATCCTCAAACCCTACATGACCGAGGAGACGGAGACCCGCCTGGGGACCATCGTGATCGGGACCGTCAAGGGCGACCTGCACGACATCGGGAAGAATCTGGTGGCCTCGATGTTCGAGGGATGCGGATTCAAGGTCGTCAATCTGGGAATCGACGTCTCGAGCGAGAAATTCATCCAGGCAATCCGCGAGCACCATGCCGACATCGTCTGCCTGTCGGCACTGCTCACCACGACGATGAACTACATGCGCAACGTGGTCGCCGACCTGGAAAAGGAGGGTTTGCGCGACCGGGTGAAGGTCATGGTGGGCGGAGCTCCCGTCAATGAGGCTTTTGCCGCACAGATCGGCGCGGACCTCTACACGTCGAATGCCAATGCCGCCGTAACCGGAGCCAAACAGTTGCTCCACATCGCCTGACCCGCACGCCATGCAGTACAAAGCGTTCGACCTCGACTTCGACAGCCTCGCCCTCGACCGGAGGGAGCTCTACCGAGCGCTGGGATACGGCGACACGACTCCGGATCCCGGGATTCTCGGAATGCTCGACGAGGTACTCGGTGCCACGGCGCAGGTCTGCAGGCCCCGGATCCTCTACGGCATCCGTCGCGGAAGCGTCGTCGCACCCAACCGGATCGAAGTGGACGGCACGGAGTTCCGCACGGGAAAGATCATCGCCGACAGCCTGTCGGGAGCAGACCGTTTCTGTCTGTTCGTGGCAACGGCCGGTCGGGAATTCGAAGACTTCCGCCGCACCTGCAAGGAGTCGGGCGACTGCGTGCGGGAGTTCATCGCCGACGCGGTGGGCAGCGTACTGGCCGAAGCCTGCGTGGCGCAGGTCGAGCAGCGGCTCGACCTCGAAGCCGCCACGCCGCACACCTACCCCTACAGTCCGGGCTACTGCGGATGGCGGGTCACGGAACAGAAACTGCTCTTCGGCCTGCTGCCGGAACACCCCTGCGGCATCGAACTGACGGAAAGCTCGCTGATGTACCCCATCAAATCGGTGAGCGGGGTCATCGGCATCGGAGAAGCCGTCGAACGGAAACCCTACGGTTGTGCCATTTGCCGCAACGCCAACTGCTACAAGCGCAGGATTCCCGACCCATGAACCGACATAAATACGAACCCAACATGAAAAACATAGACACAACCGGCTGGAAAGCCCTTACGATCGCCTCACCCCGGCGCCGGGCCATTCCCATCATGACCCACCCGGGAATCGAGCTGTGCGGCGCCACGGTACGGCAGGCCGTCACCGACGGCAAGACCCATGCACGGGCGATCCTTGCTCTCGACGCCCGCTATCCGGCCGATGCCTGCACGGTCATCATGGACCTGACGGTCGAGGCCGAAGCATTCGGCGCACGCATCGTTTTCCCCGAACACGAGGTTCCGAGCGTCATCGAACCGCCGGTGCACGATCCGGCCGGCATCGACGCGCTGCCCGTGCCCGGAATCGACGCGGCCCGCATCCCCCAGTACCTCGAAGCCAACCGCACGGTGGCCCGGGCGATCGGAGACAAGCCGCTTCTGGCAGGATGCATCGGACCTTTCTCGCTGGCAGGACGCCTGTTCGGGATGAGCGAACTGATGATGGCGCTGTTCACCGCCCCCGACGCCGTCTGCCGGCTGCTCGAAAAATGCACGCAATTCATCGAAACCTACTGCCGCGCACTCCGTGATACGGGAGCACAGGGGGTCATCATGGCCGAACCGGCCGCGGGACTGATCTCGAACGACGATTGCCTGCGCTATGCCACGCCCTACATCCGCCGCATCGTGGAGAGCGTGCAGGACGACCGGTTTCCCGTTATCCTCCACAACTGCGGAGATACGGGCCACTGTACGGAGGCCATGGTCGGAACGGGTGCCGCCGGATACCACTTCGGCAACCAGGCCGACATGGTCGCGGCACTGGACGCATGTCCCGGCGAGGCGCTGGTGATGGGCAACCTCGATCCGGTGGGGATCTTCAAGGAGGCATCTCCCGAAGAGGTCTACCGGACGACCCGCGATCTGCTCGAAGCCACACGCCGCTACCCCAACTACGTCATCTCGTCGGGGTGTGACGTTCCCCCGGCCGTTCCGGCGGCCAATATCGAGGCCTTCTACCGGGCCGTAGCCGACTACAACGCAACCTTAACCTTTTAAAACATACTCCCATGATGAAGAAAACCACCCTTCTGCTGACCGCCGCACTGTTTGCCTCGGCGCTCTGCCCACGGGCCGGAGCATCCGAACGATGGACCGAAAAGGAGGCCCGGGAATGGGCCGCCGGAAATCCGTGGTTCTGCGGATTCAACTACATTCCGGCCAACGCGATCAACTACACGGCCATGTGGGACCGCACGAGTTTCTCGCCCGAGGTGATGGAGCGTGAACTCGCCCTGGCCGAGGAGGTAGGGCTGAACTGCGCCCGTGTCGTGATGCAGTATGCCGTCTATGCCGAGAACCCGAAACATTTCATCAGGGCGCTCGACAAATTCCTCGAGATATGCGACCGCCACCACATCAAGGCAATGCCCGTCTTCTTCGACGACTGTGTATTCGGAGCCAACACCGACCCGCAGACCGGCATCCAGCCCGAGCCGCTCGAAGGATGGTACGCCTGGGCCTGGTCGCCGTCGCCCGGGCACACGATGGTCATCGACGAAAGAACGCATCCGCTGCTCGAAACCTACGTGAAGGAGGTGCTGACCCGATTTGCCGACGACGACCGCATCCTGGCATGGGATCTCTACAACGAGCCGACGAACGGAGGTCTCGCCTTCCGCTCGATGCCGCTGCTGCGCAAGGTCGTGAAATGGGCCCGCGAGGTCGAGATCTCGCAACCGGTGACGATCGGCGTGTGGAGCGGAGACGAAGAGCTCCGGAGATTCTCGATCGACAATTCGGACATCGTCAGCTTCCACTGTTACTCCGATGCCGCATACACCCGGGAGATGTGCCGCCGGCTGAAGGAGGAGAACCGTCCGTTGATCTGCACCGAATGGATGAACCGCCCCGCAGGATCGACCATCGCCTCCGTGCTGCCCGTTTTCGCGGAGGAGGGGGTAGGCTGCATGCTCTGGGGACTGGTGAACGGCAAGACCCAGACGGACCTTCCGTGGGGGCACCGTCCCGAGCACGGCGAATACACGGGGCCGTGGCAGCACGACATCTTCCGGGGCGATTTTACGCCCTACGACCCGTCGGAAATTGACCTGTTGAAAAAATACTGCGACTGATCCCATGAAGCGAAACATCCATACACTTCTGATGCTCGGTGCCGCCGGAATCGTATCGGCAGTCTCGGGCCAAAACATTCCACAGGCCCGGATCACGGTAGACGTGGCCCGGGAGGAGGCCGAGATCGCCCCGACGATGTACGGCATCTTCTTCGAGGACATCAACCGTTCGGCCGACGGGGGCATGTACGCGGAACTGATCTTCAACCGGGGGTTCGAGGAGAAGAACCTTCCGTCGGGCTGCACCTACAACCCGGAAGACAAGAGGGTCTACGCCCCGTACCGGGCGGTCTACTCGTCGCCCGAACAGATGCGCAGCTGGAGCATCCCCTGGGACATCGAAGACACCCATCCGGGATGGACGGTCGAAGCGGCGGACGGGGCCTCGTATTCGGTCCGCATCGACGATACGGACCACCTGCAGGTCGAGGACTCGAAGGCCATGTATCTTTCGATCGACGCCTGCCGGGAGCCGTTCCGCCTCGTGAACAGCGGCTTCTACGGCCTGGCCGTCGAGGCGGGCGAGAAATACGACCTGCGCTTCTACATCCGGGCTGCGGACGGATACCGGGGAAGCGTGACGGCGGAGATCCTCGCAGCCGACGGCGAGGTGCTGGCCGCAAAGCGGTTTGCCCTGAAAGACAACGGAGCGTGGAGCTATTTCGAGGGGGAGTTGAAGCCCTCGCGGACGGTGAACGACGGCCGGTTCGCCCTGCGGTTCGATTCGGAGGGCTCGCTGGAGATCGACTACGTGTCGCTCTTCCCCCGCCACACGTTCCACAACCGCCCCAACGGACTGCGCCGCGACGTCGCGCAGTTCGTGGCTGACCTCAAGCCGGCATTCATGCGCTGGCCCGGCGGGTGCATCGTCGAAGGGCTCACGATGGAGAACCGCGTGAACTGGAAGAACACGATCGGGAAACCGGAGCTGCGCAAGGGCGAATACAACCTCTGGGGCTACCACTCCACCAACGGATTCGGATACCACGAATTCCTGCAATACTGCGAGGACATCGGCTGCAAGGCCATGTTCGTCTGCAATGCCGGCATGTCCTGCGACGGACGCAACGGCGACTTCTACGACGACGACCAGGTCGAAGGCCTGATACAGGACGCGCTGGATGCGATCGAATATGCCACGGGCGACGCCGAGACGACCCGCTGGGGCGCCGAACGGGCCCGGAACGGCCACCCCGAGCCGTTCACACTGGACTACATCGAGGTCGGGAACGAAAACCACAGCGCCATGTACGCCAAGTACTACAACCGTTTCTACAAGCGGATCCGCGAAGCCTATCCCGACATCACCATCATCACATGCCTGCCGATGAGCGAGCAGCTGGGATGGATCGACGGATACGACATGAACGACCCGCACTTCTACAACTTCCCGAGCTGGTTCTACTCCAACACGGACTATTTCGACCGCTTCCCCCGCGAGGAGGGGCACAAGACCTACGTCGGAGAGTACGCCTGCAACATGGGTGTGGGCGCCGGCAACATGGAGGGGGCCCTGAGCGAAGGTGCATTCATCATGGGCATGGAGCGCAATTCGGACCTGGTCACGATGTGTTCGTATGCCCCCCTGATGGAAAACACCAAGTGCCGGATGGGCGTAAACCTCATCCTGGTGCGCAACGACGACGTGATCGGACGTTCGTCGTACTGGGTCGAACGGATGTTCACGGACAACCGTCCCGATGTCAATCTGGCTACGGAGACCACCCTGGGCATTCTCCCCGACAAGACCACTCCGTGGGGCGGCATCGGACTGGGCACCTATCAGACCGCCGCCGAATTCTCCGACATCCGGGTCACGGTGGACGGCGAGGAGGTCTACGCATCGGACATCGCCGGGAATCCGGGCGAATGGTTCGCCACATCGCCCGACTGGAAGGTCGAAGGCGGCAAACTCGTCCAGCCCAACCCCTCGGCAACGAGTTCCATCCTGCTGCAGGGGCGGCAGTTCGACGCCCGCAAGGCGGCACTCGTATCGGTTGAGTTCGACGCCACGAAGCTCGGGGGCAAGGAGGGATTCGTCCTCCACTTCGGCAACCGGAACAGCGACAACACGGCCGACTGCTACCAGATGACGCTCGGCAGTTTCGGCAACGCCTGGACGATCTTCCAGTCGGTGTCGAATCACAATGCGTTCGTGCTGAACACCGAACGGCCGACCCAGCCGATCGAAACAGGACGGACCTACCACGTCAAGCTCGTGATCCGAAACCGGGATACGTTCGAATGCTGGATCGACGGAGTCAAGGCCCTCGTATACGACAACAGCTACGTCCAGCGGCAATACGTCCTTGCGGGACTCGACCGCAAAAACGGCGAGGTGGTCGTAAAGGTGATCAATGCCGAAGATGTGCCGATGCCGGTGAAGTTCGATTTCCGCAACGCCGAGTTCGAGCCGCAGGGCAAACGGATCTGCCTGTGGGCCGATTCGAAATTCGACGAGAACACCTTCGAGGAGCGCAACCGGATCGTTCCCGTGGAGGAGGTCTTCAACCACGTATCGCCGCAGATGGAGGTCACGTTCCGCCCGCAATCCATGACCGTCCTGCGGCTGAAACTGAAAAAAGAATAAAGAATACCGAAAATGAAACGATACGACATGAAAAGAGTGCGGTTCATTCTGCTGTGCCTTCCCCTGCTCGCACTTCGGTGCGCATGGGCGGCCGGACCCCAATCGGGCCAGTTCTACAAGACCCGAATGCATCGCGGGCGCATCACGGTGGCCGACATCCGCAGGGACCGGGGACCGGCCCGCATGATCGCCACGGCCTTTCAGGGGCTCGTGAACCAGGATACGGCCCAATGCTATCTCTACCTGGCCGACCACCACGTACGCCAGCTCGACGACACGAAGCGGCCGTTCGACCTGCTTCCGCTCGGCGAAGGCGAGGATCCCGGGCTGCGGTCGCTCTTCCGGGCCTATGCCGGACGGGTGCGGAACATCTACATCTGGAGTCCCGAGGAGGATTGGTCGTGGAACATGGCCGTCATGCTGGCCGCACAGCACAAGGGCCTGCCCCTCACCGAGGAGCTCTATGCCCGGCTGACGTCCGAAACCCCGTGGAAGGGGCATGTGGAGCGGCTCTACGGCCGCTGGGCCTCCAAGCAGGAGGCTTATGCATGGGCCCGGCAGACGCTCCAGCCCCAGTGCCATCCGAACATCCTCTTTTCGCTGGGTCTGCGCAGCGACTGGCAGGGGAATCCGTGGACGCTCTACGACTATGCCGTGGCCTCGCGCGGTTTCGCGTTCTGGCTCGATGATGCCGACCCGCAAGAGCGGGGCATGATCGAGGAGATCTGCCGGAACGGCCGTTTCGAGCCGGGTGCGATCGTCATGGGCTACGCCAAAAGCGGCGACGACCTGCTCTACGTCACCAACCGGTACCACATCGGCTATGTGGTGAGCGACTACTATGCCAACGCATCGTTCTGGTGCAGCTACCCGAACCGGTCGTTCAGACAGCGCCCCGGCCGCGCCGTCAGGGCCGAGAAGGGCAAGATCTACGTGAGCGTCGTCTTCAGCGACGGCGACAACGTGCAGTTCGACCAGAACGCCCTGTACGCCATCTGGACCGATGACAGGGACCGCGGGGAGTTTCCCGTGGGCACGACGCTCTGCGCCGGGCTGCAGGAGCTGAACCCGTTCCTGATGGAGTGGTACTACAGACACATGAGCGACAACGACGAGCTGCTGGCCGGGCCGTCGGGCTACCAGTTCATCTACGGGCGCGACTACAGCGAGCAGGGATACGAACAGTGGCTGGAAAAGAACCGGGCGTGGCTGGAATCGGCCGGCTTCCGCACCGGATGTTTCTGGCACTGCTCCTACGGCACCGACCGTTTCTACCGCTATGTCGAGACGGCCGGTCTCGAGGGTATCTTCAACGGGGACGACGACGTGGTGCTCGACTGCCACGAAGGGGTGGTCATCATGAACCAGGGGGACCATCTGGTCGCCGAGGGCGACCTGTACAACAACCTCGCCGCCCGGCAGGCGAAGCTGGACCCGTCGCGCCCCCATTTCCTGAATGTCTACCCCACCGCCGCCACATACGGCTACCACGGCATCGCCCGGCTCAAGCGCGAGGCGGAACGGCTGGAACGGGATTTCCCGGGACGCTTCGTCTTCCTGCTGCCCAAGGACAACGTCGCCACGGCCCGCGCATACTACGAACAGCACCCCGAACACATTCCCTGGAAAAACCGGGAGACCAAAAACTGACCGCACATGTTCAAAACCGCAACCGCCCTCCTGCCGCTGCTGCTGGCCGCCGTCGAGGCAACGGCGGGAAATGACCCGAAACCGGCACAGATCAGCCGCAAAGGCATACTGCAATGGGTCGATACCCGAATCGGTACGGCCGGGCACGGCCACACCTTCATGGGCGTGGCCGCCCCGTTCGGGGCCGTGCAGCTCGGCCCCGGAAACTTCAACAAGGGATGGGACTGGTGTTCGGGATACCACGCCTCCGACTCGATCTGCATCGGATTCGCGCACCTGCACCTCAACGGCACGGGCTGCAGCGACACGGGCGACCTGATCTTCATGCCCACGACCGGAACGCCGCAGGTATGCCCCGGGTCGCAGGAGGATCCGGACAGCGGCTACGCCTCCCGCTATTCGCACCAGCGCGAGACGGCAACCCCGGCATACTACCGGCTCCATCTGGACGACTACGGCATCGAGGCGGAGCTGACCGCCACCGAGCGGGTCGGATTCCACCGCTACGGATTTCCCGAGACGCCGGGGAGCCGTCAGATCGTCATCAACCTGTTCGACGGCAACGGCGACGACCGGGCCACGGAGACCTTTCTGGAACAGGAGGACGACCGCACGATCCGGGGCTACCGCTATTCGACCGGATGGTCCAAACGACAGCGCATCTACTTCTCCGCCCGCTTCTCCATCCCGGTGAAACTGGATATCTACAGGGACGACCGTCCGGTGGAAGGGAGCAGCGTCGAACGGGGTGTCAATATCAAGGGGATCGTGCGTCTTCCCGACGACACGCGGTCCGTATCGGTAAAGGTCGGCATCTCCCCGGTCAGCATGTCGGGGGCCGACCGGAACATCGAGAGCGAACTCCCGGGATGGGATTTCGAAGAGACCGTCCGCCGCACGGCCCGAAAGTGGGAGCGCGAATTGGACAAGGTCGCTGTCGAAGGCGCCGACGACCGGACGCGGAGGATCTTCTACACGGGACTCTATCACGCATTCCTGCAACCCGCCCTCTTCAACGACTGCGACGGCCGCTACCGGGGCGCCGACGGGATGGTGCATGAGGACCCGGGGCACGAGACCTACACCGTTTTTTCGCTGTGGGACACCTATCGGGCCGCACACCCGCTCTACACCCTGCTGCAGGCCGGGCGCGTCCCCGACATGGTACTGACGATGCTCGACATCCACGACGAGCAGGGGATGCTGCCCGTGTGGCATCTCTACGGATCGGACACCCGGGAGATGATCGGAATACAGTCCGTGCCCGTCATTGCCGACGCCCTGATGAAGGGGATTCCCGGAATCGACAGCCGGCGGGCGCTCCGGGCCATGAAGGAGTCGATGACGAGCGACTACAAGGGGCTGGGCTGGCTCCGCCGGCAGGATTACATCCCGGCGGACAAGGAGGGCGAATCGGTGGCCAAGGGGCTCGAATACGCCCTCGCCGACGGATGCATCGCCCTGGCGGCCCGCAAGGCGGGCGACGGGGAGCTCGCGCGGGAGTTCGGGAGGAGGGCCCGGTTCTACAGAAACTACTGGGACCCGAAAACGCGGTTCTTCCGCGGCCGCAATGCCGACGGATCGTTCCGCGAACCGTTCGATCCCTTCCGCTCGACCCACCGCAACGACGACTACTGCGAAGGTACCGGATGGCAGTACACCTGGCTCGTGCCGCACGACGTGCAGGGGCTGGTGTCGCTCTTCGGAAGCGAGGAGGCCTTCGCCGCCAAACTCGACTCGCTCTTTACGATCGAAGGGGACATGGGCGAACAGGCGTCGGGCGACATCTCGGGGCTGATCGGGCAGTATGCCCACGGCAACGAACCGGGCCACCACACCGTCTATCTATACCCGTATGTCGGCCAGCAATGGAAAACCGCGCGGCTGGTCCGCCGCATCCTCGGCGAGATGTACACGGACCGGCCGGACGGGCTGGCCGGCAACGAGGACTGCGGGCAGATGTCGTCGTGGTACGTGCTCTCGGCCATGGGATTCTACCCGGTGAACCCGGCGCTGGGAATCTACGTGCTGGGAAGCCCCGCATTCGACCGGATCACCCTGCGTACGCACGGAGGCAAACGCTTCACGGTCATCGCCGAGAACAATTCGGAAGAGAACATCTACATCCAGTCGGCCGAACTCGACGGACGCCCCTATCCATACTCGTACATCCGTCATGCCGACCTGCAGCGCGGCGGCACGCTGCGGTTGAAAATGGGGCCGAAACCCTCGGACTTCGGATCGGACCCGCAACACCGTCCCATCGAGAAATAACCCATCGAAAAACATACAACCATGAAACAACTGCTCACCTCACTGACCGCCCTGCTGCTCGCATCGGGAGGCTGCACCTCCGGAGAAGAGCCCGAGGCCACGATCCGCATCGACCTGGCCCGGCGCGGAGCCGACATCCCGGCTTCGATGTACGGCATCTTCTTCGAGGAGATCAACCACGCGGGAGACGGAGGCCTCTATGCCGAACTGATCCAGAACCGCGGATTCGAGGACTCGTCCGTCCCGGAAGGGTACACCGTAAAAGGGGACCGGATCTTTCCGCCGGCCGACCGGACAAACCACCTGACGGGGGCACGTCCCCATCCCGACCTGTCGTTCCGCTGGAACCCTGACCCGATTCCGGCCTGGAGGTTCGAACAGCTCGAGGGATCGGGGGCATCAGCCGAACTGACTCGCGAATACCCGCTCAACGAAGCGAGTCCGACGGCTCTTAAGGTAACGCTTCCGGAAAAGGGGCGTATTGCCCTGTCGAACTGCGGATTCTGGGGGATGAACATCGAAAAGGGGAAGGGATATTACCTGAGGATGAACACCTCGAACGGGAACCGGTTCGAGGGACGTGCCATACTCAAGCTCGTAGCCGAAGACGGCACGGAACTCTGCAACCGGCCGCTGGCGATCGACCCGGACAAGACATGGTGCGAATACACCGGACAGCTGACCGCCACGGGCAGCGATCCGCACGCCCGGTTCGTCATCGAGCTCGAAGGCACGGGGACGCTGCTGCTGGACTATGTATCGCTCTTCCCCGAAACGTTCCGCAACCGGATCAACGGACTTCGGAAGGACATCGCACAAACGCTTGAGGCCCTGCATCCGGCCTTCGTCCGCTGGCCGGGCGGCTGCATCGTGGAAGGCATCGACCTTTCGAACCGCATCGAATGGAAAAAGACGATCGGCGACCCCAAGAACCGTCCGGGGATCTACGACACGTGGGGATACAGGGCAACGATGGGATTCGGGTACCACGAATTCCTGCAGTTCTGCGAAGACATCGGAGCTGCCGGCATGTTCGTCTGCAATGCGGGAATAGGCTGTCAGGGCCGTGTAGGGGATGCCTGCAGGGAGGAGGATCTCGATGCATTCATCCAGGATGCGCTCGATGCCATCGACTATGCATTGGGCGACGGAACGACCGAATGGAGCCGCAAACGGGTCGAGAACGGCCATCCCGAACCGTTCCCGCTGCAATACGTCGAGATCGGAAACGAAAACTGGGGACCGGTCTACGAGAAGAGGTACGACCGGTTCTACAGGGCCATCAAGGCGAAATACCCCCGTCTGACCCTCATCTCGACTCTCGGTCTGGGCGGACAGCACCGGCACGAGCGGGTGGACATGATCGACCCCCACTGGTACGTGGCACCGGAATTTTTCCTATCTTCGAGTCGTCTTTTCGACCAGCAGGAGAGAGGCGGCTATGCCGTCTATGTGGGAGAGTATGCGGTCAATCAACAGGTCGGAGGAGGCAACCTGCTGGGAGCGTTGGCCGAAGCGGCCTTCCTGTCCGGCATGGAGCGCAATTCGGATCTGGTGAAGATGGCGTCGTATGCCCCGCTGCTCGAAAACGTGAACGACCGGGTATGGCCGACGAACCTGATCTGGTTCGATTCGCACCGCGTCATGGGACGTTCGTCATACCACGTCCAGAAGATGTATGCCGAGAACCGTCCGGACTACAACACGGCGACCGAATTCGAACAGCCCCGAAGCGGCGTGCAGGTAAGCGGCCGCATCGGACTGGGCGGATGGAACACGGACAACGAATACAGGGAGCTGAAGGTCACGCTGCCCGACGGCCGGGTCATCGAGGCCGACATGGAGCGCGGCTGGACTCCCAAAGGGGGCACATGGTCCGCAGCAGACGGCACCCTGAGCCAGGAAGGCCCCGGGGTGATGCGTTGGAGCATCTGGGATTCGCCGGAGGAGTTCTCCGACTGTTCGATATCGGTGAAGGCCCGGAAAAAGAGCGGAGACGAGGGTTTTATCCTCTACTTCGGCATGCAGGGAGAGACGGGATACGTGCTCAACATCGGAGGCTGGGGCAACCAGACCACGGCGTTCCAGCGCATGGTCGGGGCGGACATGCCGCAAATCCCCAACAACATCGCGCAGCAGGTAGAGACCGGACGCTGGTATGACATACGCATCGACATACACGGAGACAGCTTCACCTACAGCCTCGACGGGAAACGGATGCTCGAAGCCCGGATCGAACAGAGCAGGCAGTATGTCGTCTCCGGATACGACGAGACGACCGGTGAGGAGGTCATCAAGTTCGTCAATGCCACGGAGAAGCCCTTCACGGCCGGGATCGAACTGGCTGGCGCGGAATCCGTCGGGCGGACCGGCAAGGCCATCGTCCTCACGTCGGGCGACCCCTCGGACGAGAATTCGCTCGACAACCCCGAAAAGGTGGTGCCCGAGGAGCGGGTATACAAGGGATTCTCCGACCGGTTCACGTACACGTTCGACCCGTGGTCGTTCACCGTATTGAGGATCAAGGTCCAAAAATAACATCCGGAAGGGGTGGGACGGCCGGCCGCGGCCGGCGCGGTCAGAGGCGGCCGCACCGGCCGTTCCGCCCGACATCCGGAGAGCGCATGAACAACAACCGGGAACGGCCCACGGCCGACAACCGAAAAATTACGACCCAATGAAAAAACAGATCCTTTTACTGCTGTCCGCCGCCGTACTTGCCGGACAGGGTTCGGCCCGGGAGGGGAACTGGCTGCAATATGTGGATCCCCGGATCGGATCGGGCGGCCACGGACACGTATTCGTCGGGGCCAGCATCCCGTTCGGGGCCGTCCAGGTCGGACCGCAGAACATCTTCAAGGGGTGGGACTGGTGCTCCGGATACCACGACTCGGACGACGTCGTCATCGGATTCTCGCACACGCACCTGAGCGGAACGGGATGCACGGACCTGGGCGACATCCAGATCATGCCCTTCACCGGGGAGGTACGCACCCGCCGCGGCGAACAGGAGGACATATCGGGCAGCTGCGCCGCACACTACCGGCACGAAAACGAGGAGGTGACGCCCTACCGATACGCCCTGACGCTCGACAACGGGATCGGCGTGGAACTGACCGCCGCCTGCCGCACGGCATTCCACCGCTACAGCTTCCCGGCCGGAGAGACGGCCCGGCTGCTCGTCAATCTGTATGAAGGCAACGGCTTCCAGTCGGTCGCCTCGGCCCTGCGGCGGATTGATGCGCACACGCTCGTCGGATACCGCATCGTCAAGGGATGGGCGCCGGAGCACCGGGTCTATTTCGCCCTGAAAAGCGACCGGCCGATCGCCGAACTGCTCGTCTTCGAAAACGACGAACCGGCCGGACGCAACGAGCTCGAAGGGATCGGCGTGAAGGGTGTCGTCAGCTTCGGCGAACCGATCGACCGGCTCTGCATCAAGGTCGCCATCTCATCGGTCAGCGAGGAGAACGCACTCGAGAACCTCCGCCGGGAGATTCCCCACTGGAACTTCGAGCAGGTGGCCGAGCAGGCCCGGGCCGCCTGGGAGAAGGAGCTGGGGCGAGTGGAGGTCGTCTCCGGCGACGAACGGGCAAAGCGCATCTTCTACACGGCCATGTACCACACGATGATCGCCCCGACGACCTACTGCGACGTGAACGGGGAGTTTCGCGGGCACGACAACCGGATCTGGAAATCGGACCGGACCAACTACTCGACCTTCTCGTGCTGGGACACCTACCGGGCCCTGCATCCGTGGTTCACCATCATACAGAGCGACCGCGTGGGCGACATGGTCCACTCGATGCTTTCGATCTGCGACCAGCAGGGGAAACTGCCCATATGGCCCCTGCTCGGCGGGGAAACCAACCAGATGCCCGGTTACGGAGCCGTGCCGATCGTCAGTGACGCCGTCGTGAAAGGCATCCGGGGAATCGACGCCCGCCGGGCGCTGGAATGCGCCGTGCAGTCGGCCACGCTGCGCAGGCAGGACGGGATCGGATACCTGCTCGACCGGGAATATATCCCGGCGGACAAAGTATTCGAAGCGACATCGAAAGCGATGGAATACGCCGTGGGCGACTGGGGGATTGCGGCCATGGCCCGCAAGACGGGCGACCGCGAAACGGAGCGGGTCTTCTCCGAACGGGCCCGCTACTGGCGGCACTACTTCGATCCGCAGATCCGATTCATCCGCCCGAAATTCGAGGACGGGACATGGCTGACGCCCTACGACCCGTTCCAGTCGGTGCACGGCGGTACGGGGTATTTCGCCGAAGGAACCGGATGGCAATACACCTTCTTCACCCCGCAGGACCCCTACGGGCTGATCGAGGCCATGGGCGGCGACCGGGCATTCGCCGGAAAACTCGATTCGCTCTTCACGGTCAGCGGCGACATGGGGCCGCAGGCATCGGCCGACATCACGGGACTGATCGGTCAGTATGCCCACGGCAACGAACCGTCACACCACATCATCTACCTCTACAACTACGCCGGACAGCAGTGGAAAACGGCCGAAAAGGTGCGCTACGTCCAGGAGCATTTCTACACGGACCGCACGGACGGCATCATCGGAAACGAGGACTGCGGACAGATGTCGGCATGGCATATTCTCTCGGCACTCGGGTTCTATCAGGTCAATCCCTCGTGCGGCGTCTATTCGTTCGGCAGCCCGATCTTCGAACGGGTGACCCTGAACCTGCCCGGAGGCCGCAGATTCGTCATCACGACCGAGAACAACTCCCGGGAGAACATCTACATCCAGCAGGCGGAGCTCAACGGCAGGCCGTGGCCCTTCTCCTACATCCCGTACGGGGAGATCGTACGCGGCGGTTCGCTGCACTTCGTCATGGGGCCCACACCCAACCGCGCATTCGGGAGCGACCCGTCACACCGCCCATACAACGAGATACGTTGATATACGTTCCAACAAACAAGAGAGATGAATAACCGAACCATGAAAAAAATGCTCGCCGGCATCTGCCTGCTGGCCGCAGCCATCGTCCCGGGAGGGGCCCACGCGAAAAGCCGGATCGAAATCGACCTCGGCAAACGCGGGGCGGAGATTCCCGCCTCGCTCTACGGAGTATTCTTCGAGGAGATCACCGGATCGGGAGACGGCGGACTGTATGCCGAGATGATACGCAACCGGGGATTCGAGGAGGGGGTGCTCCCGTCGGGCTGCACGCTCGACGACGAAGGCTACGCCGCGGCCCCGCACCTGCGCTGCTACTCGAACGACTCGATCAACCGCTTCCGCATCCGGTGGAGCCCCGACCTGGAGATGACCGGATGGAGGGTGCAATACGCCGACGGTTCGCAGGCGGCATCCTCCGTAACGGACCGTTATCCGCTCAACGACGCGACGCCGCATGCCCTTCACGTGGAGTTGGCGGCCGCACGCAGCGAGGTGCACGTCGTGAACGGCGGTTACTGGGGAATCGCAACCGAAGCCGGGAAACAATACGACCTCGAGTTCTACCTCCGGGCCGAAGGCACGACGCGCTGCCGGGCCGAGATCGTCGCCGAGGACGGGAGCCAGGTTGCCGCCTGCGCGATCCCGGTCACGGCCGACGGGACGTGGCGGCGCTACACGGCGACACTCCCGGCATCGGCCGACGGAAGGCGGAACGAATTCCATCTGGTCTTTCCGAACGAAGGGAACATCTGGCTCGATTACGTCTCCCTGTTTCCCCGGGAGACCTACAAGGGCCGGCGCAACGGACTGCGCAAGGATGTGGCCACGCTCATCGAGGAGCTCCGTCCCGCATTTGTCCGCTGGCCGGGCGGATGCATCGTGGAAGGACTCACGCTCGAGAACCGGGTGCGCTGGAAACAGACCATCGGCGAGCCGGTGAAACGCCCCGGAGAGTACAACCTGTGGGGATACCGCAGCTCCTACGGATTCGGATACCACGAATTCCTGCAGTTCTGCGAGGACATCGGGGCCGACGGCATGTTTGTCTGCAATGCGGGCATGTCCTGTCTGTTCCGCAACGGGGATTACGTCCAGGGCGAAGCACTGGACGAATTGATCCAGGAGGCGCTGGATGCCATAGAGTATGCACTGGGCGACGCCCGGACTACGCGGTGGGGAGCCGAGCGGGCGAAAAACGGGCATCCCGAACCCTTCCCGCTGAAGTACGTCGAAGTCGGCAACGAGAACGTATTCGCTCGCTATGCCGCCAACTACAACCGGTTCCACAAGGCGATCAAGGAGCGCTACCCGCAGCTGACGGTGATCTCCGCACTGATGTTCAGCAAGGACATCGACCGTCTGGATCAGGTGGAGATGATCGACCCCCACTACTACGAGACCCCGGACTGGTTCTACAACAACGCCAGGGTCTACGACAAACTGTCGCGACGAACGCCCTACAAGGTCTATGTCGGCGAATACGCCGCGGTCGGACGCGCCGACCTCTACGCTTCGCTGGCCGAGGCCGCCTATCTGACCGGCGTGGAACGCAACTCGGACAAGGTGCAGCTGGTCTCCTACGCTCCGCTGATCGCCAATGCACACTACGGGACAAGCCATCTGATCGTGCTCGACAACGCCCGGTCTTACGGTCGGTCGAACTACCACGTCATGAAACTCTTCTCGGAAAACCGTCCCGACGTGAACATCCCCTTCCGTATCACCGGAGAAAAGGAGAGCGAACCGCTGGCTCCGGAAGGGTGCATCGGATTGAGCACCGGGAACACGGCGGTCCAGTTCCGGGAGTTGAAGGTCACGAGCCGCGGCCGCACGCTCTACGAAACCGACTGGAGCGACCTCGACGACCGCTGGGAGCAGATTCGCGGAACGTGGAGGGCGGAAGAGGGCACGCTGACCCAGCCCGCGGCATCGGGTGATGCGCTGCTCGTGCTGCGCGGCCTGCAGGCCGGCGACTGCACGATCTCGCTCAAGGCCAGGAAACTGTCCGGCACGGAGGGATTCCGCGTCGTGTTCGGATTCCGCGACGAACGGCACTACTTCATGGCCGACATGGGCAGCCACACCAACGAATCGGTGCTCTTCCGCGAGATCGGCGACAACGGCTCCGTATCGCTCTTCGACTACCGGAACCAGGAGCCCGTCGAGACGGACCACTGGTACGATGTCCGGATCGAGATCCGGGGCAGCCGGTGGAAATGCTTCCTCGACGGCGAATTGAAATACGCCTACGACCACCGGATCGTGAACAGGCACTATGCGGCCGTCGGACTCGACCGCGAAACGGATGAACTGGTCGTCAAACTGGTCAATGCCCGGACCGAACCCTGGCAGACATCGCTCGCGCTCGAAGGCGGACGGGCCACAGCCCCCACAGCCCGCCGCATCACGCTGACGTCGGAGGCGTTCACCGACGAAAACTCGTTCGACGCGCCCGAAAGGATCGCGGGGAAAGAGTCGGAACTGCCCGTCCCGGCCGGAGAGTTTCCGGTTACGTGCCCGCCCCGGTCGCTCACCATCCTGCGCATTCCCGTTGCACACTGAAAACCCACAACGATATGAAAACACTGATGATTCCCTTCATGGCCGCATCGGGGGCCCTGCTGCTGGCCGCAGCCTGCAGTCCGGTAAGGACCGCCCGGCGGACCCGATCCGAAAATCCCGTCTTCGCCGGATGGTATGCCGATCCGGAAGGTGTGGTCTTCGACGACAAGTACTGGATCTTCCCCACGCTCTCGGACTATTATGCCGCCCCGGGCGAGGAGCTTCCCGAACGGCCCACGCACAAAAGTTCGGCAATACACCAGCACTACAACATCCAGACCTATCTGGACGCCTTCTCGTCGAAGGATCTGGTGAACTGGACCAAGCATCCGAAGGTGCTCACGACCGAGGCGGTACCGTGGGTGAAGTATGCCCTCTGGGCCCCGGCCATCCTGCGGCATGACGGACGGTACTACCTCTTCTTCAGCGGCAACGACATCCAGAACGACCACGAATACGGCGGCATCGGCGTTGCCGTCGCCGACCGGCCCGAAGGCCCCTACCGGGATGCGC
>ENA-OZFE01000025-OZFE01000025.1-human-gut-metagenome-genome-assembly--contig:-NODE-25-length-87559-cov-24.186666_pt1 | contig 87559 bp, 69 predicted proteins | sample MGYA00245077_ERZ653627 | MGnify/ENA primary metagenome ERZ653627 (study PRJEB26926, sample SAMN06165121) | human gut metagenome | biome: ENVO:00009003; feature: ENVO:2100002; material: ENVO:00002003...
AACTGAATTTCAACAATTTCAAAGAACGACTATGATTTTTTAGTGGACACTAATGTCATTGTAAGGAAAGTTATAATTACGACCCTGTTAGAATTATAAGTTCTGGGCCGGTTGAATATTTGCCTTCTAATTTCGATGTTGAATAAGAAAAACGCTCCATCAGGAGCGTTTTTCTTATTTTATTCTTTCTCTTCGTTCTCGTTATTGAAATCGAAGGTCAGTTGTACGACCTGCTCGAAATTGTCCTCGACGTAGATGTCGATGGTTTGCTGGTCGGTCGAGGCGGAGGTATAGTAAAGACGGAACACTTCGCGTTCGAGCGGATAGCGGTCATTGGGCAGTAACACCGTACCATCGTCCATGCGGAGCGTCCCTTTGCCGTCTGGCTGAAAGTAGCGGATCGTGTACCGCGCCCCGTCATAGCGCCCCTCGCGTTTAAGCTCGCAGCGAATTTCGGCGGTCTCGCCCTTTACGATTTTCGTCTGTACGGGCATCGTTTCTACCGTGAACGGATATGCCAGTTGAATATCCAGCCCGTCGTCGCAGGAGGAAAGCAGGCAGGCCGCTATCCCGATGAAAAAAGAAATACCCAATCTTATCATACTGATACGTTTACTCATAATCTGAATTTTAATGTTTTGTTGTTCGTTACTTTTTCACTCAATTTTGTTTGCAGATGTTCGTTCAGGTCTTTGCTGTTGGCATAAGCCCTCGAACAATCTATGGTTCTATCCGCATATCGGTTACGCAGAGATTCAAATGTCTTCCGTCCGGCATCGTCATTGTCCAGATAGCAGTTGATGGCCTTGTAGCCGTCCAGATAGCGGAACGACTTGTCCAGATTGCCGACTGAATTAAGCACCAGCGCATCGTTTCCTCCTGTCAGTCCGAGCGTATTGGCTGAAAGAAAATCGAAGAACCCCTCGAACACGTCGCAAGTATCCGTCGGCGTCCCCTGCCGCGACACGAGGGAAATATCCTTCGGCGGAATGCACCCCTTGAACAGCCTGCTGCGCAGTTCCCAGCCTCCTGACACGTTCTGAAACCCGATGGCGAAATAGGGCTTTCCGTGTACGCGGTAGCTGACCTGCCGACAATGGCGAGTGGCTACTTCTGAGGGGATTCCCCGCTCCGAGAGATAGCCTCTCAGCACGCTGTAATCCAGTGTTCTTTGCTCGACCGCCTGAAATGCGAGTTCGGAAACCCGCTCCTTTGCAGGTCGGGGAGCAGGTCGCGGCACAAAATTCCCGCCCACTACATCAGAGATATATTTCGCCTGCGTGAGAAAATCCGAGCAGCCTGCAAGTTCTCCGGCAAGGGTGAAGATGTCGCCGCCGCGTCCCAGCCCGAAATCGAACCACACGTTCCTGTCCATATTGACTTTGAACGAAGGAGTCCTTTCCTCGCGGTAGGGAGCGTTGTACCACAAATCGTTTCGTTTCTGCATAATCGGATTGTACCCCAGCCGTTGCAGAAAGATTTCCAAAGGCAACTGCCGTATCTCATCTATTGTCATACGGTCAGTTAATGATGAATTTAAGGCCGATTCCATATTGCGTGTGGAAATGCCCCGTAGAGCCACCCCACAAGCATCGTTCACGAAAGTTCATCAAGAGGACAATTCGGTCGGCAAGATAGGCTTCCACTTCGAGCGACACCGCCCCGCCATAGATGAAGGCATCCTTGCCCGTAAGACGCGAACCGTCGAACAGCACCTTGTCGCCCCAATTTACCGTTTCATATCCGGCAAGTGCAGAACCGCCGATATAGACAAAGAAGATCTTTCGCGCATCGGAGAGGAAGTTGTAATAAAACCCGCCCTCCGCCGTGAATTGCGCCGTCGGCATGCGATTCTCCTTATAGGGGCTGTATCGTTGCAGGTATTCGCCGCCAAACACCCACTTGTTGCCACCTTTGGTATAGGTCGAGAGCGCAGCTCCGAAATAATACCCGGTTTCAGCACGGCTCGCGTGCGAGTAGAATCCATCGGTCATGCCCGCCTTCAGCTCAATGCCCTGCATCTTGGGAAGGCATCGTTGCGCGTCAGCCCGCCCCACACAGAGGACGAGCGACGCTATAAGAATGATTAAAACCCGCTTCATGACTATTTCACTTTGAGTTCGTCGAAGACATTCGCACGCACGAGGTCTTCATTCTCGACGACGAACGACTGATGGCAGCCTCCATTCTTCTCGTTCCGTCCCACGATGAGGCATTTGCCATCGAGGATAGTGAATCACTCTATTCAGAATACTGTTTTTCCACAAAACAAATTATACAAAGAGATATATAACACCTTGCTCATCTCATCAGAATGAGAAAAGAATAAGCGGCTAAATTTATCCTCCTCTACCGACCTGTCGAAACAACCTCCCATATCACCCCGGAATTGGATAAATATTCAATCCTAGATATAGAGATTTACAGAATTACAGATTTCTGGAGATCTCTAAATAAATAAACTATCGGCATAGTTACCTCGATCGTTGCTCTTTCAGCCGCAGTAAATGCCGGAGGGGATCGAATCCGAATGCCGCGCCACTTGTTTCTCCTGTCCGAATGGGCGCCGACAAGACTGCCAACCGGTAATCTTGTTCCATGTCATGCTGTTTTGTCCGATCCGAAGTCGCAGACTCTGACCGATATTCTGATATGCACCCCTTTTTCATAGACTTAACCCATTCCATAATTCGCCGATACCGACAGACAAATATAAACAAAACGAGATTACACAACATCAAAAACAAGAATCACCCCATCGCCTTCCATCTCCAAAATCTCAATATATTATGATTTGCATACATATCTTACCAGAATCCATAACAAAAAGCGCCATATTCACAATATAATGTGAATATAAATTGTTTTTACCAATATAAAACATTATTTTTGCATAAAATCACAATATAATACGAATATGAACGTATTGGGCAAACAAATCAAGGAGCGCCGGCACCTGTTGAAGATCAAGCAACAGGAGTTGGCCGATCTGGCCGGAGTAAGCATCAATACGGTCGTTGCCGTGGAACGGGGGGCGGGCAATCCGCGGATGACCTCCCTACTCGCAATATGCAACGTGCTCGGGTTGCAACTGGTTGCTCAATTAAAGGATTTGAACCATGAGACGGTGTGAAGTTTACCTGCACGGAATAAAAGCCGGAGTTTTGACTGAAGAGGACAATCGCACGTTTTGTTTCGCCTACGACAAGGCGTATCTGCTCAACGAAAAGAGCGGACCCGTCAGTCTGACGCTTCCGCTCCAGGCCGAGCCCTACCGTTCGAACGTACTCTTCCCCGTATTTGCAAACATGCTCTCCGAAGGAGAGAATCGGCAGATCCAGTCCCAACTGCTCCACATAGATGCCGAGGACGATTTCGGCATCCTGCTGGCCACCTGCCAGTTCGACACCGTAGGTGCCATTACCGTAAAACCGATTGAGCCATGACAAAACTGAACGTCTGCCCGTCAACCCTGCAAAAGGGATACGACACCTACTCGCCAGCGGCACGGAAGGCGCTGTTCGACGGTCGGGAGGTATCACATATCTTTGCGGGGCCCAGCCCGGATGCGGATTCGCCGGAAGCCCTTGACGCCATCAGAAACGTGGGACGCATATCGCTCTCGGGGGCACAGCCCAAATTCTCGGTTGTCATAGACGTGTTTGATACGCTGCGGTATACCCGTGAACGGGAGCAGGGACTGTTCATTCTGAAACCCCGGCCCACCAGCTATCACATCATCAATCGGGAGTATTGCGCGGCCAATGAGCATGTAACGATGCAGATTGCTTCTCAAGTATACGGCATCGAGACGGCAGCCAATGGCCTGTGTTTTTTCGACAACGAAGAACCGGCATATATTACGCGCCGGTTCGATGTACATAACCGGGGAAAATACAAGCAGGAGGATTTCGCGGCCCTGTTGGGATATACCAAAGACAACGCAGGAGCCAACTACAAATACGACAAGGCCAGTTACGAAGAGTGCGCCGGGATCATTCACCGCTACGTCAAAGCAGCCCTGGTCGATATCCAGCGTTTTTTCCGACTCATCCTGTTCAATTTCGTTACGTCGAACGATGATGCCCACTTGAAAAATTTTTCCCTGATTGAATACAACGGGGAGTATCGGCTCTCCCCGGCCTATGACCTCGTCAATACAGCGCTGCAACTGCGGGAGCCCCGGATATTTGCCCTCGACAAGGGGTTATTCAGAGAAGGTATGGCCTTCTCGGACACCCGTACCATCCGGCGCGCCGACTTTGAGGAGTTCGGACGACGCATTGGACTTCCGGAAAAAGTGGTTAGGAAAGAAATCGAACTGTTCCTGTCCGACCAGCCTTTAACCTATGAATTGCTGGAACGTTCGTTCCTTTCGAAGGAGCTGAAAAAGCAATACTGGCAAACGTTCGACTACCGCCGTCGAATGCTCGGTTTTTAAGTCGTGCCAACCCAATAACGGGAACGATAGGCCGCAGCGAAAGAGCAAAATCCAGCTTGCTTCCGCAAAATTTTCCGCATTTGGAGGATTCCGGAATTTTTACTACTTTTGCATTGTCTGACAGGAAGATACAGGCGCGATGCAACGCAGCGCAGAAAATCGGTGGGCAAGGCGGCAACCAGGCCTTGAAAGTTCGTTTAATATTCTGATATACAGATAGGTTTCTATTGTATCGGAGTACCTTTATCCGCACAAGAATCACGGCAGCGGGCGAATCCAAGGATTCGCCCGCTGTGTCACAAACCGACCTCCACACCGCGATCCCCGCCTCTCCCGCAGACACGGCAGATTCTTCGAATCGTCGGCAAACCGGCCAACCACACCAACATATAAACACCCATGTCGCGCCGACTAGAGCGCCCTGGGGCCGCGTCGAAAACAGACAAAACAAAGGGCGGATCCCGCAAGTTGATCCGCCCTTTGTTTTCCAGGAAGTCGTCTACTCGACGGCCTTGCACTGCTCCGATCCGGAGATTCCGGTCATCGAAGCCGGGAAGGACGACATCTGCTGCTGCATTGCAGCCGCCGCAGACAAGGAGAGTTCGTTGCCATCGGCATCCACGAGCTGCACCATGGTATAAGGTCCGACGAAGTAGTCCAGTGAGGTGTAACCATCCGCAATCGGCAGGTAGTAATACGAGGAAGAGCCGGTTCTGCGTTCATAGAGCTCCAGACAGGTGATGGTGAAGTTCACCCCGGTGGTCAGCGAGCCGTTACGCCCGACCATGGTAGCCTTGCCCGTTTCATCCTCACTGTATGTCGCCACCAGGTTGGAGGCGTTGGTCGAATTGACAATTCCGTAATCGCTGCCGGTATCCCGATTGACATATCGGTTGGCCAGATAAAGCGTTCCGGTAGAGGTCGTATACAGATCGGCCTGGTTTCCGGTCACACACAGGTTGCCGCTGGAATAGGTGGCAGCAATATCCACCAGGTTGGCATATACCGTATACCCCCATCCGTTGATCTTGAAACTCGAGTTGATGACATCGGGTTTGATTGTGATGTAGAACGTATAGGAGGTTCCGCTCGTTTCGGAGGAAGCACTCGTAACGGCCCATTTGCCCAGCCAGCGCTTGTAGAGATCGTTGGTCTCGGCGGGCAGCAGCGAAGCATCGACCGAGAAGGGAACCGCCGTCACCGACGTCGTGGAAAGAATCACACCCTCGGAAACGGCACAACCGAAGACAATCGCCACGTATTCGTCGTAGAAACTCGGGTAATTGAGCGTGTAGGAGCCATCTCCCTGATAGAGCATCTTTTCTGCAAACTCGTTCACATCGTCGGCCGAGCCGATCTGGCTGTTGAGCGTATTGACGATTTCCTGAAGCAGTTTCTTCTCGCGGTAGGACTCGTACTCGGAGCGCAGCATGGTCCCGATGTAATAGTATTCGGCGTCGTTCGACGGCTTGACCTCAACGGTCGCGCTCTTATAGGTCTTCGACTCCTCGGGAATCGTCACATCAAACGTAATGTCGGAACGGATCGGTTCCGGGGTCATGATCTTGAAATCGGCTCCGTTCGCCTCGACGAAGTAGTATTCATCCACAAAATTGAAATCCTGCGCCGTGACACCGTCGATCGTGATCGGTTCGTAAAAACTGATTCCCGTCTTGGTGTAGATGAACGGGGCATACACCGTAGTCTGGGCATCGACCTGGATCGTCAGCCGACGGTTCGTGCGTTCCACGGCATATGTTTTGCCGTTCACCACACAGGAGTAGGAGCTGAACTCCATATCCTCGGCACAATTCTGATAGGTCTCCATTTCGGTTGCCCAATCGACATCCGAATCCATGGCGGTCAGGATGTACGAATTGCCCGTGATAATACCGCGCAGACGGATTCGCTCCGACGAGGTCTCCATCACCATGAACTTGTAGTCTCCCTCCATGCCCTTGTAGGTGGATCCCAGACCGTCGGGATTGCGCGGATGCACGAAATAGTTGATCACCGAATTCTTCGTATCGAAGTTGAGCGTCACCCCCAAATCCTCGCCGAGCGAATAAAGGCTCGTCTCGGCTGTCGAGGGATCGCTTTCGGTCTCGGAGGCAATGGTCACCTGTCCGTCGGAGAATTTGAAGAACACGTTATAACCTCCGAATTCCTGCGTAGACGAAGGGAAATAACGGACATGCCATCCGTTCGAGGCGCTCTCGAGAGCCTCTTTCGCCTCAATCTTGGCCGCCTCGATTCGTTCCGAAGCCGACTTGTCGAACAAGTCCTCCTCATCGAACAGGCACGAGGTACACAGCAGGGGAAGCGACAGAAATGATATGATCGTTGTCCTTTTCATATGCGTTGTCGTTTGTTCTGAAACTATTCAATTAATCGGATTAGTCGAGCGATTCGAAATCGAGGTAGGGAGCCTCGGCGGCACGACGCAATACGATATCGCGCAACTCATTGAGATCGATCGACCAACTGTCTTTCATGTAGTTGTACACGATCTCGAATTTGGCCTCGATCTTCTCACGGCCGCTGCTTCCGGCCGTCGTCAGCATCTCCTCCCACTCATCGGCCGAACGATTGACATAGAGGGAGATCAGCTCAACGAAATCCTCGCTGTCGGATTTCGAGGCGTAGGGCGAGATGAATCCGGCCTGGAGCGCCATCTCGTCGGTCGTATAGATTTCGAAACACTGGTCCTGCACATAGTCCGGGCCGGAGATCTCTGAGAAATCGGTCGAATAGGGCTTCGTCTGATTGAGGATGTGGCCAAACTCATGGTGGAGCGTCTTGAAATAGGAGGTCTTCGCATTGACGGCCGTGGGCACCAGCCCATCGACATTATACAGTGTGATTTTGGCCCCCGCCTCAGCCGTTCCGAGCACCAGCGAACCGTTGGTCTTGTAGGCATACGAACCGACCAGAAAGAGGATCTTCGGGAAATAGGACTTGATGAACTCCGTATCGCCCGTAATCTCGTTGTAGGCCTCCAGACACATGTGGAGCACCAGTTTGGCCATGGCAATGGACTGCTCGTAACTGGCAGGCGTGAGGTAATAGTCCATGTTCGATTCGATATCCTCGAACCGATACTTGAACAGGATGTTGTATGGCTCCACGTAATTGCGCGTGAGCCAACGGTCAAAATCGTTCTCTTCGGTAGTTGTCTCCCGGACCACACTGGTGGCACTCAACTCATCGTCGTCCGAGCAGGCGGAGAAGAAGAGCGACACGACGGGGAGCAACAGGATGATCAGATACCTTTTCATATGTATTCGTTTTTAATTTCTCGGATTGGGTGTCAGTCCGGCCGCAACGACGTCGGACGGAAGCTGCAGGGCTCGGCGAAGATCGGGGGTACCGCTCTCGTCGCTGATCTGATCGGTAATCTGGAGCACGGTTTCATCGTCCTCGTCAAGTGTATACCGATAGACCGTTATGCCGAAGCGGCGCGTATCGAACCAACGCATGCCCTCGTGCAGGAACTGGTAGCGGCGCATGAACAACACGGCCTGGAGCATGCTTTCCTGCGTACTGCCCGGCTCCAACGTATTGTACGGAGACGCGAACAGTTTCTTTTTCGGGTTGAGCGTCTGGGGGCTCGTCTCCGAGGTCTTGCCCACATAGAGTTTCGAATAATCCGAATAGGTCTCCGTCGCCCACTCGACGATCGAGGCTTCGGTCATGGGCGTAAAGCCCGACGAGAAGAGGTTGGAGGCATACATGTTCATGTCGGCCAGCGCACTGTCGAGAGCCGAAGGATCCTCCTGCATCTTCATGACATAGGCCTCGGCACGGTTCAGGAGCGCCTCTTCCATGCAGAACAGGACCGATACGGCCTTTGAATAGCCGGTTCCGGCAACCGGATCCGTATACTGGAACGTATACCAGATACGCGGCAGAATATATTTTCCGGACGACGCGAGCACCGCATGGCCGGCCTTGAAAGTAACGTTGCTGCCCCATGGACCGCCATACTTGGGCTGGACGGTCTCATAGGTCCCCTGCAGTTTGCCGTGGGCATAACGGCCGGCCGTCGTATACCAGCCGAACACCGTTCCGGCGCTCGAAGTAGCCGCCTGGATGAGGAAATTGGCCGAACTCGACGACTGCACGTATGCCTGATGGCGGCTCGTGCCGTTCGGAATCGCCGCAATGGCATCGTAGTCCCGCAACAGCGAAGTCGGATTCGAGGTCAGTGCCAACGTGGCATACTTGATCGCATTGTCCCAGTCCTGAATAAAGAGGTAATAACGTGAAGCGAAGCAACATGCAGCCTTGTAGTTGAAGTGGTACTTCGGCACGGCATAGGTGGTGTCATCGATCAGGGGAATACCCTCCTCGATGTCCTTTCCGATCTTTTCGTAGACCTCGCGGAGCGTACCTCGGTCATACTGGGGATTGAGGTCGGTTTCTGCGTGATCCATATAGGGGATGCCCAGATAGTTGTCGGCCGTGGTGGGATTGTAGGGCATGCAGAAGAGGTTGGCCAGCACGAAATGCGAATAGGCCCGGCACAGCAGGGCTTCGCCCTTGCTTGCCTTCAGGCTCGCCGTCGTGGCCCCGCCCATCTCCTCGATGGCCGAAAGAGCCTGATTGGCATTGGCAATACAGCTGTAATTCGCACTCCAGATGTTTCGCGGCGAGTCGTTACCGGTGGTCACCTCTTCGGCCCACTCGTAGACATCCTGATAAAACTGGCTGTAGTTCTTGGTGATACCCCGATCGCAAACATTATCCGACGACAGTTCGGCTACGATCTGATAGCTGCCCGATCCGCTCACATAGGCCGAAACCAGGATGCTGGCGATCTTCTCTTCCGAATCCAACGTCGTGCGCAGGTCTGGATTCTTGTCGAGGAAATCGCCGCAGGACACAAAAGCCACGGCGAGGGCCAGACTGCTCAGATAACAGATGATATTTCGTTTCATATCCTTTCAATTTTAATTACAAACCGATTCGGACCGTCAATGTGAACTGACGGGGAACAGGAGCTGCAACACCGCCGGTGTTGTAGAACTCCGGATCCTGGCCGTTGAGCTTCTTGTCCGCATAGATCAGGAACAGGTTCGTTGCCTGCAGCTTGAGAGACAGCGACGAAAATCTCAGTTTCGAGATAAGCCGCTTCGGGAAGTCATACGACAGCGATATCTCCTTCATGCGGATGAAATCGCCCTTGGCAATGCGCGCCGTCGAATAGTTGTATGCGCTGTAGCCATACTTGAGCGAGGAGTTCTGCTGCAGCTGCCGCTTCGATGCGATTGCCGGGATGTTCGTTACGGCCTCATCGCCGGCCACCATCCAGCGGTTCTTGAACTCGCGGGGCATGGCGTCGAGATCCGAGTAGGACCCGTCGAATACGGGATTGAGCCGGACCACATTGCCGAACGAATAGGTCATGAAGACATTCAGACGCCATCCCTTGTACTGGAACGTGTTGCCGAAGCTGCCGAGATCCGTCGGATCGACCGGTCCCGAATAGACCAGATTCGTCCGCAGGTTCTGCTCGTTGCTGTCCTGGAAGTTGAACGTATCGGAGCTGACCACACCCTCGGTATTGACCACCAGCGGCAGACCGGTCTCGCTCAGGCCCACATACTGGAACGAGAAGAGCGAACGGGCCGGGTAACCCTCCATCGTGAAGCCGGTACCCGAAACCAGCGTCATGGCCCGGGTCGATGTCTCCAGTTTGGTCACCTCGTTGTGGATGTGCGAATAGATGAAGTTGGTCGTCCAGCTGAAGTTCTTTGTCTGGATGTTCTTGGTCGAGAGGCTGATCTCGACACCGTTCGATTTCATCTCGGCCACGTTGCCGTACTTGGAGACCTCACCGCCGATACCCTGCGTCGTCACGATGCCGATCAGGTCGAAATTGTTTCGTTTGTACCAGTCGAACTCCAGGTTGATCCGGTTGTTCACGAATCCTGCATCAAGGCCGAGGTTCAACTCGTGCTTCTTCTCGTAGGTCAGCTGCGCATTCTCAAGGCTGGTTACCTCGAGCGCGGGTTCGCCATCGCCGCTGGTCGGACGCCACGGAGTCACCGACTCGATGACGGCCAGCGAATTGGTGACATACGAAGGACCTCGGTCGGCCGTAAGCGAGTAGGAAGCCTTGAGCGAAAGGTGGGAGACGGCCGGGCGGATCTTGTCGAAGAACATCTCCTCATGGGCATTCCACGCACCGGAGATGTTCCACGTCGGGAGCCAGCGTGCCCGGCGGCTCCGACCCATCTTGTTGGTACCCTCGTAGCGATAGGTTCCGTTGATCGTATAACGCCCCTTATAGGAGTAGGTTCCGTTGAAGAAGAAAGCCACCTCGCGATAGAACGAATTGCCGATCGTATAGTAGTTGCTGAGGTTCTCGGTTCCCTGCTTGAAGGCCAGATAATCGTAGTACGGCTCCATGCCGTAGCTGTACTGGAGGCCCCAGCCGCGGAACCAGGTGTTGTGGCGGTCGATCTTGTTCAGCGACATACCGCCGTAGAGGTTCACGATGTGTTTCCCGGCAAAGGTCTTGTTATAGGTGGCCGAAGCACGGAAATCATACGACATCATCTCGTTGTCCGTCCGCTCGAAAATACCTCCGCGCGGCAGTACGGTCACCGGCACGGCATAGGGATCGTCCGGATCCGTGTACAGATACGGGTTGCTGTCCCGAACGGTCGTCGGCTCGACGGTCCGATAGGCGATCGCCTGGTTCGAGGACTCCGTGATGTTGTGCTCCTGAACGGAGGCCTGATACTTCACGGCACCCAGGACGGCCAGATCCAGACCTGCTACGGGCGACCATTTCAGTTCACCCTGGAATTTGGTCTCGACCACCGACAGGTCGATGTAGTTGTTGTCCAGCTCGTACAGGATGTTGAACGGGGCGTAATTACGCGTATAGAACTCTTTGGAGTCGAGCGTGCGCGACGTATTGAGCGCATAGGAGTAGGGGTTGATGTCGAACTCGCGCTTGACCTCGCCCGTCACGTAGTTGGTCGCCGACGACAGGGTTCCGGGAGCCTTCTGCTTGCGGTAGGACCCGTTCGATATCAGGTTCAGCGACAGGTTTTTGAAGATATTGAACGTCGCGTTGATATTCGCCGTATAACGCTCCACCTTGCTGGTTTTCGTCCATCCGGGATCCATCATGGCACTCAGCGAGGCATAGTACGAGGATTTTTCCGTACCCGAAGTGAGGCTGACCGAATGGGTGTGCATGATGTTGTTGTTGAACAGCGCCTTGAACCAGTCGGTGTTCCGATACTCGGCGGCCCGCAGGTAGCCGGCGCGGCTGGCATCGTCGTTACCCAGCTCTCCGGCGGAGATCAGCTGATACATCCGTCCGAACACACCGCTCTCCGAGGCGGTAATCGTCTCGGCCAGGTTGAGCCAACCCTTCTTCTGCATGTCCATGTAGACCGACATCTGGTCCTGCGAGTTCATGATGTTGAAATCCCGATAGGAAGGGATCATGCGGTAGGTGAATTCTCCCGTATAGTTGATGGAGCTCACACCGGCACGGCCCCTTTTGGTCGTGATGACAATCACACCGGCCATGGCGCGTGCTCCGTATATCGAGGTTGCGGAACCATCCTTGAGGATGTTGAAACTTTCGATGTCTTCCGCATTGAGCCCGGCAATCGCCGAAGCGATCAGCGTCGTGGCATCACCCGAAGAGAGGTCATCGGCATCGATATCGACGATATCCTCCATGATGACACCGTCCACGACCCACAGCGGCTTGGAACTTCCGTAGATCGACGTGGCTCCGCGGACACGGATCTTGGGGGCGGTACCGAACGTACCGGAAACGTTTTGCACCGACACACCGGCCGAACGACCCTCCAGACCGCGGCTGATGTCGGCCATACCGGCCAGTTTCACGTCGTCGGCCACCAACTGGTCTGCGGCACCCGTAAACAGACGCTTGTCCATCTGGGTCATACCCGTTACCACGACCGCCTCGACACTCTGAGCATCGGGTTCGAGCTGCACGCGAATATTGGCTGCAACATCGACATCCTGGGTCTTATAGCCCACATAAGAGATCTGGAGTTTTCCCATCTGGGGCACTCCCGCAAGTTCGAACTCTCCTTTGACATTGGTAGAGGTACCAATTGTCGGGCGATCCTTGACAACTACGGTAGCACCGACGATCGGTGTCCCGGTCTCATCGATGACCAAACCCTTGACCGTCTGTGATTGGGCCGAGGCTGTCACCAAACAAAAAACCGCCAGTAACGATAAAAGCAGATTCTTTACCATAGGCAGGAATTTAAAGAATTAAAAAAATAAGGGAACAAGGGAGATAGGTTCAAGGCCCCCTTTTCAGGAGGTGGAGGATTCCCAAAGTGAAATAGAATATATCCCGGTCGGAATCTATTCCGTCCATACTACTCTTCCCGCTGAATCTTTGCGGAAACCTTCATGCAACCTTTTTCAGCACAAAAGAGAAGAGGAGAATATCAATGTCAGCAACTCCGTACTGACACGGACTCTGTCTCCGGACTCAAAGGAAGAATCGGAGGTAACGGGAACAAAAAGCGGGGACACATGCCCGACTGCGAAAAGCAAGGCATCTGTCCTCGAATAAGATTTCGAAGATGATATAAGAGATATAAACGATATCGCGAACGAAAGAGAATCGAAATGCCGCCCACGGTTTCTCAGCCGATCGTCATCCCGCAATCCGGCAAGGGGGGGGGGAATTTTCAGCTGTTTCTTTCACACAGGAAAAGGTTAAGGCCGGCACGCGACAAATCCGGCGATGGGAGAATCCAACCACCGGCTCCGCAGCATAATAACCATAACCTCTCTTCATGATAGAACTGAATGAACTCCAAAAGGATCCGTTACAGCGCAAAGTTAAAAAAAATATTTCCACAAAAACAAATTTTTCGCGCCTAAAAATAGTACAATCCGGACTTTTTTGTCCATAACGTACCCGCATGGCCATACGCACGCCCACACTATTGAAGCGCAAAAACATCCGTTGCACGGGGTTGTTTCCAGAATTTGTGCAACAAAATCGCGCGACGGCACACTTTCGTTCGAAACCAATGAAAGTTGTCCTTCGAGGGAAAAAACCTGGAAAGAGATTTCAACTTCTCCGTAAATTTTCTATTTTTGTGTAAACAGAACCAAATCCTATCGACAGACATCAACCACCGACCTATGAAATTCCTTTTTGACATCGAATACCGTACCCGCTGGGGCGAACGGCTCGTCCTGCTGCTCGGGAAACGGAAAATCGCCATGCGGTACACCGACGACGGCATCTGGCACGCCAGCGTCGAGCTGCGCTCCGGAGCAGAGCAACTCGAATACCGCTACGCGGTCGAACGCGACAATGCGCAGGTCCGCACCGAATGGTATCCCCACACGCTCCGCCCCGCGGAGTTCTCCGACTGCAGGGCGCTGCGGATCCACGACCGCTGGCAGGATATCGGCCCCGACGCACCGTTCCGCACGGTGGCCTACACCCGCGGCATCTTCGCTCGCCGGGCGGCATGGCCGGCCGCAAAGCGCCGCAGGGGAGATAAAACCGCCGCACAGGCGACCTTCCGGATGACCGTTCCGGCACTGTGGCCCGACGAAACGCTGGCCATCGCCTCCGACCGCCTCGACAACTGGCAGCGGATCGTCCCGTTCGACGACACCCGCTTTCCCGAATGGGAACTCGCCCTGGCCCTTCCGAGGGGAAGCGAATACAAGTTCCTGATCGCCGACCGCACAACCCTCACCCCCATTCTGTGGGAGGAGGGTGCCAACCGCATCTGGAACGGCGGCACCCCGGACGGCGAACGGCTGATCGAAGCCTCCCTGCAGCCCCGCATCCCGGAGCGCCACTGGCGCAGTGCCGGCACGGCCATCCCCGTCTTCTCGCTCCGTTCGGAGCAGAGCTTCGGAGTCGGCGAATTCCTCGACCTGAAGTTGCTCGTAGACTGGGCCGTCGCCACGCAGCAGCGCGTGATCCAGCTCCTGCCGATCAACGACACCACGATGACCCACACCTGGGAGGACTCCTACCCCTACAACGCCAACTCGACCTTCGCGCTGCACCCGCAGTTCATCCGGCTGACCGAGGCCGGCGTCGAGGAGGATGACGCATACCGCAGCCTGCGCAGCGAACTCAACGCACTTCCCGAGGTGGACTACGAACGGGTAAACGGCGCCAAGATGCGGCTGCTGCGCGAAGCCTTCGCCCGCCACGGGGCGCGCACGGCGGCCCGCCGCGACTACCGGGAGTTCCTCGAGGCCAACCGCGAATGGCTGCTGCCCTATGCGGCATTCTGCTCGCTGCGCGACGAATACGGCACCGCCGACTTCTCCCGCTGGGGCGACTACACACACTTCGACCGCACGAAAGTGGAGGCCTACTGCCGGAAGCGGCGCAGCGATATTGCCTTCCACTGCTACATCCAGTACCACCTGCACCTCCAGCTCACGGAGGCCGTGCGCTACGCCCACGCCCGCGGGGTCATCCTCAAGGGCGACCTGCCGATCGGCATCAGCCGCACGAGCGCCGACGCCTGGCAGTTCCCGCGCCTCTTCCACATGGATTCGCAGGCCGGAGCCCCGCCCGATGCCTTCTCGGCCGCCGGCCAGAACTGGGGATTCCCGACCTACGACTGGGAGCGCATGTCGCGGGACGACTACGCCTGGTGGCGGGCCCGCCTGCGCAAGATGTCGGAGTATTTCGATGCCTACCGCATCGACCACATCCTCGGCTTCTTCCGCATCTGGGAGATCCCCTTCGATGCCGTCCACGGACTGTTGGGACACTTCAACCCCGCCATGCCCTACCCGGCCGAAGAGTTGCGCGGCATGGGATTCGACCTCGCGGAGGGTCGTTACACGACTCCGCCGACCGACGGGTGGATCCTCGAACGCCTGTTCGGCGAACTGGCCGGCGAGATTCGCACCAGATACCTCCGCAACGGGCATCTGCTGCCTGCCTGCGCCACACAGCGCAGGGTGCTGCAGCTCTTCCCGGGCGACGACGAGCGGTCGAAGCGCCTGCGCGACGGATTCCTGGCCCTGCTCGACGACGTACTCTTCGTCGAGGACCCCTACCGCAAGGGACACTACCACCCCCGCATCGCAGCCCAATCGACCTTCTCCTTCCAGCTGCTCTCCCCCCAACAGCAGGAGACCTTCAACCGCCTGCACGACGACTTCTTCTACCGCCGCCACGACCGGTTCTGGCAGGAGTCGGCCCTACGCAAGCTGCCGATGCTGCTCCGCGCCACCGACATGCTCGCCTGCGGCGAGGACCTCGGCATGATCCCCGACTGCGTCCCCGAGACGATGCGGGCGCTGAAGATCCTCTCGCTCGAGATCCAGCGCATGCCCAAATCACTCTCCGAGACGTTCGCCGATCCGGCACACTACCCCTACCTGAGCGTCTGCACCACCTCGACCCACGACATGAACCCGCTGCGGGCCTGGTGGGAGGAGGATCGCAGCGTCACGGACCGTTTCTACCACGAGGTGCTGCACGGCGAGGGCGACACGCCGTGGTTCTGCGAGCCGTGGATCTGCCGCCGCATCATCGGCATGCACCTCTCGTCGCCGGCGATGTTCACGATCCTGCCCCTGCAGGACTGGCTGTCGATGGATGGAGGGCTGCGCCTGCAGATGCCCGACCGGGAACGCATCAACATCCCGGCCATCCCGCGCTACTACTGGCGCTACCGCATGCACCTGACCCTGGAGCGGCTGCTCGCCGAGGAGGACTTCAACACCACGATGCGCGACATGATCGCCATGAGCCGGCGCCGCTGAGCCCGCCCGGCGGAACAAACCGAACGAAGGCGCCGCGGCCCGGGAATCCGGACCGCGGCGCCTTCAGTACGGAGACCTTACGCCCACACGCTCACTCCTCGCCTTCGAGCCAGCGGAGGAAGTCGTCCACACGCGAGCGGCTCACGACCATCTCGAAATCGGGATGGGGCCGTGCAATGATCTTCAGCCGGTTGCCGAGATACTTGACCACGCTGGCGATCGCCTGCATCGAGACGATGCAGTTGCGCGAGATGCGGAAGAAGTTCCGCTCGTCCAACTCCTCGGAAAGGATGTCCAGCGAGAGGTCCATCACGTAGCGGTTGTTGTCCACCGTCACCAGATAGGTGTTCTTCTCCTCGGAATAGAAATAGGCGATATCGGCAGTCTTCACCGGCACGATCCGGTCGTTGAAACGCACCACGTAGCGCTGCTTGTGGCCGCGGGGCGGGCTGACCGCCTCGAGCAGCCGCGCCGTGTCGGTCGCCGCGCCCCCGACCCGACACCGCTCCACGGCACGCCGGAGTGCTGCGGGATCGATCGGTTTGAGCAGGTAGTCGATGCTGTTCACCTCGAAAGCCCGCACGGCATAGCTGTCGTAGGCCGTCGTCATGATGACCCGGGCCGACACGTCGATCTGCCGGAAAATCTCGAAACAGTCACCGTCCGAGAGTTCCACATCCATGAAAATCACGTCGGCGACATTTCCCGGGGTCCGCAGCCAGCCGACGGTCTCGCGCACCGAGCCGGTCGTCCCGACGATGTGCAGATCGGGGAAATGCTGCGTGAGCGCGCGGGCCAGGCTCTGCCGGGCCATGATCTCGTCCTCAACAATCAATACTCTCATAATAGCGGTATCATAACAAAGGTAAGGTGACACGGTATTCGGTCTCCGTGCGGCAGATTCCGATCGGCCGGTCGGCCAGATCGAGGTACTGCTGCCGGATGTAGTTCAGCCCTACGCGCGTGGACGAAGCCGATGCAGAGAGCTTCGGGCGGAGGTTGTTCGTCACGGTCACCGAGTCGGTCGTGACCGTAATGCGGATCTCGAGCGGTGCGGCGGCATCCACCGCGTTGTGCTTGATGGCGTTCTCGATGAGCAGCTGGATCGAACAGGGAACGAGGCTGCGCGTCAGCGCCCGCTCGTCGATCTCCCGCCGGACGGTAAAACCGTCGGCGAAACGCACCTGCAGCAAATCGACATACATCCCGACGAAATCCAGCTCCTCCTTGAGCCGTACAAGCGGCTCGGCCTCGTTCTGAAGCATGTAACGGTAAATCCCGGCCAACTTGTGGATATAGGCGCTCGCCTGTTCGGTCCGTTGTTCGCAGACCAGACAGTCGAGGATATTGAGCGAATTGAACAGGAAATGGGGATTGACCTGCTGCTTGAGTTTCATGTAGAGGAACTGCGCCTGATGGGTCCTCCCGCGCTCGGTCCGCAGCACGGAGCGGGCGACCAGCGCATAATCGACCATGAAGACCACCGAATAGAGCGTCGCCTCGAAGAGCAGCGTGATGATCGACAGTTGGAGGAACCCGCGCCAGGAGAATGCCGCATCGAAGCCGAAAGGCAGGTGCAGCCCAGCAATCAATGTCACGCAAACGGTCGTCGCAAGGACGAATACCGAGAGCGACACCGCCTTGACAAGATTCTTCTGTCCCGAATGACGCCGCATGTGGCGCACGTAGATCACATTGACCCCCAACAGGAAGATCAGCGCCACGGAATTCGACACCAGCAGATCGGCCATCTGGTAGAAACGCTCGGCCGAGAACGAGGGTGTAGCGAAAAGTTCGACATAGGCCAGACGCAGGGCAAAGATAACCCCCACGGCCAGCAGCACCAGCCCGATGCGGGGCGTCCACGCCGCCGGCCGCGCAGCATCGTCGCCGCGCCGGAAAAATTTGGTGAACCAGACTATGCCCCAGCCGAGAATCTCGGTCGTGAGAAAGGTCGATACGGCATGCACGGCCAGCGGCGAGCGGACAACCCGCTCGATCAACGCGGCGCCCCCCGTACCGAGCAGGTAACCGATCACATTGACCACGATGACGCTCGCGGCCGTGAACTCGACGTTCAGCCCCCGGCGCAGACAGATCAGCACGATCAGCACGATGGTCAGCAGCGTGAGCACCAGGTCGTCGTTCACCCCCGCAGTCCGGCACAACAGGGCGACGGCGGCATGGAGCACCGCGAACAGGTGAATGATTACGGATACTTTGGACGACCGCATGGTGATCAGTTCTTCGGATCGGGATATTTGCTTAGGTAAGAATAAAGGTAGTGATTTTCGGCGAAACGACCAAATCCGCCGCCCGACGACCGCTCATCGGGAAAATCCCGCCGTTCGTCGCCCCCATATCCCCGTTCGTCGCCCGGAGGGTTCAAAATCGGGATTTTTTATTAAAATTTGTATGACCTGAAACACAACCTGAAACCGAATGAACAAGCCCAAACTCTCCTTTTGGCAGATTTGGAACCTCAGTTTCGGATTCCTCGGCGTACAGATCGGATATTCGCTCCAGAACTCCAATACGTCGAGCATTTTCGAATCGCTGGGGGCCGATGTAAGCCACCTGAGCTATTTCTGGCTCGCGGCACCGCTGGCCGGCATGATCATCCAGCCGATCATCGGGCTCTTCTCCGACGGGACCTGGACCCGCCTGGGCCGCCGCATCCCCTACATCCTGGGGGGGCTCGATCGTCTCGGCGCTGGCGCTGGCACTCATGCCCAACTGCCCGCGGCTGCTGGCTTTCGCTCCGCTGGCCATGGGAGCCTTCATCCTGCTCTTCATGGACCTCTCGTTCAATGTCACGATGCAGCCCTTCCGGGCCCTGGTCGCCGACATGCTCGACGACCGGCAGAAAACCCAGGGCTATGTGGTACAGACCTTCCTGATCAATCTCGGTGCGGTCATCGGGGCCATCCTGCCGCTGATCATGACGCAACTGGGCGTCCCGGACGAAGCCGAGCCGGGAAGCGTTCCCGCACACATCGCCTATTCCTATTATATAGGAGGCGCCATCCTGCTGCTGACCGTTCTGGTCACCTCGTTCAAAACCCGGGAGTACCCGCCCGAGGAGTTCGCCCGCTACAACGACCTGAAGCCCGAGCCGGAAGGCCCGCGCCCGGGATTCATGGCCCTGATGCGCAACATCCCGCAGGCAATGGTCCGGCTGGGGGTCACGCAGTTCTTCTCGTGGGCCGCCCTTTTCCTCATGTGGACCTACCTCAAGCCCGCCATCACGGGGGTTGTCACCGACCATGCGACGGGCGAGATCCTCTCGGCGGGAGCCACGCAGACCTGGGTCGGCGTGCTGAACGGCACCTACCCCATTCCGGCCTGCATCGCCGCCCTCTTCCTGGGACGCATCGCCGCACGCTGGGGCAACAGGCCCGTCTATGCCGCCTGCCTGCTGCTGGGCGCTGCAGGCTTCGCCGGGCTCTGCCTGCTGCACGACCAGTATGCGCTGATGATCCCGATGGTCGGCATCGGCATCGCCTGGGCCGGAATCCTCGCCATGCCCTATGCCATCCTCTCGCGGGCCGTCGAACCCCGACACATGGGGGTCTACATGGGCATCTTCAACTTCACGATCACCATCCCGCAGATCGTCATCGGACTGACCGGAGGCGCCATCGTCAAATACTGCTTTGCCAGCAATGCCGTGTGGATGCTGGCCCTGGCCGGCCTGTTCATGCTGCTTGCAGCCCTCTCCGTGGTCTTCGTCCGTGAGGAGGCGGCCCGATAAACCGAACCCGAAAGAAACCAATTTATCAACCAACCAAAATTCCTATGAAAAAATTTTTGACTATGTGTGTGGGAATCTTGCTGACCGGCCTGATTACCCCCCCCCTTACGCTGGCGCAAAACGCTGGCTATGAGGTACAAGGCGTAGTTGTAGACAAAACGGGAATGCCGATTCTGGGAGCGACCGTGGTCGAGAAGGGTACGACCAACGGCGTCTCGACCGGAATCGACGGCGACTATGCCATCCGTGTGGCCTCGCCCGAATCGGTGATCGAGGTCAGCTACGTCGGCTACAAGACCGTCGAGCTGGTGGCCTCGTCGTCGCTGCTCGCCCGACTCACGCTCGAAGAAGATGCCATGGGCATCGACGACGTGGTGGTCATCGGCTACGGTACGGTCAAGAAGAACGACATGACCGGATCGGTCGTAGCCGTCAAGGCCGAGGAGTTCAACCGCGGAGCCGTCGTATCGGCCCAGGACATGCTCAAGGGCAAGGTGCCGGGCGTACACATCATCCCCGGTGACGGAGGTCCCGGTTCGAGTTCGACGATCCGCATCCGCGGCGCCGCATCGCTCAATGCCTCGAACGACCCGCTGATCGTGATCGACGGCGTGCCCATCGCCTCGGACGGCGGCACGGGCATGGCCAACCCGCTCGAGACGATCAACCCCAACGACATCGAGTCGTTCACCGTGCTCAAGGATGCCTCGGCCGCAGCGATCTACGGTTCGCGCGCCTCGAACGGCGTAATCATGATCACGACCAAGAAGGGCAAGGGCAACACCCCGCGCGTGTCGTACAGCGGCAGCGTGAGCGTACAGACCAACTCCGACGAGCTGCCCGTGATGACCCCCGGGGAGTTCCGCAGCTATGTGGACCGCGTCTTCCCCGCAGGAACCGCCACCGGCGACAAGGTGCACGCCATGATGGGCGACCAGAACACCGACTGGCAGGAGCTCATCTTCCGTACGGCCATCTCGCACGACCACAACGTCAGCCTGACGGGCAACATCAACGACCGCATGCCCTACCGCGCCTCGGTGGGCTACACCAACCAGCAGGGTACGCTCGAAACCTCGAAATACGAACGCGGGACCCTCGATCTGAGTCTCTCGCCCAACTTCTTCGACAAGCACCTGACGGTCAATATGAATGCGAAGGGTGTGGTCACCTCGCAGCGCTACGCCTCGAGCGGGGTGGTCGGCTCGGCAGCCTTCTTCAACCCCACGATCGACCCCTACTGGCGCAACGAGGACGGTTCGATCGACTACACGACCACCAACGGATTCTGGAACTACGGTTCGGGCCGAGGCGACGAGTTCACCCCCAACACGCTGCTGGGCGCCGGCCCCCTCTCGCAGCTCTACGACCGCGACAACACGGCGCGCGCCAAACGTTTCATCGGCAACGCGCAGATCGACTACAAGGTACACGGCTTCGAGGCCCTGCGCTTCAACCTCAACCTCGGTATGGACATCTCCTCGGCGAAGACCTACGACGGCGTGAACCCCGGATCGTTCCAGGCCTACACCGACACCGAAGCCCGCGGCTGGGGCCAGTACTCGTGGACGACGAACTTCCGCCGCAACCAGCTGCTCGAGTTCTACGCCAATTTCAACAAGGAGTGGGGCATCCACCACCTCGACGTGATGGCCGGCTACTCGTGGCAGCACTTCTACAGTTCGGACCACACGGTGACCTACTTCAACGAGACCCACGAGCAGAAGGGCGAGGATTCGCGCTATCCGTTCAACCGCCAGGAGAGCTACCTGCTGTCGTTCTACGGCCGCATCAACTACTCGATCGCCTCGAAATACCTGTTCACCTTCACGCTGCGTGACGACGCCTCGTCGCGCTTCTCGAAGGATACGCGCTGGGGCCTCTTCCCGTCGGCCGCCTTCGCCTGGAACATCGCCCAGGAGGAGTTCCTCAAGGACGTGCGCGCCATCTCTGCCCTGAAGCTGCGCCTGGGCGCCGGACAGACCGGACAGCAGGAGATCTTCCAGAACTATCCCTACCTGGCCCGCTACTCGATGTCCACCGATGTCTACAAACAGTACAACATGGGCAGCGCCGGCTACATGTTCTACCTCACCCCGGCGGCCTACGACCCCGACATCAAGTGGGAGACCACGACCACCTACAACGTCGGCCTCGACTTCGGGTTCCTCGACGGACGCATCAACGGCAGCGTGGACTGGTACCTGCGCCAGACCGACGACCTGCTCAACAACGTCATCACCCCGATGGGTTCGAACTTCGGCAACACCGTGCTGACGAACATCGGCTCGATGGAGAACCGCGGCGTGGAGTTCAACCTCAACGTCATCCCCGTACAGACCGAGGACTGGAACCTCATGATCGGACTGAACGGCACGTTCCAGCACACCGAATTCACGAAACTCAACAACACGGACGATCCCGACTACAGCATCCAGACGGGCGGCATCTCGAAGGGTACGGGCAACCTGCTCCAGCGCCACATGGTCGGTTACTCCCCCTATACGTTCTACTGCTTCCAGCAGGTTTACGACCAGAACGGCAACCCGATCCAGAACGCCCTGGTAGACCGCGACAAGGACGGCAAGATCACGCAGGCCGACCGCTACATGACCGATAAGAGCCCCAACCCCGACTTCTTCTACGGCGTGAGCCTCAAGCTCTCGTACAAGAACTGGGACTTCGGATTCAACGGCCACGGCTCGGTGGGCAACTGGGTCTTCAACGACTTCGCATCGGCCAACTCGACCTCGAACCTCGACCTGAACGTCGGCAACCTGCCCAACTTCGCCAAGCTCGTCGAGAAGACCGGCTTCACGAAGGCCAACAGCGGCGAACAGTGGTATTCTGACTACTTCCTCGAGGACGCCTCGTTCTTCCGCATGGACGACATCAACCTCGGCTACACCTTCGACAAGGTGGGCAGCTGGAAAGGCTCGATCCGCGTGGCCTTCGGCGTGCAGAACGTCTTCGTCATCACGGACTACAGCGGTGTGGATCCCGAAATTCCGGGCGTGAACGGCATCGACGGCTCGATCTGGCCCCGTCCGCGCACCTACTCGCTGCGTCTGAACGTCAATTTCTAAAACCGAAAGAGAACCATGAAACGAAACATGAAACACATAGCCTGGATCGCCGCAGGGGCCTCGATGCTCTTCACCGCCTGTATCGGAGACCTCGACACCCTGCCGCTCAACCCCTCCGACTCGACCTCGGAAACGGTCTACGGCACCGATGAGAGCGGCTACATCGCCGGACTGACGAAACTCTACTTCAACTTCGTCTCGAACGAAACCACCGACCTGCAGGTCAGCGACGGAGGCGCCTCGGAGCTGGTCCGCGCCTTCTGGATCGTGCAGGAGGTGACCTCCGACGCCTGCAAGTGCGCCTGGGAGAACGACGCATGGGTGCGCGCCATGAACACCAACACGTGGTCCGATGCCGACAACGACGCCACCTATGCCGTCTACGTCCGCACGCTGCAGGGCATTGCCTACACCAACGAATACCTGCGCCAGACCGCTTCGGACCGCCTCTCCGACCGCAGTGTGAGCAGCGAACTGGCTGCCAGGATCCAGGGGTTCCGCGCCGAAGCCCGCTTCCTGCGCGCCTACTTCTACTGGATGGCTCTCGACGTATTCGGCGACGTGCCCTTCACCACCGAGAACTCGCCCTTCGGCGGCGGCGTGAACCCCAAGCAGGCCTCGCGCAAGGATGTCTTCGACTACTGTATCTCGGAGCTGACCGCCCTGGCGGCCGACGACAGCCCGATGCCGGCCGCCCGCTCGAACTACCCGCGTGCCGACAAGGGTGCCGTGCTGGGTCTGCTGGCCCGCATGTACCTCAACGCCGAGGTCTACACCGGAACACCCATGTGGCAGGAGGCCAAGGAGGTCTGCGAGGATATCTTCACGATGGGCTACTCGCTCTGCCCGGAATATGCCGACCTGTTCCGCGGTGACAACGGCGAGAATCCCGAGGCTTTGAACGAGATCATCTTCGGCATCTCCTACGACGCCGAACAAACGCAGTCCTACGGCGGCACGAGCTACCTGACGCTGGCCGCCATCGCAGCTACCGACGTCTCCTCGACCCAGATGATCAACGGCGTGAACAACGGATGGGGCGGTATCCGCGTACCCTACGAGTATGTCGAGAAGTATTTCAACGTCCGCAACGCCGACTACTCGGCCGGCACCTACGACGTGAACGACAAACGCGGCAGGATGTTCTACATCAAGGGCCGTTCGGAGTCGATGGACGGGGCGCTCTATGTCTTCCTCAACGGCTGGAGCTGTCTGAAGTTCAACAACATTCCCCATAACGTGGACCACGACTCATACCTCACGACGGCCGCTTCGAAGGCCTACAGCGACATCGACTTCCCGATGATCCGTCTGGGCGAGATCTACCTGATCTATGCCGAGGCCTGCATGAACCTCGGACAGGCCAACACGGCGCTGCCCAAGGTCCAGGAGCTCGCGGCACGCGCCGGCGCAATCACACCGACGTCGATCACGCAGGAGTGGCTGATCGAGGAACGCGCCCGCGAGCTGATGTGGGAGGGACACCGCCGCACGGACCTGATCCGCTACGACAAGTTCACCTCCTCGTCGTTCCTGTGGACCTACAAGGGAGGCTCCTTCAGCGGTCAGGGATTCGACGACCACATGAAGATCTTCGCCATCCCGGCATCCGAGCTGGCCTCCAACCCCGAGTTGCACCAGAACCCCGGATACGGAGCCGGCACCTCCACCGAAGAATAATTAAAAACCCTCAAGAACCATGAAAATCAAGAGATATGCGATGATGCTGGCGGCCACCACGGGACTCTTCGCCGCCTGCCAGGATCTCGACGAAATGCACACCTACGCCCCGGAGGATGTGGTGGCTCCCGTGCTCCACAACCTGCCCCAGGAGATCGTCATCACCTCCGAGAACATGGGCGAGACCCAGGTTTTCACGTGGGATGCCGCCGATTTCGGCGTCTCCACACAGATCAACTACTCGCTCGAGGCCTCCTGCGGCGGGGGCGACCCCGTAGTCCTGTTCGCGGACCTCACGGACACCTCCACCGAACAGCCCTACGAGAGCATCAACACCAAACTCGTCTATGACGCGGGCGTTGAAACGGATACCCCCACCCAGGTGAACTTCTACATCAGCGCCACGATCGGCACCGATTTCGAGAAGTTCTACTCGGCGCCCGTTGCCGTCACCATGACCGTCACCAAGGCCGAACGGGTCTACCCGACCGTCTGGGTGATCGGCGACTACTGCAGCTGGAACCACTCGAACTCGCAGTTCCTGTTCAGTTTCTCGGACGACGAGATCAATTACGAAGGCGTGATCGACTTCGGCGAGAAGGCCGCCAGCGGATTCAAGCTGACGGGTATAGCCGGCTGGGACGACTCCTGCAACTGGGGTATCGACGGCGAAGCCGAAGCCCCCGAAGCCGAAGCGGCCTCCATCAAGCTGATCTCGGCCGGCAGTTCGGGCAACATCACCGCCTACTCGAAGCGCTTCTACCGCTTCGCCTTCAACCGCGAATCGCTGACGCTCACCAGAGAGCTGTCGTTCGACCAGCTGGGTATCGTGGGCGACGGCGTCGGCAGCTGGGACAATGACGTCGTGATGGAGTTTGACGCGAAGACACAACGCTTCTGGGCCGATGTCGAACTGGTGGCCGGTGCGATCAAGTTCCGCGCCGACGGAGCCTGGGACACCTCGTTCGGCTCCTCGACCGAAGGCATGCTCGACAGCAGCAACGACATCCGGGTTCCGGCCGGCAACTACCGCATCTACGTCAATCTGAACAACTCGGCGGCAATGACCTATGAACTCAACGCCGACGATTACGGGCTGAGCGGAGGCGAAGAGGAGCCCGAACCCGAGACGGCCGACTGGTACATCCACGGACAGACCGTCGCCACTCCCGACTGGGGCCCGACCCCGATGGAGAGCGCCAGTTCGAGCATCGTCGCCTACAAAGCCGCCGGAGTGGAGGTTGCCGCCAACTCGCAGTTCCTCTTCAAGAGCGGCGACGAGTCGCAGTGGCTCGGAGCCGACGCCTCGCTGGCAGACGGAGAGGGGATGTACACCTGCACGGTCGGCTCGGCCTTCGCCGTATCGGCCAACAAGGTGAACGCCGTCATCGCCGAAGCCGGCACCTACGACTACTGGCTGCTGCCCGAAGCCGGACGCGCCTACGTCATGGCCGCAGGGGTCAAACCCGAATACGTCGCCGAGACGTGGGGCCTGATCGGCACCATCTCCGGCTGGGGTGATCTGGGAGACCTGTCGATGAGCGAACAGGAGGGTTACCTCGTCCGCAAGGGCGTTGCGCTGACGACCGCCGACGAATTCAAGATCCGCTTCAACAACGAGTGGGACGACTCGAAGAACTACGGTACGGCCTCGGGCGGTGCGATCGACATCAACACGGCCGTCGCGGTGGTCACCAGCGGCGGATCGCAGAACATGAAGGTCCAGTTCGACGGCACCTACGACATCTACTTCGATCTGGCCAACAGCACGATCTACGTCATGAGCCCGGGCAAGACCCCGGCCGACGTACAATAGGACGCATCCACGGAGCGGAGGAGCACCTCCGCTCCGTTTCTGGCCTGCGGCCCCCGACCGGACCGCAGGCCCCGAATAGAGAAACAAGAACCGATTAACGATGATGAAAAAACTGCTCTACCTGCTGCTGCCGCTTCTCCTGGCAACGGCATTCTCGTGCAGCGAGGACAAGACCTCCGGCAACGGAGGCGCGCTGCTCACCGTGACACCCGACAAGATCGAGTTCGGGACCGAAGGCGGAAGCCAGCTGATCGACCTGCGCACCGACGCCGGTTCGTGGACGCTGACCCCAAGCGACGGGGCCGAATGGTGTACCCCCGAACGAACTTCGGGCCGGACCTCCACGTCGTTCCACATCCTGGCAGCGGCCAATGACGGGACCGAACGCACGGCAACGCTGACCGTCTCGGCCCCGGGTTGCGAACCGGTGGCGATCTCCGTAAAACAGGCGGGCGACACGCCGGCCGGCAGCGAAGAGGTCGTGGCCGAACCCGATGCCTGGGACGACGTCAAGCGTGCCGACATCTCCTACCAGGTGCTCGTCTACAGTTTCGCCGACGGAGACGGAGACACGAAAGGCGACCTGAAGGGACTCACCGGACGGCTCGACTACCTCGACGCACTGGGTGTCTCGGCCATATGGCTCTCGCCGATCCACCCCTCGGCCTCGTACCACGGCTACGACGTGCTCGACTACGAGGCGGTCAATCCCTCCTTCGGCACCGAAGCCGACCTGAAGGCGCTGATCGACGCCGCACATGCCCGCGGCATGAAGATCTATCTGGACTATGTGCTCAACCACACGGCCAAGGACCATCCCTGGTTCCGGGAGGCCGTCTCCTCGACGGAGAGCCCCTTCCGCAGCTACTACATCTTCTCGAAGGACCCGCAGTCGGACATTGCGGCCGGGAAGATCGACCAGATCGCCACGGAGGGCGCCGCAGGCTACGATGCGGGGCAATGGTTCTCGACAGACAGCGATGCGGGGGCTGCGGGACGCTTCCGTTTCGAACTCGACTGGACGAACGCCGCAGCGCCGACCGTCACGGTCACCGAGACGACCGACGCCCCCGACGAGGAGAACACCGACACCTCGGCCGGCGGCAAATACCTCTATTACGGCGATGCGCAGATGGCTCGTTTCCACACCACCGACGACACGCACTACCACCTGACGCTCGACTTCGCGTCGGACTGGGGCTTTCTGATCCGCACCTCGGCCACCTCGTGGGCCGCAGGCACCAAATTCGGAGCTCCGGACAACCGGACGATCCTCGAGATGGGCAAACCCTTCACGCTCACGTCGAGCAGTTCGGCGGCCAACATCCAGTTCGCAATGCCGACACTCTATCACTCGCACTTCTGGACCGCCGCCTTTGCGGACCTCAACTACGGCAAGGCAGCCGAAGCCGAGCAGTCGGCCGCATTCAAGGCCGTGACCGAAGCTGCCGACAAATGGGTGGCCATGGGCATCGACGGATTCCGTCTCGACGCCGTGAAGCACATCTACCACAATGCCTACAACGACGAGAACCCCACCTTCCTCAAGAAGTTCTACGACCGCATGAACGACTCCTACCACGCCAACGGCGGACAGGGCGACTTCTACATGGTGGGAGAGATGCTCGACGACGGCGCCAACGCCGCTCCCTACTACAAGGGACTGCCGGCCCTGTTCGAGTTCTCGTTCTGGTACAAGCTCTCCTGGGCCCTGCAAAACGGCATCGGGCGTTACTTCGTCAAGGACATCCTTGCATACCAGCCCGCCTACAGGCAGTACCGCTCCGACTACATCGAGGCCACGAAGCTCTCGAACCACGACGAAGACCGCACGGCCACGGCACTGGGCCGCGTGGAGGGACGGCTGCGCGTGGCTGCCGCCGTGCTGCTCACGGCGCAGGGCGCCCCCTACATCTATCAGGGCGAGGAGCTCGGATACTGGGGGTCGAAGCAGAACGGCGACGAATACGTCCGCGCCCCGATCCTGTGGGACAAAGCCGCGAAGGAGCTCGCCTCGGGAGCGCTCTCGGGCAAGATCGACAAGTCGATGCTGACTGCAGCGATCTCCGTGGAGGCGCAGGACGAGGACGAGGGATCGCTGCTGAACCTCTACCGCACCTTCGCCCGGTTGAGAAACACCTACCCGGCACTGGCCGAAGGCGAGATGACCCGTCACCCGGTCTACAACGACGGGAATGCCGCACAGGAGGCCGTGGCCGTCTGGTACCGCGAGAAGGACGGACAGCGGATGCTCGTGGCCCACAACTTCTCGAACAAGGCACAGACGCTGACCCTCACCGATGCACTCGGCAAGGCCGTGGGTGTCTCGGGAACGGTGACACTGAAGAAAAACGACGGCGAGGCTCTGCTCACACTGGGCGGCTACTCCTCGGTCGTCTTCACCCTCTGATATGCTCCGAACGATGAAACGATTGCTTTCGATCCTGCTTGCAGCCCTCTGTACGGCCTGCACGACGACACCGCCGGCCGAAACGGCCGCCCATCCCGAATGGAGCTACAACGCCGTCGTCTACGAAATGAACGTGCGGCAATACACCCCCGAGGGAACTTTCGCGGCGGCAGCCCGGGAGTTGCCCCGTCTCAAAAGGATGGGTGCAGACATCATCTGGCTCATGCCGATCCACCCGATCGGCGTCAAGGAACGCAAGGGAACTCTCGGTTCCTACTACGCCATCTCGGACTACTGTGCCGTAAATCCCGAATTCGGGACCCTGGACGAGTTCGACCGCTTCGTCGCCGAAGCCCACAGGCTGGGGCTGCGCGTCATCCTCGACTGGGTGGCCAACCACACCTCGCCCGACGCACGGTGGATCACCGAGCGGCCCGCCGACTGGTACGTCCGCGACTCGCTGGGCCGCACCATCGTGCAGTACGACTGGACCGACATCGCCAAACTCAACTACGACAATGCCGACATGCGGCAGGAGATGGAGCGCGCCATGCGCTTCTGGCTCGATCGCGGCATAGACGGGTTCCGCTGCGACATGGCCTGCGAGGTGCCCATAGACTTCTGGCGCACAACGCTGCCTGCGCTGCGGCGTGACTACCCGCAGATCTTCCTGCTGGCCGAGGGCGAGGATCCCGCACTGCACGAGGGGGCCTTCGACGCCTCCTACTCCTGGGAACTGCACCACCTGATGAACGACATCGCCCGGGGCAAGCGGGGTGTCGCGGAGCTGAAGGAGTACCTGAAAAAGGACGCGGCAAACACCCCGCGCGAAGCGTTCCGGCTGATGTTCACCTCGAACCACGACGAGAACTCGTGGGCCGGGAGCGAGTTCGAACGCATGGGCGATGCCGCGCGCGTCATGGCCCTGCTCACCTTCACCCTGCCCAAGGGCATGCCGCTCATCTACACCGGGCAGGAGATCGGCTACGACCACCGCTTCGCCTTCTTCGAGAAAGACCCCGTGCCGCAATGGTGCGAAAACGAATTCGGGGAGTTCTACGCGGCGTTGGCCCGCCTGCGCCACGAACACCCGGCACTGGCCTCCGGCGAACGGGGCGCCGAAGCACGCTATCCGGCCGAGGGGAGCCTGCCCGACGGCGTATTCGGCTTCACGCGCGGCACCGGGAGCGACGCGGTGACCGTCATCGCCAACCTCACGGCCGCAGAGCAGGAGGTCGGGCTACCGGCCGAAGGCCCGCTCCGCGAATTCTTCACCGGACAGATCCTCTCCGCAGGCAGCCGGGCCGTACTTCCCGCATGGGGATGGCTGGTGCTCATGCCCGAAAAGGAGTGATCCGGCCGAAAACCGGCCGCCGAACGAACGCACGAACCGACTTTCATATTAACTTTACCAAACAAAAATACCTTGAACCGAATTTTGATGACACTTGCAGCAGCCGGCATGCTCTCCTGTGCAGCACAACCGGCATTCGACCCCGCCTCGGTAGCCGACGCATCGGGTGAGGTCGCACGGATCGAACCCCTCTCGTGGTGGACGCAGATGCAGACGCCCCTGCAGCTGCTCGTCGCCGGAGAACGGATCTCCGACTACGGAGTCCGCATCGAAGGAGGACGGGGCGTGAAGGTCACGGCGACCCACAAGGCCGACAGCCCCAACTACCTCTTCGTCGATGTCGCCATCGATGCCGCGGCCGCACCGGGCACCTACTACCTCGTCTTCTCGAAGGAGGGGCAACAGTTCAAGATGCCCTACGAAATCGCGGCACGCCGCGAAGGTTCGGCACAGCGCCGGAGCTTCACGACCTCGGACATGATCTACCTCCTCATGCCCGACCGCTTCGCCAACGGCAATCCCGAAAACGATTCGACCCCCGACACGCAGGAGAAGGCCGACCGCGAAGCCTTCTTCGGACGCCACGGCGGCGATATCCAGGGTATCCGCGACCACCTGGACTACATTGCCGACCTCGGGGCAACGGTCATCTGGCCCACGCCCCTGCTGCTCGACGACGAGCCCGAAGGGTCGTACCACGGCTACGCCTGCGCCGACTACTACCGCATCGACCCCCGCTTCGGATCGAACGAGGAGTACCGCGACCTGGTTGCAGAGGCCCACGAAAAGGGACTGAAGGTGATCATGGACGTGGTGACCAACCACTGCGGCACGGCCCACTGGTGGATGCGCGACCTGCCCTTCGAGGACTGGATCCACCAGTTCCCCGAGTACACGGGCACGAACGTCTGCTTCTCGACGAACATGGATCCCAATGCCTCGAAATACGACCTCAACCTGCAGGAGAGCGGATGGTTCGTCCCCTCGATGCCCGACATGAACCTCGACAACCCCTATGTGCTGCGCTACTTCCAGCAGTGGGCCGTCTGGTGGACCGAATACGCCGACCTGGACGGATTCCGCGTCGATACCTACCCCTACAACGAGAAGGGTCCGATGAGCGAGTGGTGCGCCTCGGTACGCCGCGAGTATCCGGCGCTGAACATCGTGGGCGAGTGCTGGACATCGTCGATTCCGCAGCTGGCCTACTGGCAGTCAGGCAACGCGAACAAGGACGGATTCGACTCGCACCTCCCCTCGATCATGGACTTTCCGCTGCAGGAGGCCATCTGCCGTGCGGTGCCGACCGACTCGCTCCGCTGGGGCGAGGGCATGACACGCATCTACGACTGCCTCTCGCACGACTTCGTCTACCACGACCTCTCGAAAATGATGATCTTCGCCGGCAACCACGACACGGACCGCATCGGCGACGTGGTGCGCAAGAACCCCGAGCGGCTGAAACTCGTCATGACGATGCTCGCTACCATGCGCGGCATCCCACAGATCTTCGCCGGCGACGAGATGATGTTCACCTCGAAGGACCTCTCGCAGGGACACGGCGGACTGCGCGTCGATTTCCCGGGCGGCTGGACCGGCGATGCGAAGAATCTCTTCACGGCCGAAGGGCGCACGGGGCTCGAAAAGGAGCTCTTCGACTACACGCAGAGGCTCTTCCGGTGGCGCAGGGGCAAATCCGTGATCCACAACGGCCGCACGATGCACTTCCTCTCGCGCGACAACACCTACGCCTACTTCCGCTATGACGATACCGACGCGGTGTTCGTCTTCATCAACAACTCACGCGGGAAAAAGCAGGTGCCCTGGTCGCACTATGCCGAGATCGCCGAAGGGCTGCACGACGGGCGCAACGTCCTCACGGACGAGGCCGCCACGGTGGACGACAACACCGTCGTCGGAGCCCGTCAGGCACTCGTCGTCGAATTCAAACGTCCGTCGAACCGATAAACCGCAACCATCCCGATGAAAAGAATACTTCCGCTGTTGGCCGCCCTGTTTGCCGCGGCCGGAGCCTCGGCGCAGGAGACCCTGCTCTCGCCCGACGGCGACCTGAAACTCACCTTCCGCCTCTCCGAAACGGGCGCCCCGACCTATGCCCTCGACTTCAGGGGGCGTGCCGCCGTGCTGCCCAGCGCCATGGGGCTTGAGCTGCGCGGCGATGCACCGGCGCTGGAGTTCGGAACCGAAATCAAAAAGGGCGGCTACGGCGCCCCCGTATCGCTCTACGACCGCTTCGAGCAGACCGGCGTCGAACGCTCCTCGTTCGACGAACGGTGGCAGCCCGTCTGGGGCGAGGAGTCGTCGATCCGCAACCACTATAACGAGATGGCCGTAACGCTCCGCCAGGCGGAATCGGGCCGCGAGATGACCATCCGCTTCCGCCTCTACGACGAAGGGCTCGGATTCCGCTACGAGTTTCCCGAGCAGAAGCAGCTCACCTACTTCACCATCCGCGAGGAGCGGACGCAGTTTGCCATGACGGGCGACCACACGGCATTCTGGATCCCCGGGGACTACGACACCCAGGAGTACGACTACACCGAGTCGCGTCTCTCCGAGATCCGCTCGCTCATGGAACAGGCCATCACGCCCAACTCGTCGCAGACCCCCTTCTCGCCCACGGGCGTGCAGACCGCCCTGCAGATGAAGAGCGACGACGGCCTCTACATCAACATCCACGAAGCCGCCCTGATCGACTACCCGTGCATGCACCTCGACCTCGACGACGAGACGATGGTCTTCACCGCACACCTGACCCCCGACGCACAGGGTTGGAAAGGCTACATGCAGGCCCCCTGCCACACGCCGTGGCGCACGGTCATGGTGACGGACGATGCCCGTGAGATCCTCGCCTCCCGCCTGATCCTCAACCTCAACGACCCCTGCGCCATCGAGGATACCTCGTGGATCCGGCCCGTGAAGTATGTGGGAGTCTGGTGGGAGATGATCACCGGAAAGAGCGACTGGGCCTACACGCGCGACGTTCCCTCCGTGCAGCTCGGCGTGACGGACTACGCAGCCACGAAGCCCAGCGGGCGCCACGCGGCCAACAACGACAACGTAAGACGCTACATCGACTTTGCCGCCGAACACGGATTCGACCAGGTGCTCGTCGAGGGGTGGAACGTCGGTTGGGAGGACTGGTTCGGACACACGAAGGACTACGTCTTCGACTTCGTCACACCCTACCCCGACTTCGACATCGCGGCGCTGAACGACTATGCCCGCCAAAAGGGCGTGCGGCTGATGATGCACCACGAAACCTCGTCGTCGGTACGCAACTACGAACGTCATCTGGAGGCCGCCTACGGGCTGATGAACCGCTACGGTTACAATGCCGTGAAGAGCGGCTACGTGGGGGATATCCTGCCGCGCGGCGAACACCACTACGGGCAGTGGATGGTGAACCACTACCTCCACGCCGTGAAGCTGGCCGCCAAACACCACATCATGGTCAATGCCCACGAGGCGGTGCGTCCCACGGGACTGTGCCGCACCTGGCCCAACCTGATCGGCAACGAGTCGGCCCGCGGCACGGAATACCAGGCCTTCGGCGGCACGAAACCCATACACGTGACGCTGCTGCCCTTCACCCGTCTGCAGGGCGGCCCGATGGACTATACACCCGGCATCTTCTCGATGGATGTCTCGAAACTCAACCCCGAAAACCACTCGCACGTCAATGCGACGCTGGCCAACCAGCTGGCACTCTACGTGACGCTCTACTCACCGCTGCAGATGGCTGCCGACCTTCCCGAACACTACGAGAAGTACATGGATGCCTTCCGCTTCATCAAGGAGGTAGCCGTAGACTGGGAAGAAAGCCGCTACCTCGAAGCCGAACCGGGCGACGTGATCGTCATTGCCCGCAGGGCCAAGGGGTCGGGCAACTGGTTCGTCGGCGGCGTAACGGACGAGAACCGCCGCACGGTGGATCTTCGGTTCGACTTCCTCGATCCCGGAAAGAGCTACGTGGCCACGCTCTATGCCGACGCCCCCGACGCCGACTACCGGACCAACCCCGAAGCCTACGAAATCCGCACGGGCCGCATCGACTCGCGCTCGGAACTTCCGGTCACGATGGCCTGCGGCGGAGGTTTCGCCCTCTCGATCCGAGAAGCCACGGCCGATGACCGGGGCTTGAAGCGGCTCAAATAGCCGCACAGCGGTCCGCCTGACGAAAAAGGCAGCCCTCCGATTGTCGGAGGGCTGCCTTTTCGTTTCAAACCCGGGCAAGATCCCGGTTCCTGCCATGCGATCAGTCGAAATCGGGCAGCGTCACGGGGAAGAGGTCGTTCGGACGGTGTTCGCGGCGGATGATCTCCTTCATCGCACGTACCACGTCGGGATGTTCGGCCGCCACGTCGTGGTCCTCGTGCAGGTCGGTGGCCAGGTCGTAGAGATGGGGGACGCCCCGCTTGACCACCAGTTTCCAGTCACCCATGCGGACGCCGATCTGATCCGTCTCGTGGAACTCCCAGTAGAGGAAGTCGTGCTTCTGCTGCCGCTCGTCGTCACCCAGCAGGGTCGGAGCGAAGGAGATGCCGTCGAAACAGTCGCCCTCGACCTCCGAATTGAGGTACTTTTTGGGGAAGCGCTTGTCGCCGATCAGTTCGCAGAAGGTCGGCATCACGTCGTAGAAGGCCAGCTGGTGGTCGTTCACCGCACCGGCCTCGACGTGTCCGGGCCACCGCACGATGAACGGAATGCGGATGCCGCCCTCGTAGCACTGGCGCTTGAGCCCGCGCAGCTTGCCGTCACGCCCGAAGAACTCGGGATCGGCACCGCCCTCCTCATGAGGGCCGTTGTCGCTGCTGAAGATCACGATCGTGTTCTCGTCGAGCCCCTTCTCCTTGAGCTTGGCCAGAATCTCGCCCACATAGCCGTCCAGACGCGTGATCATGCCCGCGAACTGCGCATGGGTGTGCTCCACGGGATTGTAGCGCGATCCTTCGCTGCCGCCCCACGTCTTGTCCACGAAGAACTGCTTCTCGTAGTGCTTCAGGATCTCGTCGTCGGGCTGCGCCAGCTCGGCGTGCGGCAGCGTATAGGTGAAGAAACCGTAGAAGGGCTGCTTGCCGTCCTGCCGGTCGAGCCACGCCAGGGCCTCCTGATGGATCAGGTCGGCCGAGTACTGCGGGCGCTTACGGTAGTCGTCGCCGTACATCGGGTATTTGATGTTCTCCTCCAGAACGATCCGGATGACCTCCGTATCGCCGGCCGAACGGCTGTAGCGGTTCATGAAGTTGGGATAATAGAGATGGGCCTGGAACTGGCAGATGTAGCCGTAGTACTCGTCGATGCCGCGCTTGTCGGGTGTGGAGACCGAACCCTCGTAACCGCCGGCCCACTTGCCGAACATGCCGGTCGTGTAGCCGTTGCCCTTCATGATCTCCGGGAGGATGATGTGGTCGGGGTCATAGGGCTCCTGTCCCGTGACGGCATACTCCCTGTTCTGTCCGTACATCACCTCGCCGCTCCAATACTCGCGGTTGCCGCGGACATGCCCGTGGCCCGAGTGCTGCCCGGTCATCAGCGACGCCCGCGAGGGGGCACTCACCGGACTTCCGGCATAGGCCTGCGTGAAGAGCATCCCCTCGCGGGCCATTCGGTCGAGGTTGGGCGTCTGGATGTACTTCTGCCCGTAGCATCCCAGATCGCCGTATCCCATGTCGTCGCACAGGATGAAAATGATATTCGGCTTTGCATTTTTTTCCGCAGCACCGGCATTCGCCACGAATCCCGTGGAGATCAATCCGGTACACAACAACATCTTGTCCGCACCTTTCATCTTTTCTCGGTATTAGATATTGAAAATTTCTCCAAGCGCACCATTCGCTCCGATTTAATTTACGATTATCGCGATTTTTTTTGATTTTTCCAAAAAACACGGTCCAAAAGGTAGAGTGAAATTCAAAAAAAACTCCAGACCGAGGTCCCTCTCGAAACAGATTCCGTCTCGGGAAGAAGCCTTTTTGCACACCGCTGCAGCCCCCTTTCGCACATGATACGGGCCGTTTCGGACGCCCGTATCGCACATGATACCCGTTTTCCCTCGTTTTATCTCCATTTTTGCGTCTGCACAGGCTGAGGAACAGGATGGTGAGTGAATGTGCGATATTCCCGTCCCGGGTCCGGGTCTTCGACAAAATCGGGAACAACTCCAGACTAAACAGATATATGAAGAAGAAACTTTTCGCAACGATGCTGCTGACAGGATTCTGCTGGCTGGGGGCATCGGCACAGCAGGTTGCCGTGAAAACCAACATGCTTTATTGGGCTGCAACGACACCGAACATAGGAATCGACATCGCCGTCGGCAAACATTCGACCATCGGCATGACGGCCAACTACAACCCGTGGACTCTGGGCACGGACAACAAGATCCAGCACTGGTTCCTCCGTCCCGAGTACCGCTACTGGGTCACCGAGAAATACACGCGGCTCTACTTCGGCGTGCATGCCATCGGCGGCGAGTTCGAGATCGGCGGATTCAAGCTTCCGTTCATCGGCGACCGCATCCTCACCGGACTGCCCACACATTATTATAAAGGGTCATTCGTCGGAGCAGGCATCAGCATCGGCTACCAGTTCTACGTCAGCCCCCACTGGAACATCGAGCTCTCGGCCGGTGCCGGACTGGCCCGTCTGAGCTACCATGCCGAACCCGTAAACGGACCGAAGGCCGCCTCCTACACGAACCGCAAACGGATCCTGCCGATTCCCACCGAGATCGGGGTCTCGTTCGTCTACCTGTTCAACTCCAAGAAATAAAACCGAACCACGCGATGAAAAGATACTGCATTCTGATCCTGTTTCTCCTGACCGCGGCATCGCTGCGCGCACAGATCGTCGGCGACGTGGCCGTAACGCGCAAGGTGCTGGCCGAACGCAACGGCGAGTTGCACCTGGTGCTCGAAGTCTCCGTATCGCGCAACGCCGTGACCCGCTCGCAGAGCTGGGCGATCCTCCCCGAACTGAGCACCCCCGACCGCCGCTCGGTGAAGCTCTTCCCGCATATCCTCATCAACGGCCGCTACCAGCAGCACATGATGGAGCGCCGCCGCCGTCTCTCGGGCGCCTACTGGGCCGAGCGGCAGCCCTACCTGACCATCAACGCCGACGGGAAGACCGACCGCACGTTCCGCTACGAGATGAAGGTTCCCTACGAAAGCTGGATGGCCGACGCGACGCTCGTCCTGCGGCAGGTGCAGACCTCGCCCGGCGGCAAACGGCGCGTCTTCACGGTCGATGTGAACGGCGCAGTGGACACGCAGCACGAATAAACCCTACCCGACCCAGATGAGAAAACGTGAATGGATGGAACATGCGGCTGCGGTCCTTCTGACCGGAGCCCTGCTCTCCGGCTGCGGCAACATCCGCAAGCTGAGCAAGAGCGACCCCGAGGCAGAGGTGCATCTCCCGGCCCGGACCAAACGGGAGAGGGCCTACCGCGCGGCGGATACGGTCCGCCCGCCGCGGATCATCACCTTCCGCAGGCAGGACGGGACAGAACTCTTCCTGACCCCCGTGGCCCTCGATTCGGCCTCGGGCGAAAAGATCATGTCGGTGAACATCGACGAGGTGGTCATCTCGGCAGCGAACCGCCGCAACCTCGTCGAGCGCAACGGCAAGATCAACGTCGAGTTCATCGTCACCGTCCCGCAGGAGCTGCAGGACCGGAGCTGGCAGCTGGTCATCGGACCGCAGCTGCTCAAGGGAGACGACACACTCTCCTTCGACCCGCTGGTATACAGCGGCGAACGCTACCGCGCCATGCAGCAGCGCGAATACGGCCGCTATGACGACTACCTTGCCCGGATCGTGGACAGCGCCGACTACTTCGACCGCTTCGCCGACAAGGGGGCCTATCGCCGCTACATGAACGGCGTGGCGGCCGAACGGGCGGAATATGCCGATGCGGCGGAGCGGCTCGGAAGCCTCGCACCCGACGAGGCGATGTTCGACCCGAAGGTGGGATGGGCCACCGAGGGGGAGAGCCGACGCCGTTACAAACGGCTGCGCCGGTATGTCTACGCCACCGACCGGATCGTACAGGCCAACACGACCTACACGTCCGACCCGAACGACAAGTTCGACCACCTGAACGACTACTTCGCCCCGCGCTACCGCTACGAAGGGATCGACGTGCTGCCCGGGGGCGAGATCTTCACCCGCATCGAGGGCGACTATGCCGCAGCCGACGACCGCGAGCGGGAGGCCTACATCCGCTCGCTGAGCAAACAGCCCGCAAAGGTCTACGCCGAAGTATACACCGCCGGCGAACGGAAACTGCGCGACCTGGCCTCCGAACGCCTCGCCTACACGGGACGTCGGCGTCCCGCCATCGAGGGGCTGCTGGAGCAGACGAGCGACAGCACGATGCTCGCCAACTACCGCTCGCGCAAGGCGGCGGCGAACGACCGTCTGGCCGAATTGAACGACCTCGATACGGTCGCCGTACGGCAAAGCGTGCTACGCCGGGGGGCGATTGCCCGCAACCGGCGGCGGGAGGAGGGCAAGCCTGAGGCTTTCGGGCGGATGGTCCGCCACCCCTACCTGCCCAACGCCCGGCTCGACACGGTGGTCGTCCGCCCCGACGGAAAGATCGACTACTATTACTCGCAGCCGGTGCAGGCCGACGAGAACACCGCCAAGCTGCGTCTCTACCTGACCGGCACGGTCGAGGACCGCAGCGGACGCACCTACCGCCTCACCCGGTCGGATACGCTGACCTACGACGTGGCCTCGATGACCTCGTTCCTCGACGAGCGGACCCGCTACATGCAGCGGATCGTGCTGCGTGACGCCGAGGCCAACGCCCGCTTCTTCTTCACCTTCCCCGTCGGCAAGGCCCGGCTGGTCGATACGCTGACGGAGAACCGGCGACAGATTGCGGCCGTACGCTCGCTGACCCGCGGGCTGATGACCGACCCGGTCTACATCATCGACAGCATCACGCTCCGCGCAACGGCATCGCCCGAAGGCACCTGGGTGCTCAACGACCGTCTGGCCCGCGACCGCGCCGAGGCCCTGCGGCAGGTGCTCGTATCGGAGTTCCGCACACTCTACGACTCGCTCCGCGTTGCGGGCAGCTACACGCTCGACGACGAGGGCCGTCAGGTGCTGGCCGACAGCGACGACCGGCTGCCCGACCTGCCGAACCTGCTCCGCACGACGTGGCTGGCCGAAGACTGGGACGAACTCTACCGCCTGGTGGAGGCCGACTCGCTGCTCACGCACAGGGAGGAAATTCTGGAAATGATCCGCTGGGAGGGCAATCCCGACACCCGTGAATGGCGCATCCGGCTGAAGTATCCCAGGGAGTATGCCCGCATGCGCAGCGTGATCTACCCGCAGATGCGTGCCGTGGACTTCCGCTTCAACCTCCACCGCCGGGGCATGAAGCAGGACACGGTATACACCACCGAGGTCGATTCGAACTACATGCATGCCGTGGATCTGCTCCGCAAGCGCCGCTACGAGGAGGCACTGGAGATCCTGCGCCCCTACGAAGACCGCAACACCGCGCTGGCCTACATGTCGCTCGGCTACGATGCCGCGGCCTACCGGATCCTGCGCGCCGAGCCCGAGGCCGGATCGACGGCCGACCTGCAGTACATGCTTGCGATCCTGGCGGCCCGTCTGGGTGACGAGGAGCAGGCCGTCAAGTACTTCCTGCGTGCGGTCGAGCTGCGCGAGAGTCTCAAGTTCCGCGGCAACCTCGATCCCGAGATCTCCCGCCTGATCCGTCACTACGGACTCTTCCGCGAAGATTTCGAATAAGAGCACAGGAAGCGTCTTCCGTTCGAAACGAATCGCCCCTGCCGCCAGATGCGGCAAGGGCGATTTTCATTCGGAAGCATTCGGGGCAGGAGACGGGGAAATCCGTCGGTCACCGGCCGGCAGCCCCGCAGCATCGGGCCGCTTCATCCGCAGCAACCGCCGGTAGACGAAGGCAAAAGCCGGAATGAGGAAGAGGTCGGCGAAGATCCACGCCGTCGAATCGCCGAAGCAGACGGCGATATAGCCGAAGGCCGGTACGGCGAGGAGGCTGACCAGAATCCGGGCAATCATCTCCGAGACGCCCGAAAGCATGGCCAGGTTGGTATAACCCACCCCCTGAATCGTATAACGCAGGATGCAGAGCAGCCCCAGCACGGGGAAAAACGAGACCGACACGTGGAGGAAAAGCGCCGTGTCGTTCAGAATCTCGGTCTCGGAGGCATCGACGAAGAGCCGGGCAATGGTCCGCGAAGCGGTCATCAGCACCGCGAAGGTGAAGACCCAGTAGACCACCATCAGTAGCGAGCTGGCCCGCACGCCCTGCCAAACACGCTCGGGACGGCCTGCACCGTAGTTCTGGCCGCTGTAGGTAGCCATGGCGATGCCGAGGCTCTCGAGCGGACACATGAAGAACATCTTGATGCGCATGGCTGCCGTGAAGGCCGCCACGCAGGCCGTACCCAGAGCATTGTTGGCGCTCTGCAGCATGATGCTGCCGATCGCCGTAATGGAGAACTGCAGGCCCATCGGCACCCCGATGCCGAGCAGTTGTCGCGCCAGACGCCTGTTGAAGCGCCGCTCGCCGGGCTGCGCCCGGAGAATCTCGAAGCGGCTCATCATGTAGCGGTAGCACAACCACGCCGAAAGTCCCTGCGAGACGACCGTCGCGACGCCGGCGCCGGCCACGCCCCACTTCAGCACCAGGATGCAGAAGAGGTCGAGTATGATGTTGAGCACGGTCGAGAAGAGCAGGAACCAGAAGGGCGTCCGGCTGTCGCCCAGGGCCCGGATGATGCAGGCCAGCAGGTTGTAGAAGAAGGTGCAGGGAATGCCGATGAAGGTAATCAGCAGGTAGGCATAGGCCCCGGGGAAGATGCTGTCGGGAGTCCGCATGATCCGCAGGATATCGCCGCACAGCAGGCTCGTAACCAGAGCAATGACCACCGACATCACCGCAGAGAGTTTCAGGCTGACAAAGACCAGACGCCGCATGGTCGCATAGTCTCGGGCGCCGAACTTCTGGGCTACGGGGATGCCGAATCCGCCGCAGCAACCGTTGCAGAAGCCCAGGATCAGAAAGACGACCGAAGTGCTGGCTCCGACCGAGGCCAGGGCATTGATTCCCAGGAAGCGGCCCACGATCACGGCATCGACCAGCGAGTAGGTCTGCTGCAGCAGGTTGCCCAGTAGCAGCGGCAGGGTGAAGTTCAGAATCAACGTCAGCGGACGCCCCGCCGTGAGTTCCTTTGTCGTAGTCGCCATAATATCCGATCCTCGATAACGGCGCAAAGATAACGGATATTCGCCCTCATTGGAGCGCTCCCGGGCCATTTTGTCGCGCAGGACCCCGCCGGAACGGCATGCCGGGTTGGCACACGAATTGCGCTGACGAAGGCAAAATCCGTTTGTTATGGACCGAATCAACGTATTGCTTGAAAATTCGAAGCGGGCAGTCCGCTACTGGTGGCTGCTCGCCGTCGTCGGGGTCGCCCTGCTGGCCGCCGGCATCCTGATCTTCGCCTACCCGACCCGGAGCTACCTGGCGCTGGCCTCCCTGTTCGGATGGCTGATGTTCCTCTCGGGCATGCTCGAGGCCGCTCTCTCGGCCATGAACCGCCACTTCGTCACCGGCCGCGGCTGGATGGCCGTCGGCGGGCTGATCGAGATCATCCTGGGACTCATCCTGATCTTCAACGTCTCGCTCTCGGAGATCACTCTCCCGATCGTACTGGGTTTCTGGCTGTTGATGCGCGCCTTCGCAACCATCGGGCTGGGCGGCGACATGAACGCGCTGGAGATCCCGGGGGCCGGGTGGACCGTCTTCACCGGCATCCTCCTGCTGCTCTGTGCGGTATGGATCCTGCTCCAACCGCTTGTGTTCGGCACGACGGCCGTGCTGGTATGGGTCTCGATCTCGCTGCTCTTCGCCGGCACGGGAGCCTGCTCGCTGGCCTTCCAGCTGCGTTGCGCCCACCGCGACAACGGGGAACGGGAGCACTGACCCCCGCGCCCTGCCGCAAGGTTGAAAACATGCGAAGCGGCGGCCGGATTACCGGCCGCCGCTTCGCGTACACCCCGCCGCCCGAAGACGGGGCCCAAACAATGAAGGGGACCTCGCGGCCCCCTTCTCCCATCAAAAATTAACCCTTAAAAATTATCCCCTTTTCGGAAAACTTCCGAGAGGTAATGATGCAAATAACACAAATCCGCATCACCCTGTATTACCTCCCGCATGATCAAGTCTTCGTCCTCGGAGATGCCGTTGTTTGAAACATCGTTCTTGTCCATGTCCTCCATAGGCGCTTCGTTTTAACTGCTGCAATTATAAAACGCATCGCATGGAGGAATATTGTGCCAGGATCAACTTAAAATCAGATTTTTTTCCTTGATCATCCGGCGCAGGTTGATCAGCGCATAGCGCATGCGCCCGAGCGCCGTATTGATGCTCACATCGGTCTGTTCGGCAATGTCCTTGAAACTCAAACCCGAGAAGTAACGCAACATCACCACTTCGCGCTGCTCGGCCGGAAGATGATCGACCAGGGCGCGGACATCGCGTTCGATCTGGTCGCTGACCATCGAGTCCTCGACCGTACGTTCGGCAAAACGCAGCGTGCCGAGCATGTCGTATCCGGCATCCGACTCGGAGACCGACTTGTCCTGCCGCATGGCGCGGAAGTAGTCGATCACCTGGTTGTGGGCGATGCGCAGAATCCACGACAGAAACTTGCCGTTATCCGTATAACGGCCTTCGTCGATCACCCGAACGGCCTTGATAAAGGTCTCCTGAAAGATATCATCGGCGACATCGCGGTCCTTGACCATCATGCCGATGTAATCGCGTACGCGGCGACTGTGACGTTCGATCAAAGTGGATATGGCGCTCCGGTTCCCCGAAAGGTAGTCATTAAGCAATACTTGGTCACTTAACACTTGCACGTTCATACTCTTTTCCCCCTAATAGTTACTAAGAGTAGAATTCTGTTCCGATAGGCAATCCTGTTTTTAAATTTAATCGTGTCGCTCGTGTACTGAACCCATCCGAAGCGGCTCCACGCCGTTCCCGGAGAGTTTACGTTCGCAAGATAAACACTTTTTCCGAAAAATCCAAATTTTTCTACTCCCCCGGTTCAGCGACCGGCATCCGTACATCATACAAAAATCACGCCGCGGGGAGGGGCCGGGCGGGTTATTTCTCAGGCTCGACGTGGATGGCGATCATCGTCCCCCGGCCGAAGCGCTCGCGAAGCCGGCGTTCGATATCGACCGTATGGTCGTGCGACTCCCTGACGGTCATCGCCCCATCGACCCGAATGTGCACCTCGATGGCGATCGAAGCCCCGATGCGGCGCGTGCGGAGGTTGTGGGGCTCCTTGACGGCCGGATCGGCGGAGACGATGCACAGGATCTCCTGCTCGGTCTCGGCAGGAAGCGACTGTTCGAGCAACTCGCCGAGCCCCGAACGGATCAGGTCGAGGGCGATCTTGAAGATGAAGACGGCGACGACGAGCGCCGCGATCGGGTCGGCGATACGCCACTTTTCGCCGAGGAAGAAAGCGCAGCCGATGCCGACCAGCGTCCCGAGCGACGAGAGCGCATCGCTGCGGTGGTGCCAGGCGTTGGCCACGACGCTGGGGCTGTCGATCGCACGTCCGACACGGACCGTATAGCGGTAGAGAATCTCCTTGGCCACGATCGAGAGCACGGCGGCGATGAGCGCCACACCGCCCGGACGGGGCAGCACCCCGCCATCGATGACCGTGCGGATGGAGCGCATGCCCGACAGGAGGATGCCGACACCCACAGCGACCAACGCCAGACTGATGATGATCGTGGCGAGTGTCTCGTACTTCCCGTGTCCGTAGTCATGCCCGTCGTCCTTGGGTTTGGCCGAAATTCGGGCAAAGGCGATCACCACGACGTCGGTGGCCATGTCCGAGAATGAGTGTACGGCATCGGCCGTCATGGCGGCACTGCGGCCGAGGACACCCGCGGCCAGTTTGAAACACGAGAGCGCGAGGTTCACGACAAAGCCGACGAAGGTCACGCGATAGATTTTCCGTTTCCGGGTTTCAGTTTCATTGTCCATGGCATTCGGAGAATAACGGCGATAAAGGTACGAAAAAAAACGTTCGTCACACCGTTTTTTTACCTGTCCCCCATTTTGCCGCCTGCGGAGACAAAAAAAGCCGGGACGGACGGATGCGGCGTCCGAAAGCCGCTCCGTCCGTCCCGACCCTGTGTCGGAGCCGGACCGATCAATAGCTGCGGGCGAAGAGCACGCGGCGGTGTGACGGCTTGCCGGAGTAGATGCAGAAGCCCTCCTCGTCGGGTGCGTCGATCGGGATGCAGCGGATCGTGGCCTTTGTGGCATCCTTGATCGCCACCTCGGTCTCGACCGTACCGTCCCAGTGGGCCGAGATGAAGCCGCCCTTCGTCTCGAGCACCTCCTTGAACTCCTCCCACGTATCGACCCGCGTAATCATCGAATCGCGGTAGGCAAGCGCCTTGCGGTAGATGTTTTCCTGGATTTCGGTCATCAGCCCTTCGATCCGGTCTGCAAGACCCTCCTGCGGGACGGTCTCCTTTTCGAGCGTGTCGCGGCGCACCAGCTCGATCGTGGCGTTCTCCAGGTCACGCGGCCCCATGGCCAGACGCACCGGAACGCCCTTGAGCTCGTACTCGGCGAACTTGAAGCCCGAGCGGACGTTGTCGCGGTCGTCGATCTTCACCGAGATACCCCTGGCCTTCAGTTCGGCGGCAATGGCCTCGAAGCGGGTGCGGATCTCGGCGAGCTGCTCCTCTCCCTTGTAGATGGGGATCATCACCACCTGGATCGGCGCCAGTTTCGGAGGCAGCACCAGACCGTTGTTGTCCGAGTGGGCCATGATCAGGGCACCCATCAGGCGGGTCGAAACACCCCACGACGTAGCCCAGACATACTCGAGCTTGCCCTCCTTATTGACATACTGCACATCGAAGGCCTTGGCGAAGTTCTGCCCGAGGAAGTGCGACGTACCGCTCTGCAGCGCCTTGCCGTCCTGCATCAGCGCCTCGATCGTCAGCGTGTCCTCCGCGCCGGCGAAACGCTCGTTGGGCGACTTGTGGCCCACGATCACCGGCAGCGACATCCATTCCGTGGCGAACTTTTCGTAGACGTGGATCATCTTCGTGGCCTCCTCGACAGCCTCCTCGCGCGTGGCGTGAGCCGTATGCCCCTCCTGCCAGAGGAACTCCGCTGTACGCAGGAACAGGCGCGTGCGCATCTCCCAGCGCACGACGTTGGCCCACTGGTTGCAGAGGATCGGCAGGTCGCGGTAGGACTGGATCCAGTTCTTGTAGGTGTTCCAGATGATCGTCTCGGAGGTCGGGCGCACGATGAGCTCCTCCTCGAGTTTCGCATCGGGATCGACAACGACCCCCTTGCCCTCGGGATCGTTCTTCAGGCGGTAGTGCGTCACCACGGCGCACTCCTTGGCGAAGCCCTCGACGTGGTGGGCCTCCTTCGAGAAGAACGACTTGGGGATGAAGAGCGGGAAATAGGCGTTCTGATGCCCCGTCTCCTTGAACATCCGATCCAGCGCATCGTGCATCTTCTCCCAGATGGCATAGCCGTAGGGTTTGATGACCATGCACCCGCGGACGGCCGAATTCTCCGCCAGTCCGGCCTTGACCACCAGATCGTTGTACCACTGCGAGTAGTTCTCGTCGGATTTGGTGAGGTCTTTGAGTTCCTTAGCCATAACTTATCTTGGTTTTACGTTTGTTCCGGAGCGCAAATATACAAAAAAATAAAGGTCTGCCTATCATGGAGCAGACCTTTATGCGGTATATTTCCCCGTTGCGGGCAACGGGCAACCGTCCGGGGGGGGGGTGCATCCCGCCCCCGCAGCAGCCCGGCGGATCAGAAGCGAAAGCCGAGCGTCAGGGCGATGTAGTGGCGCGTGATCGAAGTATCGTAAAAACCGCTCCAGGTCACGGGCTGCCCGGCATCGGCATCCATGCTGAAGAAGAGCTGGTACTTCGAGTAGCTGTCCACGGCGTACTGGTAGGCCAGGTCGAGCACCGTCGTGCGCGAAAGCGTGAAGCCTACGCCGGCCGTCAGGTAGTGGCTCTCGGTAGCCACCGGGCGGTTGAAATAGAGGCTCTCGTCCTTGAGCATCGAAGAGGTGTACCCGCCGCCGACACGAAGGGCCAGCACGGGCAGCGGCTTGAGCTCGAGGCCCGCACGTACGGCGTTGGTCGCACAGAAGTTGTTCTTGAACTCGAGTTTGTACTCCTCGGGCTGGATGATGAACCCGGGCTGTCCGTCGGGCACGTTCTTCACCCGTATGCCGTTGTACCAGTCGCGTTCGTAGTCCACCGACACGATGGCAAAGGTTCCGAACGTATAGGAAGCGCCGAACAGCAGGCGCGATGGCGAGACGAACTCCCAGCTGTTGGATCCGTCATCGGAGAGCACCGGCGTGCGGTCGGTGTTGATCTCGCGGCTCGCATTCGAGGTGTTGGAGATCGACGACTCGATGTCGGCCACGTAGGTGCGGTCGAGCGAATAGAAGGTCGGCGTATGGTAGGCTACGCCCAGACGCAGCCCCGCTACGGGGCGCACGATGGCGCCGATCTTGAAGTTCAGGCCGCTGCCGTCGAGCACCGTCTGCTGGTAGAGCGAGGCATAGTCGAGTTTCGAGGCGAGCGGCGTCCCGTCGCGGTCCACGGGGGCACCGTCGTAGAGATACTGCTCCTGGTAGGTGATCCCCGTCTTCTTGTGGACGCTCTGGATGCCGAGCGTGGCGCCGACGTAGAGGATGTTGTTGATGTTGGCGCCCAGGGCGATCTGGAACTCGTTGATCGATCCCGAATTGGCCACATCGACCGAATGAACGGCCGATGCGTTGTGGCCGATCATGTCGGGCACCATCTGGTCACCGACCTGACTCGTCATGAAGCCGTTGTAGCCCAGGATCGCAGGCCAGAAGTAGGGCACATAGCCATAGCCGAGCGCCCCGTCCTGATTCGGGAAGATCCCGTGGTAGGTCAGCTGCTGGCTGAAGACGTCGGCCAGCGTGGGCACGGTCTGTCCCGATGCGGCGTCGTAGACCGACTCCGAGGAGTAGGAATAGCGTGTATTGAAGTCGGCGACCCGGTTGAGTCCGACGCCGAGTGTCATGCTCACCAACGAACTCGAGGAGCTCTCGAAGATGTTGAGCGCCGCACCGACGTTGGCAAACGAGAAACGGGTCCGGTCATTGCCCTGCCACGGCAGGGTTCCTGCGGTCTCGCCATGCGCCACCGAGAGCATCGGCGTCAGCGAGATCTCGCTGCGGCGGTACATGCCCAGACCGGCCGGGTTGATCGACATGGCCGACATGTCGGCGCCGAGCGAAGTAAAGGCCCCGCCGAGCGCCATGGCCCGTGCCGTCCCGAAATTCGCGGGACGCGACAGCGAGGCGAAATCCTCGGCCAGCATCAGGTCGTGACTGAACATCAACCCGCCGAACTGCATCGACGACGACTGTGCGGCGGCCGGCACGGCCACCAGGCCGGAGACGGCTCCCAGCAAACAGATTATGATTCGTTTCATGTTCCGATTCTTCTTTAAGGTTTAACGTCCTCTGTAGGAGTTGCCGCCGCGCGAACCGCCCGACCCCCCTCCGGTGAATCCGCCGCGCGAACCGCCCGAACTGCCGCCCGTAAATCCGCCGCGCGAACCGCCGAAGCTGCTGCCGCTGTTGAAACTGCTGCCACGGGTTCCGGAGTTATCGGTCCGGCCGGGCATATACCGGCTGCCCGATGAACCGCTGCTGTTCCACGAGTCGTTGCGCGAATTGCCGTTATTGCGGTAAATCTGACTGCTGTTGTTCGTACGTCCACCGCTGTGGTAATAGATTCTCGAAGAGCCTCCGGTCGCACCTCCGCGCGTTCCGGAAAGGGCCGGACGATAGCGGCTGCCACCCGACGAGAAGGCCGGCAGGTAGCGCGATCCGCCTGCGGTGCCGGTACTTCCGAAGCGATAGTTCGGGCGCGGCGCCCAATGGTGTCCATGCCCCCAGCCGGGCCCCCATGCCGGCCCCCAATAGGGAGGATAGTACCAGCCGGGCCCCCAGCCCCAGCCGGGGCCCCACCAGGGATCGTACCACGGGCTGTACCACCCTGCGTACCAGGGCCGGTACCAGGCATTCCAGCCGAAGCTCCAGCCCCAGCTGCCGATCGAAAACGACAACCCCCACGGCCAGTTCCAGCCGTAATACCACGGATCAAGCAGCACGACCGAGGTTCCCCACGATCCGAACATCGAAGTGATGTACTTGGGCTCGACCCACACCTCGTCACCCATGACGATGACGTTGTAGAAGGCCGGATCGTAGGCCGAGGCATAGGTGAATGCCGAACTGTAGCGGGCATTGATGTAGCTCGAAGGCATCCGGTAGGTCGGCGACTCGAAGCCCCGCAGGCGGCGTGCATAGGCGCTCTCGTAGTCATCGGCCAGGATGCTCTGGTAGGGATTCGAATCGGCGTTCCGGTATTCGTAGTAGTCATTTTCTGCCGCAGCGGCCTGGGCCTCGGCGATCCGGGCCTCCCACTCGGCTCTGCGCGCCTCGGCTTCGGCCTTCTTGGCCTCGGCCTCGGCCTGCTGTTTGCGTGCGATCTGCGCGCGGTCGTGCTGAACATACAGGTCGTCGCCGGCATACCCCGACGCGGCGTAATATGCCGACGAGCAGCTTGCGAGACCCGCAGCCGCGACGACGGCGGCAATCCATAATCTCAACTTTTTCATGGCTCACTCGTTGTTTGCGTTAGTTCTGTTCATGAACAGAACGAAAATCGTACCGGTTTTAGTATCGGCTTTCACCTCTATAAACGGGTGCGGAGGGGAAATACTGCGCCGCACCGGCAAGCGGCCCAAGCCCCCGGATACAAAGATAGGAATTAAATCAGGCAAAGAGCGGAAAACGGAGCCGTCCGAAGAAAAAAATCAAAAAAATCGAAAATTTCCGGCAAAAAATAGCAGTTTCCGAAAAATATGTCTATATTTGCAGTCCCAAAACGGAAGTTTCGGGGAGGGGCGAAACAAAGAGTAGCCTCGCAATATAAGGAGAGATGCCGGAGTGGTCGATCGGGCCGCACTCGAAATGCGGTGTACGGGCAACTGTACCGGGGGTTCGAATCCCTCTCTCTCCGCAAAGAAGAAAGTGTGAATCAAGCGTTTGCAAGATTCACACTTTTTTTTCATCCAATAGCCCAATCCGTTTCCTGGCCGCAATACGGCTGAAAAAGTCAGCCCGACCGTGTAACATTATTCATGGTTTCGTATCTAAATGAAAAAAGATCGAAGCCATGAACAAGTTAATTTGTAAAGCCGGGCTGCTGTATGCAATACTGTTGGGAATAACGGATACATGTGTTGCACAATCTTTTTCTGTCCAACGTACGGGGCACGGAAAGCAGGCAGTTATTCTGATACCTGGATTTGCGTGTTCCGGAGATGTATGGGATCAAACCGTCGATACCCTGCGCCATGATTACACCTGTTATGTCTTAACCATGCCCGGTTTTGCAGGGACCGCGCCAGAGGCAAAGCCCTCATTTGCCAATTGGACCAGGCAGATTGTCGATTTCATTCGCCATGAAAATATAGAAAAACCCATACTGATCGGGCACAGTATGGGCGGTGGTTTGGCGTTGAACATCGCATCGACCCAGACAAACCGGATAAAGAGTATTGTGGTTGTTGATGCACTCCCTTGTCTGGCGGCTGTCTATAATCCGGATTTTCAATCAAGAGAAATATCGGACGATGAACGGACAAAAGCCGGAGCCGGAATGCTCGGCATGAGCGATGAGCAGTTCCGCAGGCAAGCATACATCAGTGCAACAGCCCTTACAACGGATTCACTTCGTTATGACGATCTGGTCAAATGGAGTCTGTCTTCCGACAGAATGACCTACGCGAGAATGTATTATGACTATTCCAATGTGGATTTAAGATCTGCCGTCGAGAATATTTCGGTTCCGACATTGGTCTTACTGGAACATCCGTTCAAGAAAATTGCCCCGATCATTGAGCGGCAGTTCGGCAATCGGCCGAACCTTGAATTGAAATATGCGAACAAAGGCCTGCATTTTATTATGTTTGATGACCGGGAATGGTATATCCGGCAGATTATGGACTTTCTAAATGACTGATCGTGAATTTCGAGGATATATACAAGGCCTACTGGGACAAGGTATTCCGATTGTGTATGGGCTATTTCAATGATTATCACCTTGCCCAGGACCTGGCACAGGACGTTTTTGCCCGTGTATGGCAATATCTCCCCTCCTTCAAGGGTGAATCATCCGTGGGAAGCTGGATCTTTCGCATTGCCACCAACATCTGTTTGCGTCAAGGCGAACGTCAGAGAAGAATCTCTCAATCGGAAGTCCCTCCCCCCGACGTGTCGGTTGAAGCAGCGGATGACCGCTCAATGCATGTGCAGGCCTTGTATAAGGCCATATCCGGGCTTTCAGAGACGGACCGCCTGATCATCTCGCTTTATCTGGAAGATTTGAAACAATCGGAAATAGCTCAGATCACGGGTATGTCGCAAGTAAACGTACGTGTAAGGATACACCGGATCAAATCCATATTGGCAAAAAAATTACGCGGGAATGAAGAATGATATCGACATAAAATCCTTATGGAAAGGGCAGCAGGTTCCTGTCATCGATTTGTCTGCGGTCCGTAAAAAGATAAAATATTTCAGAATGCGCAGAATGGGAGAGTCCTGTGCAGTTATTATGCTCATGATGCTGGCCTTGGCTTCAGGAGTGACTGTCTGGATACATTGGCCTCCCTTGCTGTCTGTTACCAAAGCTGGAATTATTCTACTATCCATTGGCTTCATGCTGCCGGTCCTATCCTACGGCAGACAGCTTCGTCTTTACTATGGATTAAAAACAGACTGCTCCAACGTCGATTATATGAGCAATCTTTTGAAAATCAAAAAGCAGGAACATAGACAGCAACATATCGTGCTGAACCTGTATTTTTTGTTCCTGTCGTTGGGCTTCTCGTTCTATACTTATGAATATACATTCTACCATTCATCTCCCCGGGGAATAATCGCATATTCGGTCTTATTGTCATGGATCTCCCTGAACTGGTTCGTATTCCGACCGTACATCATAAAAAAACGCACCCGCAGGTTTTCCAAACTGGTGAAATGCATCGAAAGCCACAGGGACATACTGATGAAACATTGACCGCACGGGATAAAAGATGCCTCCGGCACAACCAGCTGCATGCATTCCCGCAATCGGGACCTTTGCAGGAACAAAAAACAGAGAGGGTCGGTCCTTAGACGGAACCGACCCTCTCTCTGTTCAAACGAGGCGGCATCTACATGAAGCAACCCTCCTCGAGCGGCGTAAGATCTTCGAGAACCTGCTTGATATGCTGCTCGTGCGAACGCGGGCAGATCAGCAGGGCATCCGGCGTATCGACCACGATATAGTCGTGCAGCGAATCCACGACGACGACCTTTTTGCCGACAGCCTTGACCAGGCTATCGGTCGTATCGTAGAGTTTCGAGTAGGCCGGCACGACGTTGCCGTCGGCGTCCTTTGCCGAGAGTTCGTAGAGCGAGCCCCAGGTTCCGACATCGTTCCACCCGAAATCCGAAATCCGCACGAAGACATTATCGGCACGTTCCAGAACACCATAGTCAATCGAGATCGACGGACAGCGCGCAAAGATCTCCTCCACGGAGTTATGCTCCTCGGGCGTAGCAAATTGGTCAGCTTGCCCGGCAAAGAGGCCGTAGATCTCCGGCAGATGACGTTCGAGCGCTGAGAGAATGCTCCGCGTCGACCAGACGAAGATACCGGCATTCCACAGGTAATTACCCGCCGCCAGATAGCTCGTGGCGGTCTGCAAATCGGGTTTCTCGCGGAACGATGCAACGGGCGAGATCTCCTCGGCGGATGCGGTCTGGATATAGCCGTAGCCCGTATCGGGGCGCGAAGGGCGGATACCAATGGTAACCAGCGCGTCGCGCGTCTCGGCGAACTCCATACAGGAGGTTATGTTACGACGGAACTCCTCCTCATCGAAGATGAAGTGGTCGGACGGCGCCACGACCATCGTCGAGTCGGGCTGCAGCGCCTTGAGGCGGAAAGCCGCATAGGCGATGCAAGGAGCCGTATTGCGTCCGACGGGCTCGCACAACACCTGTTCGGGCCGGAGCTCGGGGATCTGTTCGAGAACCAGTTGCCGGTAGGCGGCATTCGTAACAACAAGGAAGTTCTCCGCCGGAATGATCGGCGCAAAACGCTCGAATGTATGGCGGATGAAACTCTTCCCGGTGCCCAGAATATCGAGGAACTGCTTGGGAAGATGGCGTCGGCTGGCCGGCCAGAACCGGCTGCCGATGCCACCGGCCATGATGACGCAGTAACGATTGGTGGCTGTCATAAGCCCTGCCGGTTATCGTTCGGCACGCATCGGATTCTCCAGGAAGTCCTTGTAGGCAAGTCGGATGCCGTCCTCAAGTTCGGTCTTGTAGGTCCAGCCCAATGCCGTGGCCTTCGAGACGTCGAGCAGTTTGCGCGGCGTGCCGTTCGGCATCGAGGTATCCCAGCGGATCTCGCCCCCGTAACCGACGACCTTGGCAACCAGCTCAGTCAGCGCCTTGATCGTCAGCTCCTTGCCCGTACCGGCATTTACCGTCTCGTTGCCCGAGTAGTTGTTCATCAGGAAGACGCACAGATTGGCCAGATCATCCACATAGAGGAACTCACGCAGCGGGCTGCCGTCGCCCCAGCAGGTCACATAGGGAAGCCCCTGCTCCTTGGCCTCGTGGAAGCGGCGGATCAAAGCCGGAAGCACATGGCTGTGCGTCGGGTGGTAGTTGTCGTTCGGACCGTAGAGGTTCGTCGGCATCACGCTGATGTAGTCCGTGCCGTACTGACGGTTCAGAAACTCGCAATACTTCAGACCCGAGATCTTGGCCAGCGCATAAGCCTCGTTCGTCTTCTCCAACTCCGAGGTCAGCAGGCACGACTCCTTCATCGGCTGCGGAGCCATGCGCGGGTAGATGCACGACGAGCCCAGGAACTCCAGCTTCTTGCAGCCGTTCTGCCAGGCGGCGTGAATGACGTTCATCTCGAGGATCATGTTGTCGTACATGAAGTCGGCCAAGGCGCTCTGGTTGGCCTCGATACCGCCGACCTTCGCCGCTGCGAGGAAGACGTATTCGGGACGCTCCTCGGCAAAGAAGCGCTCTACGGCCTCCTGACGCGTCAGATCCAGCTCCTTGTGGGTCCGGGTAATGATGTTCGTATAGCCCTGGCGCTGCAACTCGCGGACAATGGCCGAACCGACCATGCCGCGGTGTCCGGCGACATAGATTTTTGCGTTTTTCTCCATCATAAGGCGTCCTATTTTACGATACCCTTCTCGAGGTACTCGGCCAGGTTCGTGCGGATCTCATCACCGGCACGCTCCACGGCCACTTTTGCCATGTCGGCATCGACCATGATCTTCACCAGCTGCTCGAACGAGGTCTTCGTGGGATTCCAGCCCAGTTCGGCCTTGGCCTTCGAGGGATCACCCCACAGGTTTACGACATCCGTCGGACGATAGAAATCGGGCGACACCTCCACCAGCACACGGCCCGTGGCCTTGTCGATACCCTTTTCGTTCTCGCCCTCGCCGACAAACTCCAGTTCGATGCCCACGTATTTGAAGGCAAGATAGCAAAATTCCCGGACAGAGTGCTGCTCGCCCGTGGCAATTACGAAGTCTTCGGGCTTTTTGTTCTGCAGAATCAGCCACATGCACTCCACGTAATCCTTGGCATATCCCCAGTCGCGCAGAGACGAAAGGTTACCCAGGTAGAGTTTGTCCTGCTTGCCCTGAGCAATACGGGCGGCTGCAAGGGTGATCTTGCGCGTCACGAAGGTTTCGCCACGACGCTCGGACTCATGGTTGAAAAGAATACCCGAGCAGCAGAACATATTGTAGGCTTCGCGGTACTCCTTGATGATCCAATATCCATAGAGCTTGGCTACGGCATAGGGACTGTAGGGATGAAACGGGGTCTTCTCGTTCTGCGGAACCTCCTCAACCTTGCCGTAAAGCTCCGAGGTCGAAGCCTGATAGATGCGGCAGGTCCCGGCAAGTCCGCACTGGCGTACGGCCTCAAGGATGCGCAACACACCCGTAGCATCGACGTCGGCCGTGAACTCCGGAGCATCGAACGAAACCTGCACATGGCTCTGAGCCGCCAGGTTATAAATCTCATCAGGACGTACTTTTCCAACGACCTGCAGAATACTCATCGAGTCGCCAAGGTCAGCATAGTGCAGGTGGAAATGCGGTTTGCCTTCCAGATGGGCGATACGTTCGCGGAAGTCGGTCGACGAACGGCGGATCGTGCCGTGGACGTCATAACCCTTTTCCAACAAGAGTTCCGCCAGGAACGAGCCGTCCTGGCCTGTAATCCCGGTGATTAAGGCTGTTTTCATTTTTTAAGAAATAAAATGTTTTGGAATATTGCTAATGATGCAATAGGAAGAGTGCAATGATTCTGAGATCAGCGATATGCATTACAACTCGGATATGAAAAGAAGAAAGTAAGCCAAGACTATCTTTGGGATACCTCGGCAAAATCTAATAATTAACGCCCTGCAACATGAGCATTATGGCGTTTACGCTGCCACTCTTGCCACAAAAGACGAGGTAATGAACCTAGAATACCCGCGCATCGCGACAGTTGTTTACGCGGTTCCTTAAAAATACGGTGTACGAATTCAAGGTGACAGCGAATCATCCATTGAGGTGCTCGGGAGACTTCTGTTCCACTGAAGAACTTGAACGCCGCCCCGACAGCAATCATGACACCATGGTGTAAATAAGGCTTCAGCCGACTCATGAAGATCTCCTGCTTGGGAGCTCCAAGGGCAACCCAGATGATGTCTGCGCCGTCTGCCTCCACCATACGGGCAATCGCCTGATAGTCAAACTCCTCTACCTTACGGAACGGCAGCTCAACAAATTGCATCTGTGCCACATCGGGGTTTTCATGGATGAGATTCTCTTTGAGCCCGTCGAGAATGGCCTGCGATGTTCCCATGAAGATCATGCGATACTTGCGGCTGCTGATAATGTCCATGAAGATCTGACTGCCGCAATACTGCTCAAAGCGCTTCCCATAGATCCATCGGATGTAGAGCGGGACATAGCTGCTGTCGCAGATGGAGAACATGCCGCCGTTTACGACCTTAAGGTACTCAGGATCGCGGTTTGCGGTATTGAGAATAACGCCGTCAGCCACACAGATGTAGTTGGCCTCATTCTTTTGCAGTTGTCGCGCGATATTTTCGTGTACGGTCTTCTTATCGAACTCGTAACGAATATTGAAATATGTCTTCATATAAGAAAAAGCCATATTGATGGGGATATTACAATACGGGGAAATGATGTAAATGAGAGGAATTGCACCTATAAATCATGAGTTTTTCAAACAATTATTGCCAGTGAAGACAAATTACATCTAAACTGTATTAATTGCACTTCAGAATTACTGGCGCCATAACTTTTATTGTCTAATCTTGACCGCTTGATTTATTATGGATTGTAACGACAAATAGATTTGTTCTCGAGAATATAGGGTTCTTGCCTTTTCATACCCTTTTAACCCATACTCAATAGATTTATTATCATCTTTTGACAATTCCTCAATGGCTTTTTTCAACGCCTCTACATCTCCTGGAGGGATAGTGATACCATTTACTCCATTGTCTATAATACTTTGCATGGCACCGATGTTGGTCGTAATGACAGGCCTTTTCAAAAGCAGTCCTCTGACTATGACATTGGGAAAACCCTCATACCATTTACTCGGCACCACAATCGCCCTTGATTTACGATACAAGTTATCCAACTCTCGACCTTTCAAGAATCCGACAAACTCGACATTTCGCGGCATATCAACAGGCTTCTCAAAATTCCGGTCCAAGTTCCCCGCAACCTTAAAGGTAAGATGCGGAAGTTGTTTGGCTGCTTCTATAAATTCATAAATGCCTTTTTCTTCGCTTACTCTACCCACGAATGTAAACCAGCCGCCGATTGGAATTTCTTCTTTATATTCAGTAATTACCGGAATAATACCGGGTAATATTCCAATTTTTTCTCTTGATATACCTTGTGATATAAACTTTTCCTTTTGGAATGCGGATTGCACGATAAACACATCTACGCTGTCTAAAATGGCCCTGCTTTTTCTTGCAGTTGCATTTCTTGCAGCATATCCCACACTCTTGAAAAGACTCTTCTCGCAATTTTTCCAGACACACCACCACTCCTTTCCTCTTCCGAAGCATCTCTCACAGATATGCCCATCATTATCTAGACATAACCCTCCCGGACAAAACAATCGGTAGTTAGGACAACGCATCACTACCGGCACATGGCGATCGTTAAGCGGCTTAAATATACTCGGAGATAATAAAGGATACAGATTCTGAACAATCGCCACATCCGGTTTGAAGTGTCTCAGATAAGCCTGAAGTCGCTTAGCTTCAAACGGATTCCATATGCCCGCAAAAAAAGATTTTATTTTTCCTAAAGTACTGTCTGCAATCTCTGCAGAACTACGGGAGTATTTTTCAACCTCATGGCCATGTTCTCTCAATAATTGGATTAGCTCACCGGAAGCAGACTCTTCTCCGCTCGGTTTTGCATAGTCATTATGAATGTATAGAATTCTCATTGCAAATAATACACAAGTTTAATATCACTCCTAAAACATTTCTATTTAATCTTTCAACTTTTTAACGCACTACTAATCAGAGCAGATCTAATGTGATCTCAATTATTGGAATCGTCAGAGCCGGGCCATTATGCGTCTTTTTCAGGAAGATGTATCAACCCTCCTAAAATCGAGTTCCACCTATTTGGAGTAAATACACCCATACCACTCATGGGATAGAACGTGATTTCTCCGAAATAGACCTTCTCTCTTACTTCATACAAATCAATGCGGACAAAAGTCTTCACTTTTGCCAGTTTCTTGCATATTTGCCTCATCGTTTTCAAAGTAGCAGGGCGTGCGACGGGGGTTAACCCATTGCGTGCGACGGGATTGAGGCCGCAAAACTCCTGATGCACCCAATCCATGTCATAAAAGTCTATTGTTTCGCGGCTGCGCCGATCTCGTATCACTTGGCAATAAACAGGTTCCCCATTAAAGCAGAAAAATTTGTAATCCTTTATGTCATCCGCCCCACTATCATCAACCAAAAGTTGCTCTGCAATAATCCGGCGAGGAACATTCTTGTAAGGCCATTCTCGTGTCACAGAGTAGAAATCACGTTTTAAGGATTGTCTCATCTCCTCAACGGCCAAACAGCGATCCAGTGTTGACTTGTCCCTACAAATGATGACCCTCCCACTATCGTGAGTAGCTTTTAGCACAAACTGGTTGGGCAAAGCATCAAAATCAATATCCTCCGCCCTATCCCATACTCCTAATGTCGGAATAATATATTCTGCTCCGATGATATCAGCTACATATTTTTTAACTTCGTATTTATCCACTAACTTCGTATATAGCGGATTGCGATCATGAAGTTTCAACCACTGAATCTTCTCATTAAATGTAATGGGATTTTTGAGATTCGGGAAGCGGCCAAAATTCTTGTAAAATTTCAGCATAATATACCACTTATCTGGCAGGAGAAGCATCAGTTTATACAATAGCTTCTTCAACTTACTATCAGTCTGCATTGTCTGTTATTTTTGTGTTTCGCTTATTCAGATAATAATCCACTGCTTTCATCACATTTTTGGCAGTATTCTCTGGATTAAAGTCATGCTCTATTTCCCGCGAACGCTGTCCGAAACGCTTTATGTCAACATGATGAAAATAGTCTAGGGCTTCCACTATACTCTTTTGGTTGAGCGGGTCAAACGTAATACCGTTTTCGTCTTTATGCACAAGTTCAGGGTGACATCCATTATAGATAGAACAAGCGACAGGCAGACCGCATGCCATCGCTTCAGGAACAACCAAACTCCAATTATCTTCAAGTGTGGCAATGACGAATACATCACAAGCTGCGTAATATTTGTATATTTGAGAATAGTCAATTCCTCCTACAAATATAATAGCGGGATTATTGCCATATTTCTCTATTAGATCCGGCAGTTCTGGGCCGTCCCCAACCAATACAATACGGTCATCAGGATATGTATTCAAATGCTGTAAAAACCCTTCTAGAAGAAGAGATACTCCCTTGAGAGGTATCATACGACCTACAAGGACATATGATATCGCGTACGGTTGTCCGCCAAGGATTTGCTTACGTAATGCAGAACGATCATTGTCTGAAAGAATTGCTATTTGCTTGGCCAACCCTTCGCTATCGGCACACATTCCGCCTGTAAAAATATTCTGCTCCTGCACCCCCTGCGACATCAGATACTCTTTCGTTAATCGACCGTTAGCAATATAGCCACTGGTAAATACATTAACAAACCGACGGTACAATCGTCTCCAAAGCGGACAATTTCGTTCCGTGTGCTTTGTCCGCTCATAAGCTATGACAACGGGAATCCGATGGATTGTCGCATAGAGTATCGACCAAGGTGAAAACTGGGAATAACCTTCCGTAAGGATAATGTCGGGATTCACCTCTTTTATCGCCCGATACAGACCGTGGGGCCATGTCAGAGAGATGCCGGAGTTGGCGAAATCCGTCCTTTTTTTCAGAAACAGCCTTTTCTCCGAAACACTTACTGCATTCTTCCCCAACGCCTTGCATACTGCCAGATAGCAGCGCTCGGGAATCCGCCGTTTGCTGTAGATCAGGTAAAAGTGTCCATCGCAGATCGAATTAAGCTCCTTGTATAGCGGAATCCTATAGTCAAGAAAAGAGGGATTAACCCATAAAACTTTTTTATTCTTCATCATTGGTCTTGCTTATTTCTTATAATACTTCCCATAAACATAGAAACCACATATTAAGACTGTTGCGAACATGGTTGGCATCCAGCCCCCGAACACGCGCGACCCGATACCGGGATTCCCCATACTCTGGAGAAACGACACGCAGAAACACCCGATGAGAGATGCGCGGTACTCCGGCGGGATATATCGGCTGAACACAGTCTTCATCATTGTCAGAAAGAACAAGACCATCAGTACGATGCCCGGCACGCCAAGGCCGATGGCTGCACTAAACAGGGAGTTATGCCCATTAATAGCTGCAAGATGCTTGCTGTAAAGCAGATATGGTTCACCGGAAAAGAATCCATATCCGCCCCCCGGCCTCTCCTTCAATGCTTCCAATGCCACTTCCATAATTTTGTCTCGTCCTGTGGTTTCATGAATGGAGATAGACTGCTTGTCGAAAAACACGGTATCCTTGACAAATTTGTAGGGACCTATCACCGCAATGACCATCCCCAATATCATGAAAGCCAGAATTACCACCGGCCTGTATCTCTTCTGTCCGAAAAATGTGCTGACGCTCCCCAAAGCCATACCTATATAAGCCACTGTTGACATGGAAAAAATAGACATGATAATAATCAAGTAGTTCCACCATTTCTTCGGACTTTGAAACAACGCCATATAAAAGAAAGTAGTGGCCATCATCTGCGAGGTCTGCAGCAGCGTCATAACATTCGTTGTATACGACAAGGCGCGCATTATCGAGAATAATATATCCACGGTAACATACAGCATTGTCCACTGGATAACCGTCTTGCTGTCTGCGCGATAAAAGAGGTTCTGGACGACAGCCACCATAAGCATCATCATGCTCATGCATTCAAACGCCCGAAACCCCGTCAATTGCAGGTTGACGCTCCAAACCATGCTCACCACGCCCAATGCCGTATACAATGAGATCCACAAGAGGGGCGTATGAATGAACAGGTCGCGTCCAAATGTTTTTTCTTTGTGGTTCAATTCCTTTGCGGCAAAGAAAAAGCAAATAGCGGCATAGAGGATGAATACGACGGCCGACGCATCGACAGACGCATAAGCACTCGGATCACGGCGTCGCGCAATAATCGTATATATTAACGGCCTGACAAGCAACAGGAGTCCGCAGCCTCCGCCCATTGCGGCCAACTTATATAAGGATTGTATCTTTTCCCGACTGATCATATTGAAAGTTCGCTCTGTAATTTGTCGATTATTTCCGTAGTTATCACCTGCTGTCCTTTGGCGTTCAGGTGCAGACGGTCGTGAAATAGTTCATGCTGGGAAGAGTACTCCGGGTTGAAATCCCAGTATTCCACGTTCTCATGGTCGGCCGCAAACCGTGAGAACCCGTCAGCCACCATTTCGTATCTTTCCGGCTCGTATGCGTTGAGCAGGTCCAAGGTGGGCGTATTTACAAGAATCACCTTGACTCCTCTGTCCGTCAGCATTCTTATGGTTTCTGTAAACTCGGCGATCAGTTCCAGTTCCATTTCTATGTGACGTTCATCACCGTTAAGCAGCTTTTTCTTGTAGGTAGGAATATCAATGACTCCATTTTTACGATTGCTTCAGTCTTTTCTCCATCCTCTGATCGCCGCACCTTTTATACCGTCATCATTATATCGCGACACCCTTAGCAGTTTATGAAGCCAGTAGTCAGTCGCAGGTACAACTCCTACTGCGAGAAAGAAAAATACGAAATCAAAGCCGTTGAATAGCATTGTGTTCTATTTATCGGTGATATTCTCTGTATATGAGCAGACAAGTTACTACCTTCCATAAAAATTGATTGATGACGCCCATTCTGAGAATCGTTGTCATCAGGCCCTTCGGGAAGTCATTCTCATACGCCCTGACCTGGATGAAGGCCAAATCAACGCGCTTTGACAATATCATGGAATAACACAGGTTTCGTGCGATTTTTCCGCGGGCCTTGACATAATAGGGCGATAGAGCTACTCCTCTGGCCACTATCCTTTTTTCCCAGGTTTCCACGGTCGGTGCTGATTCCCATCTTTTTTTGTTCTTCTCTACCCACCCGATCTCATTTGTCACTTTCAAACCGTCGCTGACAAACAGAATCTCTGGGATAAAGCCCATTTTTCCGTATGTGGCGAGCAGTGCCCAATATTCCAGATCCTCACATATCCGCAAGTCCTCCCGCTGGCCACCAGCCTGGCGGCACACCTCCGTACGAATGACGATACTGCCGGTGCACACATGGTTGTATCTTGCCCAGAACTCGAAAAAGTCGTCGAGCTCCATCAGCCCGTCAAAGTCCTCTATACCATCAGGTTTTACGGACTCACCACTCATGGTAATGTGCCGTTGGCCGACACTCACTGCAATGCATTCCCGGTGCGTGTGAAGGAAGCCCAATGTCCGTTCCACAAAATTCGGCATCCAATAGTCGTCGGCATCAAGAAACGCGATGCAGTGCCCTTCAGCGGCAAAAATGCCTTTATTACGGGCACTGGCCGGCCCGTTGTTCTGCTGGGTTATCAAACGGATAGACGGTTCCCTGCGCTGCTTTATCCGCTCAACGGAATCATCTGTGCTGCCGTCGTCCACGCAAATCACCTCAATCTGATACTCTCCCTGCTGTGAAAAGACAGAATCAAGACATCGGTCAATCAGCAAAGCTGCGTTATAGACCGGTATGATGACTGTTAAATCTTTCATGATTCGATATGTTTGATTATTCTTGCGGGAACACCCCCTACCACCACATTGGGCGGGACATCTTTCACAACCACCGCGTTGGCGGCTATGACAGAATTATCGCCCACGGTGACATTGCCCAGAACCTTTGCGCCGCAGTAGATGTCACATTGTCGCCTATCGTTGGGCAATCGGAGGCATTAGTATATCCTATCGTCATGCCCTGATTTACCCAGCAATTCTTACCGATTGAACGCGGGGCGATAATCGTACCGTAACCGTGCTGAATACCCCCCCCCACATGCTTGCAATCAATATCCAACAAAGGCAGCGGCGATGCGAATATTCCACAAATCTTGGCTGCGTAAGCCCGCTCTGTCTTCAGTCGCGAATATACCAGACTGCGGAAATGAGGGGAGAACAGCAGCAGGTCGACGAAATCATACAGGGTAAGAGTTGCACATTCTTTCGACCTCAAAATCTTCATCCATCGAGCAAAATCCAGCTTTATCAAAGTCTAGAGTTTTGCCGAAGAAAACTTAAACAAACACCAGCAAGGCAGAAATCTTATATAATTAAAATAAACAAATAGTCGTTTCATATCTTTTTCAAAACATTTTACAATTGCGATTATCTCTTTCTTGTTCTGCAGAACTCTATGATTTCATCGGTGCCCCCCAGAGGGTTCTGACCGGTGAACATGAAAAGCCAATAAGAGAATGAATTCAGATTATATTCTATCAGCACAGGCTTAGCCTCTGCGTTCAGGCAGATATCAAAGGCGAACAACCTATGGTGTATTATCTTTTTCGATGCGTTGCACACGAATTCCTTGATTTCTTCCCAATGTGGAATGTAGAAATCATTTCCGGCATAGTCCAGCTCGTTCCACGATGATGTCGACATTCCGTACTGGTCGAAAAGTTTCTCTCCGACTTTTCCGTTTTCGGTATTGATGCCCACAAACATACCGCCGGCATGTGCGTTGTCGACAAATGCACCTGTCTTGCCCACTCTCATTATGCTCGCCAGCACATGGGGTTTCTCGTCCTTCCACGATCGGTAGACGGCGATGCGCAAGGTGTTGACGGATGTCGGATTGTACCGTGCGATGTCCTTATGCTGCTCTACGGCTTCCTGCAAGACAAAGTTTGCGTTATAGCCTAACAGGAATTCTTTTGTAAGCCGGGATTTGTCTTTCTGGGAGATATATGCTCCGTCTTCTTCCGACCAAATGAACAAGTGAATGCCTTGGCCGCTTGAGCTTCCCACAGACGGTTTGACTATCAGCGGGGTACGATTGTCAAGATACGTTTCGATGTCGTTTGTCGCCGGCTGAAAACTGCCGTCCAGCAAGGGTCCTCCGTTCATCCGGCACAAAATGGTGGCAGGGACATTCTCTCTGCCTATGAAATAGGGAAACATGTTCTTGTCCTCATACACAGGACGCATCGCTACCGGGTTCAGCTTTGTTTCCAGAAAGCACCGGCCAATGTTCTCGGGGGCGATATTGGCGCTATCCGTATACCGCGTGAACAGGCGGTACGAATAAGGCTCAATTTTTGCCGAAATACCCCCCCCGTTTGGGATAAATATTCCTTTTCGCCCTCCTGCTGGACATTGGGTATACGGTGCATTCGCAGATACCGCTTAAACTGCCGTCTGTAAAACGAATACACCTGTAGATTATACAACGAGGGGACATTGACTACTACGTTCATCAATACTTTTTTTAGTTCCATAATTTATATCTATGTGTTGAATTTCCATTAACAAATCACCTTGTAAAGCCACACCACGACCGGGTTGCTATGGAGATAATCACGATAGTAGATGCTGTTGCTTTGCTTCAGATAGCGGCGGAGCGTTCGGTTGTTCATTTGTTGTGTGGAGCAGCCTCCCAGATGTACGACACTTGTGTCGGCCATAAAATAGGAGCTTTTACCAATGCGTTTCATCCGCTCCGATAATATCACCTCTTCGGAATACAGGAATGTTCTCGGGTCGAACCCACCCACCGCAGAGAAATCAGTCTGCCTGACCAGGAAGAAACATCCGGATACCCAATAGCAATAGCCAGACTGAGGCGGCACAATTGCTGGGGAAGATGCCGCCCTATTACGCCGGAACCGCCGGAACAACCTCCAGCCGATCTGCCGCAATGGGGTAATGATACGGTAGTGCGGCGACTGGTCACGGTTGTCCTTGCCGACAATGCGCGGCCCTACGATCGCCACATCCTGCCGCCTGTCAAACTGCAGGAGCATCTTTTCCACCACCTGGACATCGTTGATGATAATATCGTCATTGCTGAACAGGAGATAGTCTACAGCAAAATTCCGGACGAGTAAATCGGCTCCAAGATTATTGCCGCACGCAAAACCGAGATTCTTCCGGGTTGAAACGACGTACACTTGGCTTTGCTCCTTAATCACCCCGTCGGGATGCTGGAGGAAGACCCCGCTGCACCTTTCCGCAATCGTTTTCCCGACTCGCTCATCCGGGCTGTTATCGACGACGACGGCTTTCCACGGAATGCAGAGCTTCGGTAGCTGCTCGTTGATAAAAGCGACAGTTCCCTCCAGATTCTTATACGATACGATAACAATACCTGTCATTTTCTGATGAGTTCTGATTTCAGTCTCGTTACAAGCTTATATATGATTATTGGCATTCCGCACCCTACAAGTACATAAAGCGGTGTCCACCACGCCAGATTTTCACCATAAACCGGGAAATCGGAAAGATGGGAAAATCCGCCCCCTTCAATGAAGACGTGTGCTATGGCTACGAGCTTGAAACAGATAAAATGGAGTGCCATTATCTCGAACGAAAGGACTCCGCAAAGCGCCATAACACCGGCAATCCGCGTACGGCTAATCCACTTCGATACACCGTATACCATAGCAACACCAATAATAGGAACGACAAAAAAGAGCAGCGGGTTGTTTGAAATCATCTCAGACGGCTGCAGGCGCACAATGTCCCCCAACATATAAAGGGCGAACGTAAGCATGATGCAAGCGAACGTAACTCCCGAGTTGACGTAGCGCTGCAACAGTTGGTGCTGCTTAAAAACCGCGCCCAAATGGTAAATCATCACAACGATCATTGCATTCCATATGCAAAGAGGATTCTTGACATGCAGTTTTATGCATAGGAAACCTATAAGGGTGCATAAAATTACCCCCCCCCATGCAGTTTTCAGACTGTGCAACCCGCTGATTTTACGCACCGCAACATAGGCGATGGACACCATCAGCAATGAGGGAGCAAACCACATGGCACCCATAAACGGCTCGAATGACGTCAACTGAAAGAGCAGACGCAGCCCGTTGCGGAAGAAGTCCCCAGTGGAATAGAGGGCATCCGCGCGATAAAGCCCCAGCAAGCAGAATGCGTTATGGAGTAGCAGAAACGCCAGTCCGTAACACACAAAAGGGAAGTAGAGCCGTTTTACCCGTTTCACTACAAAAGATTTCGTGTCATCAATGTAGCGGGGACTGAAGAAATAGCCCGCGACAAAATAGAATGTCGCAAGATGGTATTGGTTCACAAATCCCTCTATAACCGGTACGCTACAATGACCAGCCACTACGGAGATGATGGCCAACCCTTTCATGATATCGAATACATTGTCGTGCTGCTGTACTGTCATTTCATTAGACCTATTGTCTTCAAAACATGTTTTACAGTAAATTTCGGCCCCAACTTGAAGTAGCTATACAAACCGAACTCCACAAAAGACACATACAGACTTATTATTCTCTGTTTTATATACAATGAGATTGTACAGCATATTATTTATCGTTTAAGTACATACCTGCCACGAAAAAGAATGTCGCCAATGCCATGGTAACGAAACCTTCAGACCCTTGCGAAAATCTTACATATCCAACAACGACACTGATAATAGCAGGGTTTTCATAATGCTAATGATGGAATTGTACATCATTTATCTTGTTTGTAATATTTATGTTCTTCTTTTTAATCTTTTTTGCTAAAATAAATTTCGCCTTTCGTCTATGAAGTCCGATAATGTAATAACCTCAATCCTGTCATCTTGTTTTGTTTCTATTTCTTGTGGCTTTACTTGCCTTCTTGACTTCTCATTGAGCAATCCTGACATTTTCAATAGATTATAGAAACGGTATATAAATGAGTTATGTAACCAGTCTGTTGTTGGCGTAACCAGGTATTTTATCTTGTTGAAGATTGTTGATTGTATAGTTCTTATATATAATTCATACGATTGTATCCTGCGGTTTATATCCTCCAGTTCGGCACGAGTTTTCTGCTTAATCTGAGGCATCAAAGGCTCTTTATGGGAAATCGTCCAAGATTCCAAATCCGCTAAACGGAACAATAACAAATTCCTATGATATGACATTTTTTTCAATTCGGCTTTCTTTGCTTCAAGTATATTTGATGATTTTGGCATACTATAGTTGTATGAAGAAATCCGATACAGGATAGTGGGAGTATTGACTTGAATCATCTTTCCCTTCAACATTGCACGAAGATTAAGAATATGGTCTTCACTCATCACCCTTTGATCGAGTGGGATAAAGTCCGAGAACAAGCTACGATGCCAAGCTGAGTCTGCCCCTAAAAGATAGTCCCGCTGAAAGTTATATTTGGGATTCTCCAAATGTTCATCTACAAAATACCTGGCTGTATTGATACCATAAGCATCCGGATTATTCATAATAACTTGATGTAATGTCTCTAACCGTTGAGGAAGCGAGACATCGTCACCTGCTGCCATGACAAGCCAGTCTCCATGACTCAGTTGTGCTGCCTGCTGAAAGTTGCCTCCGATACCTTTATTCTGTTTGCTCTTATGGAGTATTATCGGAATCTCTCCTCCTGCCTCCTTGTAGTCTTTCACAAGAATACTTAGAATCGAGAATGTATCGTCGGACGAATTATCATCACAGATAACAATTTCGTAATTTTTGTATGTTTGTTTTATACAGGCATCAAAAGCCTCCTTTACATACTTTTCCTGATTGTATGTAATGAGAAGAATTGAAAAGAAAGGATTATTTTTATTCACAGATTATAACGTTTAAGGTTACAATAGATGTGACGAATTACGGAAGACTCATCCCAACTGCCAGATAAAGCTAATAGCCATGAAAAACCACAACCATTAGTTATATACTGATAATCATTGTTATGGGCAGAAAACAGACACGCTTCACATTTGAATTCCTTATACGATATTAGAGCATATAATTCTCTAAATAATAGCATTCATCATTTCTTATGTCCCTTATAACCTCGCCACCATCGTCCAATGAAGCCTCTTCCATCTTTAATTAATGACTTTACTCCTGCAATTTTGCAAAGGTGGATAAGCCTAAAGCCTTTTAGACGAAACTGCGGATTAACTAGAATCCTGTATAAAACATATCTGATAGGAATATTGACCTTACGTTGATACTGCGACTTTTGGATGAAAGGCATCTCTTTCATGTCATACGGTTCTACGACTATTGCGCCATCTGCTATCGCCTGTTCCACTAGCTCCTTACCTTTGTCAGATCTTATAAAGATAAAGCTGCGTCCAGCTTCATCGTTATTGAATGATGGATTGCCATTTTTGCAGTACCACGCATCTCCACAGGAAATATCGGCAAATTCCCCAAAACCATTTGGGCATAATTTACATCTGAACAATGTATCTCTACCTAAAATTGCACCCCATGATTGAATGTATGTACATTCCTTTTTTGTTCCGTCTTGACTTTCAACAACAGCTTTGCCGGGCCATCCAAATCCTCGGTATCGTATATTTTTTATATTTTGAAAATCTACACCGAGATATTCTGCCATTTCCAATGTTGCCTTATGCGATGGCAGCCCCATGCACATCATTGAAAATGTATATAGGATGTTGCATGTCTTCTCAGGATAAACGGCCATGTATTGTTTTAAAGCAGCAATATCGCATGGCTTTCCAACTACAGCCAGCCTCTTTCCTGTTGCAAGATATTCACACAAATGTTCAAAAAGACTGCAGGGAGCATAACGTGATCCCATACATTCCAATACATCTTCTATAGTCGAAGACAGATGGGGTTCTGTTCGTGTTGGATCTTTGTGTGACTGACGGACTTGTAGAATGCTATCTACAAGTCCATTTTTTAGCAAATGAATACACAGCGCAGTTATAATACCTCCCGAAGAAGCCTGATAGTTTATCGTCTTATTGGTGGCATGACCACAAACCACAGGTGAAACAATTGGACCGTATAATATTTCTTGTTTTGTTTTTTTCTTATGTTTTTGGTATATACCAAACCCCGGACAAAATTTCTTGAAATCAGGATCAATCAAAGCTTTCTCTGAAGGATGATAATACCCGTCTGCATAAAGCTCCATTTTTTGCTTTGACTTTTCATCAACGCATAGGCCACACCCTAAACAAGCTTTACACCTGCATATCTTTTCTACTTGATTATGCATCTGCTGAAAGTTTGAGTTAATGACTGAACGAATCTTTCGCGTTCATCCTTTATTCTTTTTAATCTTAAAGGCATTTCTTCCTTAATTTCAGATAAATTAGACAAAAAATCATATAACTTTTGAATAACTGTTTTTAGTTCGTCATCCCTCAAATCCGAACCATATGGATATTTCAAGGTATCAACAAAAAGCCCGTTGAACTTACGACTATACCCAAGAGTAAATACAGGGATACCAGAAGAATAAGCTCCTATACAACAATGCATACGGCTACTCATAAGAGCGTCAAGAGAAGATATGAAACTTTTTGCTTCCATTGGCGTATAAAAGAATGGTGCCAGTTCTGTATCAGGATATTCATATTGAAGTTGTTTACATAACCAATAATCATCCTCTCGAGGTTGGGATGCAGTTCCGTAGAGAACATGTGCAAGAAGAACCACCTGGTAGTTTTCTTGTCGAAGATATTCTATGATTTTTCGAATGACAGATTTGTAATCAGATTTTAATCCAAACTGATTCGTCCCTGTATATCCTCCATTCCATAATAAGGCGGAAGGACTGATTCCTATTCTTTTCTTGTCTGAAGATATTTGAGAACCACATGTCGGATATGACATGTGGAAGGCCATATCTATGGTTTTGAATATCTTATTAATGGGTATGTATTTAGCAGCGACCTTTTCACTGACATCATCACGGACATAGCACATAGCGGCCTGAGCCATCATCCTCTGGGCTTTCCTTTCACCTTTAGCGGTGTTGAACGGACCTATCGTCTGTGGAAGCAGGATTATGGGTTTCTTGAATTTATTTGCCAAAACATGATTCTTGCCAATATATTTTAAAGTATATGACCCATATATATCGCTAAAGCTGTCCCCTCCGCATGTGTCAACAAAAAAATCACAACTCTTTACTGACTGATAAAACTGATTGTAATCATGCATCTTATCCTTCAATATCCCTTTGAGCCAAAGCCTGAGATATGATTCCGGAACTTTGATGAAAGATATATCATACCCATTCAATTCTTTAGGCAGATTGTTTTTGTTGAAAGATGCAGGTATGTCCCAATACAATGTATATTGGAAATGCCAATCTTTTTGTTTACCTATCTCTTCGCAAAGTTGAATAAAACTATAATTGAGTGCATTACAGCCCATATTCTGGTGCAATATAGTTCCGAAAAAAATACCGATTTTTATGTTTCTCATTGCTTTGATTTATTTGGACGATGTATAATACTAACAAAAAAGGTTTTATCTTCTTTATTTGTTAATAGAAGTAATCCGAGCAGATAACATATAGAAAAAAGCCCACCTTTGATAAGTAGTGTTACTATTGTCTTGTTGCTATTTGGTAAAAATTGCAAACATAGATATACTATAGCTCCTAATATGACATATGGCATGAAATCTTCCGTAAAAACCTTCCATGAATTTATTTTCATCTTTTTAGGCCAATAATATAAATAGAAAAAAAGGAGTTGTAATAGTATATATATGATGTATGCGATTACAGTCCCTCCAATTTGATAATGTGGGATCAAAATCCAGCAAGCCAGGAGACCAATAATAGAAGAAATTATGGAAATATAACTGATAGCTCGGATATCTTCTCCTGATAATATGAGACTTGATATAGCTTGATTATGGGTGCCTAATGTGCAAAGTAGCCAAATATTAAACCATGGTATCAAAAACAAATAAGTTTCACCGACATACAATGTCAATACCTCACGCCCTATAGTCATCATACCAAAACAGCAAAACGAGATAAGAATAGATATGTATCTGGTCCCAGAATAGGCAACCCGATAAATGGCATTCCTGTTACCTTGTGCAACTATTTTTGCAGTAGATGGTAGTAATATACTTATAAAAGCTCCTCCAAGCATAACCACTAACCCTATGATGCTATTCAAAATACGATAATCAGTTATTGATTCCATCGTCCCCCTTATACCAAGAAAAACTGTTCTTAGGTTGTAAAAGGAGAATTGGAAAAAACTAAATGAAAAAATATTCAAGCTATATGGCAAAATCTCTTTTAATACTGTTTTGTCTATTTTGGGTAAAAAATTAATGCAAGATATATCTTTTCGTATCTTATTGATTGACATTGGTATAATGGATAGTGTTGAAACGCATGTCAATGCATAGTATAATTCTATTGACAGGTGAAGTTTTATAGTTGCAATGAGTACAACTATCATTAGCACTTTGGTAATGAGTGTTCTGATTTGAATCCATGCGACATTCTCTGTAGCTTTTATAATTTGATCAAAACATCCTGAAATCCAACTACAAAAAGCAGAAACAGACAATATGTATAATAGATGTTTTAATATTATATTCTGCTCTGTTGTTACATTAAAAATATCTTGTGCAAAAAGAGATATGACTATCAGTATAATTGCATTTACCAAACCTATTATACTATAAAATGACATATTTGTTTGGAATGCTTTCTGCACTTTTTCGTATTTGCCCTCAGCCAACCATGTTGAAAAGAACCGGATATTTGTGGAATTGAATCCCATATCCATCAATTGAAGATATATATTGATGGACATAGCTAAACCTATGAGACCATATTCCGCTTTCCCAAAGTAATTAATTAATATCGGAATGGATATGAAACCATAAATTGCATTGATTATATTTGTAATAGTTGTCCAAACTACTCCTTTAACTATTCTCTGACGACTTCCCAATTGCTTTAACTTTTAATACACTATAATATATATTTAAGCTATTGATATATAGCAATTTAGCGATCAACCCTCTCTCTTACCATTCTCACAATCTATTTTATAGAATCCTGCATACCATTCCGCAAAAACCCGTAGCCCTTCTTTTAGTGTAGTAACAGGCTTAAAACCGAAATCTTCTTCCAAAGGAGTGGTGTCGGCATATGTTACCGGGACATCTCCCGGCTGCATCGAGACGAGTTCTTTGTGTGCTTCAAAGTCGTAGTCTTCAGGCAATATACCGGCGCGTACCAGCTCTTCCTGCAATATGGTGACAAAGTCCAGTAAATTTTCGGGGCAGTTGTTGCCTATATTATAGACCTTGTAAGGCGGGACGGGCAGGCCGTCTTCTCCAGTCATACGCTCCGGTGCATGTTGCATAACCCGAACAACACCCTCGACAATATCGTCGATATAGGTAAAATCACGCCGACAGTTGCCGTAATTGAATATCTTGATGCTTTCTCCTTTCACTAACTTGTCTGTGAAGCCGAAGTAAGCCATATCCGGTCTCCCTGCCGGGCCATATACGGTGAAGAAGCGCAAACCCGTAGAGCGAATGTTATAGAGCTTGCTGTAGGCATGTGCCATCAGTTCGTTGCTCTTCTTGGTGGCAGCATAAAGACTTACGGGGTTGTCCACTTTGTCGTCGGTGGAGTAAGGCACCTTCCGATTACTGCCATACACACTGCTGGAGCTGGCATACACCAAATGTTCCACTCCCGTCTGACCATTGTCGCAGGAATGACGGCAGGCCTCCAGAATATTGTAGAAACCTATCAGGTTTGATGCGATATAGGCATCCGGATTAATGATGCTGTAGCGTACGCCTGCCTGTGCGGCAAGATTGACGACCACGGACGGGCGGTACTCCATGAAGATTCTGTCAACTGTGGTCTTGTCTGCTATATCGCCTTTTACAAACGAGAATGACGGATAGGTGGAGAGCCTCTCCAACCGTTCAACTTTCAGACGGACGTCGTAGTAGTCGTTCATATTATCGAGGCCGACCACCCGGACTCCCTCAACATCCCGCAGCAGCCGCCCTGCGAGATTAGCGCCGATAAATCCGGCTACGCCCGTTACCAATACGGTTCGTCCTTTCAGTATTATATTCTTCGTGAGCATGTTTTTTCCTTTGTCTGTTCCCGGTATTTATAGAAATTCAATCTCTTCTGAATATATCTCGAGTATATACTTTCTCCTGTACATCATCCAGACAGGGATCATAGCGGTTAGCGATAATGGCTTGGCTCTGTGCCTTGAACGCTTGCAGGTCATTCGTCACACGGCTGCCGAAAAAGGTGCTGCCATCCTCCAAAGTCGGTTCATAAATGAGAACCTCAACTCCTTTGGCCTTGATGCGTTTCATCACCCCCTGGATGGATGATTGGCGGAAATTGTCGCTGTTTGACTTCATGGTCAGACGATAGACCCCGACAACACATTTCCGCTCCTCATTGGGATTGAAATTCCCCCGATTGTAATAGTCGTAGTAGCCGGCTTTGTTCAACACTCTGTCTGCAATGAAGTCCTTGCGGGTACGGTTGCTCTCCACAATGGCCTGTATCAGATTCTCCGGGACATCCGCATAGTTGGCAAGCAATTGTTTCGTGTCTTTGGGCAGACAGTATCCCCCATAACCGAATGACGGGTTATTGTAATGCGTGCCGATACGAGGGTCAAGACTCACGCCGTTGATGATAGCCTGCGTATCCAGTCCTTTCATCTCCGCATAGGTATCCAACTCATTGAAATAGCTCACACGCAAGGCCAGATAGGTGTTAGCAAACAATTTCACGGCCTCAGCCTCGGTCAGACCCATGAAAAGGGTGTCAATATTTTCCTTAATGGCTCCCTCCTGCAACAGGGCGGCGAAAGTATGCGCCGCTTCGTCCAGACGAGCATCGTTCTTCGGTCTTCCGACGATAATACGGCTGGGATAAAGGTTGTCATACAAAGCCTTGCTCTCACGCAGGAACTCCGGAGAGAAGATGACATTAGCCGTATCAAGTTTCTTTCGCACACTCTCGGTATAACCGACCGGAATGGTACTTTTGATGACCATGATGGCATTGGGATTGACGCTCTTGACCAGCTCGATGACCTCCTCCACATGAGAGGTGTCGAAATAGTTCTTTACCGGATCGTAGTTCGTGGGGGCGGCAATGACGACAAAGTCCGCATCGCGATAAGCGGCCGCGCCATTGAGGGTAGCTGTCAGGTTCAGCTCTTTCTCAGCCAGATATTTCTCAATGTATTCGTCCTGAATAGGTGATTTTCGCCGATTAATCAGCTCCACCTTCTCTGGAATGACATCCACGGCCGTCACTTGATGGTGCTGTGCCAGCAGCGTAGCAATGCTCATTCCGACATAGCCTGTTCCAGCTACGGCTATTTTGAGGTTTCTGTCATTATCCATTATATCTTTATTTATTGAATATCAGATTGTGATATGATGAGTTGGCAAGGAATTGTCGACTTGGTATGTTCTTTATCTTCCTTTATACATCTCCTCGTAGTATTTTTCATATTCACCGGAGGTGATGTTGTCCATCCATTCCTGGTTGTCGAGGTACCAGCGTACTGTCTTCTCAATTCCTTCTTCAAACTGCAAGGAAGGCTCCCAGCCGAGTTCCTTTTGTAGTTTTGTAGAATCAATAGCGTAGCGGGCATCGTGCCCCAAGCGGTCGGTGACGTAGGTTATCAAATCCATATCCTCGCCTTCCTTACGACCGAGCAGACGGTCGACTGTTTTGATTACGACCTTGATGATGTCGATGTTCTTCCACTCGTTGAAGCCGCCTATATTGTATGTTTCAGCAATCTTTCCTTTATGGAAGATTATGTCGATGGCACGAGCATGATCTTCGACGTAAAGCCAGTCGCGTACGTTTTCGCCCTTGCCATACACTGGCAGAGGCTTACGGTGACGTATGTTGTTGATGAAAAGCGGTATCAGCTTTTCCGGAAACTGATAAGGTCCGTAGTTGTTCGAACAGTTGGTCACGATGGTCGGCATTCCGTAAGTGTCGTGAAAGGCACGCACAAAGTGGTCACTTGATGCCTTTGACGCTGAATACGGGCTATGTGGGTTGTATTTCGTGTCTTCGAGGAAGAAATCCTTGCCGTAGGCGAGGTGGTGTTCCGATGAAGAGGCGGTAGTGGTGAACGGTGGCTTGATGCCTTCCGGATTTGTCATTTCCAGTGCGCCGTAGACTTCGTCGGTTGAGATGTGGTAGAACCGTTTGCCCTCATACTTTTCCGGCAAGGACTCCCAGTATAATTTGGCGGCTTGCAGCAAAGAGAGGGTTCCCATTACATTGGTTCGGGCAAATGTAAACGGGTCTTTAATGCTACGGTCTACGTGACTCTCGGCTGCAAGATGGATGATGCCGTCTATATGTTCTTCCTGCATCAGTTTGTAAAAGGCCTCGAAGTCGCAAATGTCCATCTTTACAAACTTGTAGTTGGGCTTGTCCTCGATGTCCTTCAGATTAGCCAAATTCCCGGCGTATGTCAGCTTATCCAAGTTAATGATCTTATACTCCGGATATTTATTAACGAACAGACGCACTACATGGCTGCCAATAAACCCTGCACCTCCGGTGATGACGATATTTCTTTTGGTCATATTATTTGTTGTTTTTCAGATTGTTAATACACTGTTTCAGTGATTCCGTCCAATAAGGAATCCGAATACCGAAAATATTTTTGATTTTCGTCTTGTCTAAAACCGAATAGGAGGGTCGTGTAACAGAACTGGGGAATTCGTCGCTGTGGCAGGGACGTATATCGCAAGTCGTTGTACCGTTATATTCGGCAATCATTTTGGTGAAATCGTACCACGAGCAAACTCCTTCGTTGGAATAGTGATAGATGCCTGTCTTACTATAGCTCTCGGCAGTTCTTTCCTTTCCGTAATCGATTAATATGCATTCGATAGCTTTTGCCAGATCGAGTGCATAGGTCGGTGTGCCAGCCTGGTCGAACACAACCGACAACTGCGATTTAGTCGCTGTCATGTTCATCATCGTCTTACAGAAGTTCTTGCCGAACTCGCTATACAGCCATGCTGTGCGGATAATGACGTGCTTACAACCAACAGCCCTTATTTTCTGTTCGCCGAGCAGCTTTGTCAGACCATACACTCCTGTCGGCGTGCCTTGCTGCTCCTCCTTGCAGGGAATATTATAAGGTTCCTTGCCGAACACATAGTCGGTGGAAATCTGAACAAGCAGTCCGTTAACTTCTTTCATTGCTTTGGCAAGGTTCTCCGGAGCCTCCGCATTAAGTTTTTCGGCTAATGCTTCATTACTTTCAGCTGCATCCACATTGGTATAAGCGGCACAGTTCACAATGACATCTATCTGGTAGTCTGTCACCATCTTCCCAATGGCATCCAGATCCGTTATATCCAAATAGAGGGTTTCTACGCCTTCTACCTGATTAACATCGGTGAAGAAGTATCGGTCGTTACTGCTTTGAGCCACCAATCGCATTTCATTCCCAAGTTGCCCGTTGGCACCTGTTACAAGTATATTCATCGTTCAAATTCGGGATAAAGATCGACGTTGTAATCGAAAGGAGAATCAAAATCTAACAGACAGATATGTTTGAGATCTTTCTCAGACAGGATGGCATTCTCTACGGGAATCTGCCAGTTAATGCCCAAACTTTCGTCTTTGATACTAATTCCCCCGTCGGCTTCAGGTGCATAAAAGTTATCGCACTTGTATTGGAATACGGCTGTTTCGCTCAATACGGCAAAACCATGCGCAAAGCCTCTTGGTACGAAGAACTGACGGTGATTATCTTCGGTCAGTTCCACTGCCACATGCTGTCCATAGGTAGGACTGCCTTTACGAATATCAACAGCAACATCCAAGACACGCCCCTTCACACACCGCACCAGTTTACTTTGCGTAAAGGGAGGGCGTTGGAAGTGTAATCCACGCATCACGCCGTAGGAGGACATACTTTCATTATCCTGCACGAAATTGATTTTGCGTACTTTCTCTTCGAATTCCCGTTGCGAGAATGATTCGAAGAAATAACCTCTATCGTCTTTGAAAAGGCGCGGTTCTATAATTACCACGCCTTCTATATCGGTCTTTATAACATTCATAGGTCAGTCTAGATTTTCCTTGCCGGTGTGCTCCACTTCATCGATAACTTTCAGTAAATACCGTCCATATTGGTTCTTTTGCATCGGTAGAGCCAACTCTGCCATTGTTGTCTTGTCTATCCAACCCTTGCGGTAAGCGATGCCCTCCAGACAGGCCACTTTCAACCCCTGGCGTTTTTCGATAACTTCTACAAAAATCGAAGCTTCAGCCAACGAGTCGTGCGTCCCTGTATCCAACCATGCGAAACCTCGTCCCAAAGTCTTCACTTTCAATTTTCTTTCTTTCAGAAATTCTTGGTTGACAGTCGTGATTTCCAACTCGCCCCGTGCGGACGGTTTGATACGCTTGGCTATATCGACCACTTTGTTGGGATAAAAATAAAGTCCTACGACTGCGTAGTTCGATTTGGGATGTTCGGGTTTTTCCTCAATCGACAGACAGTTACCATCCGCGTCGAATTCCGCTACTCCATAGCGTTCCGGATCATCGACCCAATAACCGAACACTGTCGCTTGCTGTGTCTCTTCTGCATTTCTTACGGCTTCTTTGAGCAGTTCGGAAAATCCTGTTCCATGAAAAATATTGTCTCCTAATACGAGACACACGGAGTCATTGCCAATGAACTGTTCACCTATAAGAAACGCTTGTGCCAGACCGTCGGGTGAAGGTTGTTCGGCATACTCAAAACGGACTCCATAGTCAGAGCCGTCACCAAGCAGGCGTTTAAAGCTGGGCAAATCGCACGGTGTGGAGATAATCAATATATCCCGTATTCCGGCCAACATCAGAACGGAAATGGGATAGTAAATCATTGGTTTGTCGTAAATCGGCAACAACTGTTTACTGACACCCTTGGTTATGGGGTAAAGACGGGTGCCGGAGCCACCGGCCAAAACGATTCCTTTCATTTTGTCTTTTATCGAATATGATTCATTATTTTATTGTTCAATATTTTTCTCGTTGCAATGGACATAAACTGCGATGCCCTATGAATGTCTGTTCCGAATAAATGATATATGTGGTTTTTTGCCAGCCATTCCGCTTTTGTCTTTGGGATACGCCCGTATACGCCCATTAATGACGGAAGGTTGAGCTGAAACTTCACCCCCATGTTTTTTAGCTGCTGATAATCTTTTTTCTCCATATAGGCATACCGTTCCGGGTGGGCGAGGACGGGATGATAGCCTTTGGCCTTGATGCGGCGCAGGATACTTTCCAACCCCATCGGCGGGTTGAAATAGGAGGTCTCCACCAGCAAATGGTCGCCGGTCTCACCCAAGGGCAGCAGGTCGTTCTTCTCCAAACGTTCTTCGAAAAGGTTGTCGAGCATGTTTTCCGCTGCGAGATGAACCGTCACGCTCCCCTTGTATGCAGCCTGCAATTCCGCGAAACGCTCCCTTAAATATGCCGTGGTGTTGGGCCGATCCTCCATGATATGCGGAGTAAGCCACACGGACTTTACACCCAACTCTTCATACAGGCGCAGGATCTCCAACGCCTCTCCCATCGTCTGCACCCCATCGTCCACACCGGGCAGGATGTGTGAGTGCCAATCGATAAAACCATCGAATATACCGCTATCTTTCAGCAGGATGTGTCTCCTGAAAGGCCACACAATAATACAAGTGTTTTTGTATAAAACAGATATGTTTGCAAATTATTCTACAAACAAACTATTAACCCTTCCTTTTCCCGCCGGAGCCATAGTGATAGCCATATCCGTAACCGTAGTGATAGCCATACCGGTATCCGTAGCGGTATCCGTAACGTCCGCCGCTTCCTTCTGTTCCGTTCAGGATTAGGGACATGTTTTTGTATTTCTTCTCCTCATAGATTTTCTCCAGTTCGGCGAGCATACTCCGTTCTAACAACCCTGCACGAACCACGAAGATGGTCCTGTCGGCCAGCTTCTCTATAATCTGTGTGTCGGCCACCAGTTCGATGGGAGGGCAGTCGATCAGCACATAGTCGTATTGCTTCCTTACTGACTCAATTACCTGCTTCAGACGCTCGTCAAACAATAGTTCAGTGGGGTTGGGAGGAATTGTTCCGACGGGAAGAATATCCAAATGTTTCTGTTTCGGGTCGTGCACAATGATTTCGTTCAGGTTGTCGATGCGGCCGCCCAGATAGTCGCTCAATCCCTTGTCGGGAGAGTCAACATAAGACGAAACTGATCCGTGGCGCAGGTCGCCGTCGATTACCAGCACCCGCTTTCCCTTGATGGCAAGGCTCACGGCGATGTTCATGGTCAGGAAGGACTTGCCGCTGCCCGGGTTGAACGAGGTCACGACGATGACATTCGATGACTTGTCCTTGCCGGTCATGAACTCCAGATTGGTGCGCAGCACGCGGAACGCCTCGTTGATGATGTCGCGGCTGCCTTCCTTGACAACAACGGCCCTGACCTCCAGCGATTTTTTCCAAAATACTCCTTTCTTTTTTTTCGTATACAGCGGGATCTCACCTATGAATGGGACAGTCACACCTTCCAAGTCTTTCCTTCCCCGTACACGGGTATTCATGTTCTCACGCAAGAAAATGATAATGATCGGAATAAGCAGCCCCAAGGCGAATGCGACCAGGAAAATGTTCTTGCGTACCGGAGAGGTCGGCAACATGCTGCCATGCGGAGGAGTAACAATGCGGGTGTTGTAAGCGGTGAATGCCTGCGAGAGTTCGTTTTCCTCGCGTTTCTGCAACAGGAACAGGTAGAGGGCCTCCTTCACCTTTTGCTGGCGTTCCACCGAGAGCAGGTATTTTGCCTGCGTAGGGTTGGCCGCTATGCGTGATGTCGTCTGCTGCTCGGTCTGCTGCAGGCTCTTTATCTGTGCATTGAGCGTTACGATCTGGTTGTCAATAGACTTGACGATCGCACCCCGCATGGACTCCAGAGCCTGATCCATATCCACCACCAGAGGGTTTTCCGTGCTGCTATTCGCCACCAGACTGTTGCGTTGGAGCAGTTGTTTGTTGTATTCAGCGATCTGCAATTCGATATTGGAGTTCTCGATACCGGAGTTGGCCGGCAGCAACTGCGTGCGGTTGGCCTCGTTGATCAGGTAGCTGCGGATGTAGCGGGTCATGTAGAGCTGGTTGTTCAGGGCCAGAATCTGGGCACTGGTCTGGCTGCTCTGGGCCATGTACATGCTCGATGCCGCCTGCACGTCGGGCAGCAGGTGCTCGGACTTATAGGAGGAGATGTCCTCGTCGACGTTGCCCAGCTCCCGTTCGATCACGCCCAGACGCTCGTTAATGAACATCGAGGTGCTGACGGCAATCTGGTTCTTGTCCTTCACCCAGTTCTCGTTATAGACGGAAATCAGCGTGTTCAGCACATCCTCCGCCCGTTGTGTGGAGTAATCCCGGTACGAGAGATCGACAATCGACGATTTCTCGTTATTCAACGAGACGGACAGGCAAGATGAGCAGACGCTGACGGCATTATACAGACTGGATTTGCCCACATACAAGGTATATGTCCCGCCTTTGGCATAATTGGGTGTCGTATGTACGATGACACGCCCCAGCGGCGTAGGTATCGAGTCGAGCAGCCGCCCCGTTATGCTTGTTTCATCAAGCTCCGTCCCGTTCCGCGTAAAATCTGACAAGAATAATGTGCTGTCCGGTTGTATTTCCAATGTAAAACTAGCCGATTCATTTTCAAGTAAATCACTCACCGTCACCTCCACGGGCAAGGTCAGCCCATAGGCTACCTGATTGTGGAATCTCCCCGGGGCAAAATAATTCATATCCAGCCGCAACCTTTTCACCACCTCGGTCATCAAAGCCGGCGATTGGAAGGCGATGAGTTCGTTGTTGACGTTCGTTCCGGACTGGAATAATCCCAAGTCAGAGAACGCATCCATCTCCGAAGATACGGATTTCCCTTGCGAATCCTCTTTGATCAATACCAATGCCGTACGGGTATAAACCTGTGGCGTGCGTAAAATATAAAAGACAGCGATGCCGAGCGTTACGGCCAACGAAAGGACAAACCATTTCCATTTGGCCAGACACAGGTAAAACAGATCCTGTATCCGCAGGAAATCATCGGGCTGTCCCGGTTTTGTATTCTTTTGATTTACAGTCATATCTGATTATATATTTATTACACGATCAACACGGTAATGGTTGTCAGCAGCGAGGCTAACGACATCCAGAAAGAGGTCGGGCGGACATTATTGCCGTTTACAGTCGCCTGTCGAGCTCTCATCGAATTGGGTTCCACATAAACTGTTGCAAATAATACACGAGGGGGGGGGTCGTATCCCGAATTGAGGTTAATCTGATACAGGACCTTCTTACCGGTATCCTCGCGTTGTACCAGCACGTTGTCCCGTATCCCATAGACGGTAAGATCCCCGGCCATGCTCAACGCATCCAGCAGCGTCAGCCGGTCCTTGTCGGTATTGAAGCATCCGGGACGCACCACTTCGCCCAGAATGGCTACGGTTAAATTCATGAACTCTACGGTCGCCACCGGATCTTTGACTAAATTCTAGGTCATCTGTTTTTCCTTGATATGCACGACGATCTGCTCGCGTGTCATGCCGACCACATGGATATGTTCCAGCACAAGGAAGTCGTCCTCCCCTTCCTTGTTTATCGTATATCCAGAGACCCCTGGCTATTGGATGTTCCCGATGAACTGCCGATCTGACGGGATATAATTGGAAGGTTGAAAAGGTCCATCAACAAGGGATCTTTGCTATTGACCAATATGGCAATCTTGTCTTCAGGCCACACCCGGATTTCTAGCGGATTCAATACCTGCTTTGCGACACCCGGTTTCAAGTCCGTAAAATAGGCGACCTTCGGTGCCGCGCAGGGCCCCACTAGTAGCAGGGGCAATAAACATAAGATGTAACAGATTCCCATATCTGAAAGATTCTTATTTGTCAGTAATCTGTTTTGACTGAAACTGCCCGATCCGATTCGTCAGCAAAATGTTGGCGAGAGTCCATATCAGAAGTCGCCCTGCAGAATTCATTCACATCCAAACAGAGGGACAGAAGAATGTTGAACAGGATGAACATGCCCAACGCGGATACGATGGTTATCATCGCCGTGTGCTGCTGCATCCCTATGGCGAGCAGTTTGTGATGGATATGGTTCTTGTCCGGCAGGAAGGTTTTTTTGCCGTTGCGTACCCGATGCAGGTACACCCGGACCACATCGCAGCACGGAACCAGCAGCGGTGAGAAAGCCAACATCATAGGATGTACATTCGCCGTATTACCATCCTGTCCGCACATGGCCGGTTTGAGATTAAAGAAACCAACGGTCAGGCTACCCGTATCGCCCATAAAAATCTTTTTCTCATGTTCGGCATTTCCGAAAACATTACATCCGATCCATCTTCTTCTGAAGCCAGAAGAAAATACCCGTCCGATTGAGGTGCGTGCGGTAGCCGATGCGATGGAGCAGGCGGACAAATTGCGTCTTGTGGCGGATATGGTACTCCATGAAGTTATAGAGACCAAAAGTGATCAGAATGCTCAATGCCAGCACGATATACAGTTGGACATCGATCGAGCAGCCAACCATGTAGCTAATCCACCAACATAGTACCACGAAGAAATTCAGGATCAGAATCGCCAGGGTCGTCGCGGCATGCGAGCATCCCAGGCGGATGAACATGTGGTGCAGGTGCGTCTTGTCCGGGTGGAACGGAGACTTATGCTTCAGGATGCGCGTCGTCATCACGCGGAGTGTATCGAAGACCGGAACCGCCAGAACCGCCAGCGTAAAGGGGACCAGTCCGATATTTGCCGCATCATACACCTCACTCAGCGAGCCGTGCCGCAGGATCCGGATCACGAAAACCGACATGACAATACCTATGACCAGCGTCCCGCCGTCACCGATGAACATCTTGGAGCTCTTGCCGAAGACGTTGTGGAAGAAGAACGGGATCAGCGATCCGGCGGCCACGACGGCCAACATGCCCATCGTCCGATCCCCCACGTACCAGAACATCACACCGAAGAGGAGGCTCGTCAAGATGCAGTAGCCCGACGAGAGGCCGTCTACCCCGTCGATCAGGTTGATGGCATTGATGATGCCCACGGCCGCAAAGACCGTCAGCGGAATGGCCACCCCTTGCGGAATCTGATTGAGGCCCCACAATCCGTGGAGGTCATTCAAAACACACCCTCCGATGAAAATCAGCAGCAAGGTTCCACAGACCCCGTCCGAAAAGCGTGAAGCCAAAGCAAATTCTTTTGTCCCGACAACCTCCCTTTGGACCACGGCACTCGGCATACTCCTATCCTTCAGGCAATAAACGGATTCAAAACAGGGCATGGAGCAAAGATGCATGCAGTCAAACATCCGAAGACGGTTTATTCACAAACTCCATTGCCATGTTGAATACCAACATACGCCAATAAAGAATACCTAAATACGATCGACGGTTTTCTGCAGCCAGAAGAAGATACCCGTACGGTTCAGATGCGTGTGGTAGCCGATCCGATGAAGCAGGTGCAGAAAGCGGGTTTTGCGACGGATCTGCCACTCCATGAAGTTATAAAGGCCGAACGTGATCAGAAAACCGATTCCCAGAATGATGTAGAGTTGTGTATCGATTGAACAGCCCGTCTTGTAGCAGATCCATCCGCACAGGACCACGAAAACATTGAGCAATAGGATTGCTAACGTCGTGGCGGCGTGTGAGCACCCCAAGCGGATGAACATGTGGTGCAGGTGCGTCTTGTCGGGATGGAACGGCGACTTGCCCTTCAGGATACGGGCCGCCATCACGCGCAGCGTGTCAAAGACCGGGACCGACAGCACCGCCAGCGTAAAGGGGACAAGTCCCAGATTATCCTGGGCATGCATCACGTATTGGGCACCGTGCTGCAGCAGCCGCATGACGAAAACCGACATGATGATGCCCATCACGAGTGTACCGCCGTCGCCGATGAACATCTTCGACGTCTTGCCGAAGACATTGTGGAAGAAGAACGGGATGAGCGATCCGGCGGACACGGCCGCCAGAATGGCCATGACCGGATCATCGGCCAGCCAGAACATCACTCCGAACTGGATACTCGCCATGATGCAGTAGCCCGACGAAAGACCGTCCACTCCGTCGATCAGGTTGATGGCATTGATGATGCCCACGGCCGCAAAGACCGTCAGCGGGATAGCCGCGCCCTGCGGAATCTGATACACCCCCCACAACCCGTGGAAATCGTCCAGCATATAGCCTCCGACGAAAACCAGCAGCAGGACCGTGCCGATTTCTACCAGAAAACGCAGGGCCGGAGAAAGGTCGAGGATATCATCGAGTGTCCCGGTATAGAGCATGATCATCATGGCAACCACCACGATGAACAGTTCCGAACAGTCGCAGGCAATACCGGCACACCCCAGCCCGATCACAGCACCGAAAAATACGGCGATACCACCCAATACAGGCACCGGCTTGCGTTGGAGTTTCCGGGCATCGGGATTGTCCACGATATTCTTGGCGAGGGCAATAGCGACCAGTCGCGGGTGGATCCAGCATACGCCCAACACCGCAATCAAAGAGGCAATGAGGTACAACATATCAAGGGATATTTGTCTGATGGGAACAATCAAAAGGAGCCGCCGAAGCGGAAAACGGTCGGATGATCCTTGCAACTGCAGTTTCAACGGACTGTTGCTGCGGATCCAGATGCTTGAGGCTCCGAAGCCGCAGACCGCCCGGCAGAGGGGCCGTGTCCCAACCAACAATCGTAATCGTCAAGACGCCGGATAAGTCGCAATTTGCATCTTTTCGGATTCTGCTCTCCGCGCCACGGATCGACTGCGGCATGTGCATGGTCCCGGCAGATGCAGCTGTTCGTGCAACCATAGAGCGTAACCAGCAGCAAAGCACGCGACTGTTCGGCCCGGATCAGCGGAAGAATGCTCCGAACGGTCCCGAGCAACTGCTCGAAGGCTTCGCGGTCGCCCAGGATGGCATAGGCCGGAAGCAGCATCGAGTAAAGTTTGCAGCGCATGACGTCGCTCTCCAACTGCAGACTGCCGTATTGCCGCAGCGTCTCCCGGGCCAACTCCCGATCCTTGTCGGTCACCCCTTCGGGCGAATGATAACGCTGCAAAGCCTCGTGCAGCCCTGCCGGCAACCGATCTCCATTGAGGCGGGTATAGACGTGGCGGTTGTCCGAATTCAGGGAGATGACTTCGTACTGGCCGGGCTCCACGCTGAGCAATGGTACATACATGCAGTTTTCGATACAGACCATAATCTCTTTCCTTCCGCCTCCGGGCTGAATGATGACACTCGCCTCCACGCCCTTGAACTGCCCCTCGGTAATGCGAACCCGATCCCCCTTCATCAGCCGGTTCGGTTCGGGTGTATAGACCGGCAGTTCGTCGCAATAGGATTCGGCAACCCATTTCAGATTGGCCATCTCCTCGTCCGACAAGTAGGGATAATACCCGCCACGTCCGTCACGGACCCGGGGCAGGAAACTGTATTGGGGAAGGAATCGTTTCAAACGATAGATTTCCGCCTCCGAAGCATGTACGAAGACGTAATTGTACAGCAACGGATGCTGCGTGCGGACCAGTTCGCCCTTTTTCTCGCAGACGGCGACGTACGACGGAGCAAAATACTCGAACGGCGGCTCACCGACCCGAATGCGCCGTGCCAGTTCGGTCTGCAATCCTTTGGCGGGATTGTTTCTGTAATATCCTTTGGGAGAGACCGGCAGTACCAGCACATACCACCTGACGGCATGGCTGTTCCTCTTTGTACGGATCTGCTCGGAAACCGAGCCGGCCCAAGTCCAGTTATCGCCCTGCGTATTCATTCCGACGCCGTTTTATACTAAAGAATCCGCATCGCATTCGGGCAATCCGAGGCCTTGTCAGCGCAAGAGACAAACACGCTGACATTCAGCAGATTAAAAATTACACATGAAGCATTCGTGAAAATTCCGAACACTCCGCTTCGCTTCGGGCTTGTCTGCAAACCAACAGTTGCGAATGTTTATTATTTCTGTTTAAGAAACCGCACTATTTAGTCGCAAAAATAGATAAATTCGTCGAATAAACAAAAAGTGCGGGCCTTTTCTTGCGCCGAACCATCACAAGGCAGGCTATTTTTCTGGCTGGCAATCAGAAACACCGATTTTCCACAGCCTCGCTCTCACGTTTGTCTCACTCCGACGCAGCAACAGTCGAAAGTCCTTAAAAAAACGAATGGAGGACACAAGTAACAATTTGGCAGCATTTATGACCAAAACGGCACCGTCCCCGGCTAAAAATCAAGGGATTCACGCCTTATGCGGTTTCTTAAACAGAGATCGCACCAGGGAAATGGGATGAATCCCGCTTTGCAAGCCATGCAACGGCAGACAGCACCCCGTAAATAACACTCCCGGATTCGGACCGGTCCATCAAAAAAAGGCATCGGTAGGCGATTGCCTGCCGATGCCGTCCCTTCCGGGCCGAAAGCGCCTCCCTACCGTCCCGGATGCATCAGTTCGGGAGCCACACGCATGAGCGACATTCCGGGGGCGAAGACCGGCGGAATGTAAGGATCCGTAACCCCAGAGCCATATTCGGCCGCCTTGCCGGGTTCGACGATCCGCAGGTCGATCAGCGGCGGAATGTCCAGATCATCTGGAATATTGATGATTCCGTCGGCACTGCCGTCCACATTCGGATTCCCGCCCCACGGATTGCGCATGGTGAACAGGGCAGCCTTGTCGGTCGAATGCATCAGCGTGTAGGCATGGCCCGAGACGGTCAGCGTCCCGTCTACCGGAATATCGCCCGGATGGAATCCGCCAACGACGATCTTGCCCTGCTGGAGACTCACCCGCACGGCCCGTGCCAGCTGGTCGTTGTCGAGCACCCCGCGGTCAAAAGCGAAACTGCTTCCATTACCCGTGAACAGAGGGGCCACAACTTCGGTTCCGATCCCGTTGATATCGGGATTTACCTGGTAGACGGCATTCCACTTGATGATGGCCTTCTCAAGCACGGTAGACCAGCAGGCTACATTGTTCTTGCCGCTGGCGGACTGAATCGTTCCGTTCCGGTCGGCCAGGAACTTCGAACTGACCGTGACATCCACGGGATTGCCCTGCGGATCGAACATTGCAACGGTATAGGTCTTGTCTCCGTTGTCGGTGATTATCGACTTCACGAATTCGGGATAGATGTAGGCAAACGACGCGAATACAGCCACCGCACAGCAGTCGCTCACACCGTGCTGATTGACATCCGCAGGACTGGGAATACCGGCTGTAGGGAAAAGAACCACGCTGAACTCCTGCCATGACAGGGTCTCTCGGTTGGTGGCAGGAACCTCCGGTTCGTTCGAGGCATCGGCCAGCCAGATGCGGTCCTCGGCCGTCGTCTCATGCTGGTTGGCATAGTGTTTTCCCATCGGAGTCGTTCCGCTTTCGGTGAAGCTGTAGGCATACTTCATCAGGTCGTCGATGCTGAGTACGATTTCACGAATGCCGAGCTCCGCGATGCGGGTTTCTGCTCCCCCGTTGTTCTCCTCGACTTCGAGCTTGAGATAACGGTAGGCCCGGGTGTTGGTGAAGTCGAATGACCGCGTCTGCTTGCGCTCGTCAAACCGCTGATCGACACGACGGTCGAGCAGTATCCATGCGGAGTTGTCCACAGACCCGTAAAGCGACCACGTTTTCGGATCGCAATCGGCCGATCCGGCGGTCGAGGTCAGCGAATAGGTATTTACGGGAACCGCCTCGTTGCCGTTCCAGAATATCGAGAACGACGCATGTCCCGTAACGAAATCCGTATTGATGTTGTTGTCCACGATCTGGGCGATACCGCATCCCGAGGGGGAATCGGAGAATTCCGAGGAGAGCGTGCCGCCCGACGGCATGCGCGTATTCGACGAAAGGACACGCACAGAATTGGGAGCCGGGGTCGGATCACCCTGTTCCGAATCTTCGGAGCAGGAGACGGCCAGCGCCATCGGCAGGAAGAGAGCCAGCCCCAGACAATATTTCATGACCCGGGGATACAAGGTCCCCGTAAGTGTTTTTCGGTTCAGCTTCATGTTGTAGGTTTGTTTGGGTCGGTAGACTCAACGGATGAAGGGCTTCCGGCCCCGGAATCCGAGGCCGGAAACTGCACCGTCAATATACCGAGAATTCGTAAATGCGCGTGGTGTTGCCCTCGCTCTGGTCGGGTTTGGTGACCAGCAGGCGCACGTAGCGCGCCTCGACGG